>ODAK010000561.1_pt1 | contig 42681 bp, 44 predicted proteins | sample 1539591 | NCBI WGS metagenome assembly ODAK01 (sample SAMEA3539303, study PRJEB22396) | soil metagenome | biome: tundra; feature: field; material: soil | place: USA | collected 2010-05 | depth 0.15 m
GAAGGGAACGCCGGAGATTAAGGTGCAAAACATCGTCGCGTCAGCAGATCTTCACGCAGTTTTGAATTTGAACGCAATTGCCAACGGTCTCGGGCTTGAGAACATTGAGTACGAGCCCGAACAGTTTCCCGGCCTCGTCTACCGGTTATCGGATCCTAAAGTGGTGATTCTTTTGTTTGGTTCCGGCAAACTTGTCGTCACGGGCGGGAAGAAGCCCGAAGATATGGTCAATGCGGTCGATCGAATCGTTGAGAAGCTTAACAGCGTAAGCCTTCTACGCTGAATCCCTGAATCAGGGCGCTCAAAGGCACCGATTGTATCTGCGCGAGCTTGAGGGTAGGGGTGTTCAGTATGTGCGCTCCTAGTCAGCGGATGAAGATTCTAGCCGTATTTTGAGCCCCTAATTTCCGCGAGAAGGGCCCGTGCAGTGCCCCTTTTGCTGGCCGCTTAAAATACCTTTTTGTGGATTGGGTTGTGCACGCAACGGAATCTCGTCACTTTGAACTCTGCTCTTCGCGATGACTTTCTTCGTAGATTTCGAGCACAGAAATCCCAAGCTTCTCTGCGTCGTGTGTGCACATCACCTGCTGCAACACTTCAATGATCTGGCGAAGAGGTGGCTCCGCAGCACTTTCCGCGTCTCGGCGCCTACGCGGTCGAGTCAGAATCGATGTGACAAACACAGCGAGTGTCTGGGCAAGCTGCTCTTTTAACTCAAGGGCAAACGTCCGCAAATACGATCCATTAATTTATCGGCTCTCTTTCCATGTCTAGATAAAGGCTGGCAGGTACGAGATCATCCCAATTATCAGTTGCAGGATTATCACTTTTCTTATCGGGAGGCCATTTCGCCGGACAATGAGAAGAACGAGTATGTTCGCAAAAGACGCGATAGGGTCGATGTTGCCTGCAAGACCTGCCTGAACAGCTATCTTCGGCGCGACACGAGGCGTAACAGAAGTAACACTCAGAATCAGCTGGGTTGCTGGCACGTTGCTGATGATATTAGAAACGAATCCGATATAGAGCGCTGAATAAGGCTGTACACCTGCAGCTACTGGCGCTACGTATGGGGCAAGGGCTGGCTGAATTGCTGTTGCCACGAAGGTAACCGAGGCAATAAGGAGACAGATGATCAGCAGACTCTTAACGTCAAACTCTCTGAGTAACCGCCTTAGTGATCCTGACGTGAATACGAAGCCCGATAAGAATGCAACACCAAGGGTCACGACATTCGGTATTCGCACAAGATTCAGAGAGAAAATCATGACTGCAACGGCTAAGAGGTATATTGCCGGACGACGGAGAGATACATCATGGGAGCCTACGGCTCTCGGCTGAGGGACTTCTCTTGGGCTTCCAAGCTTGTTTTTAAAGGGATACAGGAGTGATGCAGCCAAAATCCCCGAGACGGCAAGTGGTAGCCACGTTCCAAGCACGAATTGGTGCGGCGAGACTGCTGAGGCCTGCCACAGGAGTATGTTCTGCGGATTTCCGATGGGGGTGAGAGAACTCGCTATGTTCGAGAACGTAATCAGGGCTACCAGTAGCGGCGTCACGTCTACGCTGAATTGTTTGGCGTACCTCACCAGAACCGGCGCGAGTATGAGGACAACGACGTCATTCAGGATAAAAGGTGAAAAGATAGCGGTGACTATTACCACAGCATAAAGAATACCGAATTTATCCGCGAGCAGAGAGATAATCCTTCTTAGAAACGAGTATCCATCCATCGCCCTGAAATGCGCTGCTATTCCGAAGAGGAAGGCAAGGGAGATGTAGATCGAGGGATCAAAACGCAGAGGAAACGCAAGGCTATCCAATGGCAACACGAACTAATACCCCACAGGTTCGAAGCTTGATACTTCACAGCGTAAGATTGATAACGTGCACATGAATTTATGGTTTGATGCCAAGAGGCTGCCGATCTTCTACCTCCTGATATCAACATGCCTATCGCCCGATCGATAGGGTCGCAGCGCTTTTGTGATAAAGGTCGCTAGGATTTATGGTTCGCAGGTTGCTTTTTAACGTCACTGGTGGCAGCAATTGGCGAACGGCGTTCTCTACCGTATGAGGAGGCGTTGTCGATTTTAGCCACCTTCTCGGCCGCAGTAACGGAACCTCATCAGCTCAAAACTTCGTCTTCGCAAGTCTCGCCTTTGTAGATTTCAAGCACAGAAATCGCAAGCTTTTCTGCATCGTGTGTGCACATCACCTGCTGCAACACGTCAATGATCTGGCGAAGCGGTGGCTCCGCAGCCTCTTCCGTGTCTTGCCTCCGCGGCCCAGCTAGAATCGAGGCAACAAACGTGGCGAGGGTCTGCGCAAGCTGTTCCTTCAACTCAAGCGCAAACGTTCGCAAATACGACCCTTCAAGACGTTTGGCCCTACTTAGGCAGTAGCTGCAGGCCGCTCCGTATAGCACCACATACCGCAGTTGGGCTTCTCGCTGGGCGCGTTCCACGCTCTCGATCAGCTCCGCCAGCGGCATAGTGTGAACGTAAGCAGCAAAGAGGTTGTCAATAGCTTCCTTAGTTTCCGCTTTAACTTTCTGGCTGTAAATGGTTTGCACAGGCGACAAGTCTATTCGATAGGTGATAATCCAGCTGCAAGAACGTGCCGAAAGTAAAAAAACAAAAAGGCAGGGAAGCGGAGCAAATAGACAGTTAACAAACCGTGTAGCTCTGCATTTCCTTTTATACTGATTTCCAGCTTCGCTACAGCAAGTCTGCGCACTCGATTTTGAGGTGGCCTGCAATTATCGTTCCATTATTCGGTGCAACCCCCCATTTAATACGGTGTCGGAGACCATACAAAAAGGCTGAAAAAGTACCCTAATGTGTAATATAAGCTTGGTGACAGTACTGCACTTGACATCGCAGATACCGCCTATGACAGGAGATGAGTTTCATGGCTCAGGAAGAAAACAAAAAAGCAAAACAAACTGCGCAAACCCAGCCCGAAGAGACCGATCTAACAGATTGGGATAAAACCCAGACCTATATGAAGAAAGGGGCAGATCTAAAGGATTTGGAAACAAAATAGAAATCTAACTTCTGTTTTCCGCTTAGAACCGCCCGCGTTCAATCGATGGCAGAAGCAAACGAGCTGCCTCGGTTTCTGTTTTAATTCCCGTCTCGGCATTGGTTATTTTGTGGTAATTTTGTATCTTTATCTGGCCGGTCATGATGTCTTTAGATATAACGGGGTCGCGCAGCCAACACGCGTCAAGCCGTTATTTATCTTGTTTTTATCTCAGCGCGGCACGGCCCTAAAACCGTTATTTTCCCTCGGATGATATCATCCGTTTTTTCGACGAAAGTGCGTGTACCAAACGTGCTGATTTAACGTTCCAGCGTCACGCCGTGTAAAATAACGCAGCCTTTTTGCCGAGTTTAAGTGCGGCGCATAATGCGCGAACGCGTGTATGCTGTGCACGACGTGCAGTGCCGCCTAACTGTTATGATTCTCGCGCGTGCTGTGACACGAATCAGTTACAGCAACGGTTATAGCGAAGCAGTGTAAACTGATGTGTTTTAATAAACGGCGGCATCATCGCCACCGCCAACAGAAAGAAGATGATACAAAATGAAACAAAAACCCGTACCATTGTTTCTGATATTATAGTGATGGCCGCCTCGGCATTGACCGCCGCTGGTCTTGCAACAACGACCACAGTGGCGGCAGCCACGGCAACGCAGACCAGGCTGGGATTCAGAAACACAGACCGTCGGGCTAGTAATGTATTTTTGAATTATTATATAGGTTGATCTAAATGAAGACAGGAACAAATGATATGGACGAACTCATTATAGGATTCGATGACAATTTAGGATTACCGCAAGATTTTGCCGATAAGATTAATTTAAAAACAAGGTCTTATCATGATTTAACACGCATGCTTCAAGATTTTGAGAGTGATAGCTTATCTTTGGCATTCATTCCCGCCGGAACATTACCTTATCTAAGCGTGGATTTTAATATAGTTGCACAGGCATCTTTTGGTCTTGAGTATGCAAATCGTCTAAGATCTAAATTAGTGACTGCAAAAGATTTAACACTGACTGATCTCGTTAGATCAAAGCTTGGTCGTGTTAATCAATACTGTACAACTAGTTTTTGGGCTCCCTTAATCTATTTCATGGGTAGATCGAAACAAGGTACTTCAATCGATTTTATCGATACAAATGGTTTTCAAGATCTGTTAATTAAAGCTGCCGATCAAAAAATCGATGGCGCCATGGTATGGGATCTTATATTGGAAAATAATCCAGATGCTACAAATAAAGTACATGAGTTAGGTACAAAAGATGATTTGCCTACACCTATAATTATTACGAAATCAAATTTTCCTGATACCTTGAAAAACAAAATTATCAGTTTCAAATCTCATGATAAGAATTCATTTTTTAATGGATTTACAGCTGTTGATTTGGATTTGATAAATGATTTTAGAGAGCAAATGATTTTGGCAAGTAAACACTTTGATTTAGGATTATAAAATTGCACAAGAAGGCACCGTCAAATTGTGAAATGCGGTAAGGTGCAAATGCGCGCACCGAACGTAAAAGGAAAAACGCTTTATCTCGCTCGACCATTAATGGCCGACGATGCCATATCGAAACCTCGCCTCGTACAAGCGCTTTGACACACACCTTACGACTAACTGGCCGACCTTCTGCGCGAAACGGAGCGAGCACCTACGACAGCAGGGCCTTCGTCTTCGCTTAGCGTATTCCTTTCGACCTCTCCTTAGCTCCTAGCTAATTCTTTCTTTTGTCAGTTTCCTTTGATTTTTGAGGCCCGTTCACGACTGGCGCAAGGAGCCAATGCGTGACGGCCACAAAACCGCCTTGCACATAGCAACTCTTAACACGGTTGAAATTTCGCAACTAAAACGACAACACTTAAGCCGTATCACCGCTCTCTCTCACGTTTTTGATTGACGCAAAAAGGGGGTGAAAATTATCGCAGAAGCCACGAGGATTAGAAAATATAAGACCCGCGACGAAATGGAACGTGCGCTTGACGAATTTATTACGACTGGCTATCGCGTGATGGAGAAAGGCGAAAACACGACCCTAGTACGCAAAAATGAATGGGGCAGTGGCCTTATCATTGTGATTCTAGCTGTTTGCACTTGGATAGTGCTCGAGATACCCACCATCGTCTATGTCTGGTACAAGCATACGCACGCAGATACAGTATTAATGAAATTAGACGCGCCAACCATCGAACCAGCCGTCGAAATAAAGCCGATGGTCTAAGCATTTTCGGGGTGTTCTTGAACCTCTCAAGAACGCTCTTTACCTTTTTTAGCCGTTTTAACATCACACGCGTTTGCCCTAACACGTTATCGGAGGAAGCAGTGCGGTGCGTTTCGTTTACGCTCCCCGTAGTTACCTACTCATATTCTTTTTTTCGAATTTGGAGGCCTTAGGGGGCTCTAAAGTCTAACGTGTTCGCCTGCTACTACCAGCACGATTACACCATCAACGAATGGCCGAGCACTCAACAATCATTTCACTAACGCAATAGCATCTCTCAGTATCTCCTCTCGTGCGTGCTTTGAATAAGCGACGTCTGAGTGCTCGCGGAATGGCTTTCCCAGCCGTATTTTGAGCCGCTAATCCTACAATCGGTGGCCATCGGCAACGCAACAGGCGTCTTAAATTGACAAGAGGCGTTCTGTAGGGCTTTAAGAATCCTTCACAGGCGGCAGCGCAGAACGAAATCCCATCACTCAATTTCGCCTTTCATGACCATGGCCTTCATCGATTTCAAGCACAGAAATCGCAAGCTTTTCTGCATCGTGTGTGCACATCACCTGCTGCAACACGTCAATGATCTGGCGAAGCGGTGGCTCTGCAGCATCTTCAGCGTCTAGGCGCCTACGTGGCCCTGCTAGAATCGATGTGACAAAAGCGGCGAGGGTCTGAGCAAGCTGCTCTTTCAACTCAAGCGCAAATGTACGCAGGTACGACCCTTCAAGTCGTTTGGCCCTGCTGAGGCAGTAGCTGCAGGCGGCCCCGTATATCACCACATACCTTAGTTTAGCGTCTCGCCGGGCCCGTTCAACGCTTTCTATCAGTTGTTCGAGTGGCACTGTGTGAAGGTAGGCAGCAAAAAGGTTGTAGAGGGCCTGTTTCCGATTGTCTGTATGGGTTTGGGGATGGATTGCTTGCACATAGACAGCATTAGTAATGACGGAGATAACCCAACCGCAAGAACGTGCTGAAAGTGAAAGGTCAAAGAAAAGGAAAGAAGAGAAGGCATTTTTCTTTCCTTTCGACCGCTCCTTAGCGCCTAATTCGTTGTTTCTTTTTTCGATTCCTTTGATTTCTGAGGCCCGTTCAGAAGCGTGGTGGCAAAAGCAGGTTGGTATGCCTCAAGAATCCCTTGAGACACAGCCCTTACCGGTACAAGGCTTGAAATATTAACGTCAACCTATACGCGAACATATTCTTGTCGAAACGACGACTCGATGTTTTGAAAAGTTTTTATGATATTCTTTCGATCAGATTGACTTGGTTCCCTACGCCTCGTGCAAGCTATCTCTTGGGATCCAATCAGAGCATGTGAACCTGATTCGATCGCCGACCTATGGTGCTTTTTTCGCCTCTTCTATTGCCTTAGCCGCGATGCCGGGCGTCGCCTCTCCGAGAATCAAGGGCGTGAATTCAGGGTACGTGCCCAACTTCTTTGACACAATTAGCATGATCTCCGTCATTTGTGCCTCATTCAGATCGGCCACCATGAAGACATTGCGCGTGCCGGCCTCCGTATACACGGCCTCTGGCGCGAACCGATTCATGATATAGCCGAAGATTTTCCCGGGCCCTCCTTCTTCGAAATCTATGTGATTGCCGACTTCTGTCGAAACTTCAAAATATACCAAGTAACGCACTTTGATCACCTAGTGCCTCACTCAACGTTCACGAATAAGTGCTTTGACCCGGATTTGAGCGCTACGTTTCCTTAGGCTGCAAAAAAGTCGCAGCAGTAATCATAGCAACCCCTTTGCAATATCTCGGGTTTTGCGACGAAGCGACCAAAACTCAAATCGAAAAACGCTTTATCTCTCTCAACCATTAACACCCGACAATGCCATATCGAGAGCTCGCCTCGTACCGACGTTTTGAGACGCACCTTACGACGAACTGGCCGATCTTCAGCGCGAAAAGAAGCGAGCGCCTTAGACAGCAGGGCCGCTTTGGCGAGGCATCAGAGCGCGTTGCTGAGAATATCGTGGAAGACCTCCTCACGATAGCCCTCGGATGGAATCTTGGTGACATAAACAATCAGGTCGACTATGCTGATATTGTCGTCACACGTCTTGGAATTAAGTACTGCATCGTCGAGACGAAACGCCCCGGTGCTCTTGCATGGAACCGAGCGGCTGTGCATAATGCCCTTGAGCAAGCGCGTCGCTATGCAGACAAGCAGAAAGTGGCATGCATTGCCGTTAGCGATGGGGTGATGTTCTATGCCGCTAACATCGAGGAAGGGGGCTTACACGACCGCGTGTTCGTCTCTTTGGAATCTAAGGAGCCTCACAGCGACTTGTGGTGGCTTAGCGAGCACGGCGTCTACCGACCGCGCACAGGGCCGCAGGGTGAGCCACTTACGCTCCTTAAATCAGCATCAGTCACACGAGCAGCGATCACAGGAGAGGATTCAAATGCTCAACTGCTTCATCCAAAATATTGTCTCCCCGCACAGTGCTTTGCTTATGTCGGAGATGCAAATCGGCCCGCGTCGTGGAAACTGCCTTTCATGCTGGAAGACGGAAGTATTGGCGCAAGACGTCTTCCAAAGGCGATACAAGCCATTTTGAGCAACTACCGCGGTGCAAAGGTGCGATCGGTTCCGGAGAAAGCTATCCCTGATGTGCTCAGACGCTTAGCTTCAGCCGCAGAGCAGCTCGGCAGAATGCCTCATCAGGGTGAAACGGCGGAAGTCTATGAGATGCTCGCGCAAGCGCTCTGGCAGGTAGAGAATTCATAGCGTAACAGGATGAGCGTTAAAGAAATCATTCGCGATTTTGTGTTTATAGCGCTTCTCTTCGCAGACGGGTTGTTTCGGAGATTGCGTGGGCTGCCGTCGAGGATCGACTAATCAGAACCCACCCTCTTGTTCCGCGGCTAGATTAACAGCCACGATTTGCAGAAGCACTTCGACAACGACGCAGATAATTTCTCGCTACAAATCGGCATGTTTTAAAGCACATATTCCAAACGGTTGATTACGTTCAATCAATAAGGGTATGAAAGCATGTCTGATAGATCCAAAAGAGAAATAAGGGGTGAAACTCTACACTACGTCGGCGATGCAAAGATAGGCAAGGTGACTGGAAACGGCGGGGTGTACCCGCAGCTCCGGCTGCCAAAAGTGCATGCCGACCTAATAGGGAAGATGGCCCACCTTTTTGAAATCACGAAAGACGGGCAAACAGCATTCCTTATTTCGACAGATGATGGTTTAAACCCATCCACAGTAGGTTTAAACCAAAGTGAAGACCCTAAACTCCCCAAAAGGGAGAATCCGCACGGGACTATACGCCTTTCGAGGCTGTGCCGAGGTGGGGTAGCATGGTTATCCTATGGCCCTGTGGAGGCCACGACGCGGGTTCGAATCTCGCCCTCGGCCTTGTGATTTTTTTGATTTTTGTGCTCGAGTGAGCTTTCTTTTGAAAGAAAAGCTGATTTTAGCTTCCAATCTCGGATTCGAGTGGAGAAAGACGTTGAAGCCTCTTATTTCCGCATCAATCCATCTAGCGCATTCTCATTCATCTTACGATAGAAGTTGTCTTTAAAAGCTTCCATTTCTTTGTCCAGAACCTCAATTTGATGATCTTGATTTGCCAGTTCGACAATTCTGTTTATCTCCGCAGCGTCCCCAGATTTCTCTATATGCCTTCTAATGTTCTCTACGCTGCTGCGATCAACCTTCGCGCCGTCCATCTTTTTGACAACGTATGCGAGCAAGCCCAGTAATTCCCGTTTCTCTCTGCCGACTTTACCAAGACGTTTTTGGTAGGTGCCGGAATACTCCTCTAAATCCAGACTTTCGAATTTGTGGAGGCCGACCTTTTGGAGGATCTCCAACTTTTGCGACTGGATCAAAGCATTGCACGCGTCGTATGTCGCGTCGATCATTGTGCAGACGTCTTCGTCGAGATGCCAGTTTCGTTTTATTGGCTCCGAAGAAAACCGCTCGTTGATCCCGTGCAGGATGTATGACATAACAAAAATATCATCTATCAATCCGTTTTCTGAACGGTCCGGAATAACGTCATCCGCTAATACTAAGTACCCCAAGGCGCTGGAGATCTTGACCTTGGTGTGCCAATCGATCAGAATGTCGTTAAGTAATTCACAAAGAAGATTAAAGAAAGGAACAGCAGACGCGACAATCTCCTTGTGCGGGCCGCGATACTGAGCAACCCTCTTAAACAAAAAAGTTTCATAACTCCAGTCAGGTATGTCGGACGGCTCAACCCGTTGAGCTGAAGGGACAACTTGTCCAGCACAGGACTGCTCCACCACGTGACCCGCAACAGGACGCTCGTTCGTTGGCGGCGTTGTCGGCGGCTTCTTTGTCTATCGGCAATACAATTCAATCGTTGATTTTAGCAGCGGTGGAAGCTGGAACACCGACAAACTGCGCTGAACCTAGCCGCGCGACGAAAAAATTGTGGCCACTTTCAAGAGCATATTATCCATAGTTCGCGTGCTTACGACCGGGAAGGAGGCAGGAGCGATGAAGGAAGCATTTCTGGCTGCTGCCGTGTGTGTACTGATTTTTGGTGCGATTGCAGGGATCCAGCGCTTCTCACAAAACTCTTCTGAAGCAGGATTAATCGCCGCGGTCGACGCAAGCGTGACCCCCCTTGCAGTTTTTGTGAAGGGCGTGCTGTCAAGCTTCGGCTGACTCCGTCAGTGTCCCCGAACAAACGCGTTTCTATGAACGTGCACGTTACCCGACCAAAAACGCCGGCATGACCGGTATCTTTAAGTCGTGTGTGTAAGCCAAAATTGTAGCAACACTTAGAATAGACAGACCTTTGCTCCAGTCCTTGAGCCGACTTACGTATACGAGCGCGTTATGGATAATGAAAAGATTTGCACGAACTGTGGCGCGAGGAACCAACCGTTCGCCGCATTTTGCGCAGATTGCGGCGAGTCGTTCATCCCCCCAGCAACGTCACCACCCCCAGCTGCCTCTCCCACCTACGCCGGAAGAGCCCCTCGGGCCATAAGCCATCGCACTCCTCTCCGCCCCAAGAGCCCCTCTCGGCGGTTCAATAAGCGATATGTAATTTACGGCGTGCTCGTCCTTTTATTGTTATCTATCACAGTGGGCTCGTTTCGTTTCGGCAGTAGCGGCAACACTACCCCGGCCCCAGCGTCCACGCCACCGCACCCGTTGCACGCGCACCTTATAGTGTGCGTCGGAGATTCGGTCACAGAGGGGTTTGCTGACCCCAATAATTGGCCGTATCATCTCGAAGCGCGGCTCGGCGGCGATTGGAAGGTAGTCGATCAGGGCGTTGGTGGGGCTAAAACGGCGGATATGCTCGCCCGCATTGATGCGGCCCTTGCTTTAAACCCGCATTTCGTCATCATAATGGGCGGTACGAATGACCTAGCGAATGGTGGAGTACCGCTTGCAACGACACAGGCGAATATCAAAGCGATGTGCACTCGTGTAGAATCCTACGGCGCCGTGCCTGTCCTGTGCACCGTCATACCCAACAGGTACCACCTCGCGGACCGGGATATCTTGAATGCGTGGATAGCCGAGTACGCGAATTTGAACGGATACAGCCTCATCGATTTTTATGCAGTCATAGACAACCCATCGAATCCCGGAGTTTCAAATCCTGCGCTGGTAATGTCTGACGGCGTGCATCCGAACCCGGCAGGATATACTGCGATGGGGAACGCAATCGATCTTGATATCTTTACGGGGGGACGCTAACCTGGTTTATGTGCGTCCGAATCTCACCCCCCTGCTGTTGGTTTTCTCTATCGGCCACACGGCTTCCGCCTTGAAGGATTGGTGATTTTTCCGTTGCGATGATTCAATGGCGGAAACACTTCCGCACTGCGTGGAAGACTGTTAAGTACGATCGACACAGGATAAGCGTGTCGATGCTGAAGAGCAAGGGCCCGCCCTATGGGCTACCTCGAACCATCCGTCTTGCGGCGGGCTCACGCTCTGTATTGGCCCCGCAGCATCCTCTTTGCGACCACGTGCAGTCGCACGCCTGAAACCCTCACGATCACGTTTCATCGCAACCTTCGTTACAAGGCCGTTCAATAATAACAGGGACCTTTCGATAAGCACAGGTCACCTCTCGGTTTTTTCATGGACTCGCGATAACTGCCAAACGGGCAAATAAAACTGCACAACTAGAGACAATAAAATCTATTTCCGTTTGAAACCTGTTTGTCTTGAGCCGCTGCTGCGCGGCATGGATGCGTGAATAGGCGGGGCGTCACTTCAGGCTGAGTTTTCGCGAACGCTCGCGTCACGTGGATCGCATTCTTATTCTGCCAATTCGGCAAAGATTTTCTTTTGCGCGCAATAGAACCGAAAATCCCACCGTCTACATACCTTTTTGTCTGGCGCCTTCGTGACCGCACACTTCTTCGCTTTGATGCGGTTGACCAAGTGGCCGAAATAATCACGTCAAGCTTCCACTAAACAGGTGATTTCGGTAATCGCATCTTCTCCCTTTTGTTCGGGGGTGCAGCAATGCGCAGCCGGTCTAGTCGCTTGCGATCCGCTCTTGCAGGATGTGGCCGTACACGCGGAGCTGCCTTTGGTACCCCGCTATTGACTCGTGACCAGACGGTGGCTTTTGCTGCGTCTTAAAATCGATGGCTTTAATCTTGCCGTCGCCACTCACGAGGAGGTCCATCTTTCCCGCCATGATGCAGCCCTGCTTCTCCACGGAGACTTCAAGCTCCACGTTACTCGCGCTATGTCGTCGTGGTTCTGCACGTAGTTCAGCACCTGCTGCAGCGCCCGCTCCCGTTGTTTTTCGCCGATAGGGCGATAGCCGTTCGCAAGCAAGCTCCGGTAGTTACGGTCAAACCAGTTGCCTCCTCAAGGGTGTGCTCGAGCTTGAGCCTCTTCGATGCGTTGCGAGAGCACAGCTTAGTTGTTTCATCCTAGAAATGAGGTTTTATGTCAGGGTGAATGACTTCATTATCTGCCGTGCGTGTGGAAAATATCGATTATAGTCCAGGACAAGCGCTTTGTAGGTCAGCGTATACACTCGGGCGCTTTTTATGGTCCACGTCTGGTTTACTTTGAGCGTTTCTGCTCGAACCGTATCGTCAGCGTACTGCACAGGAAGCACGCCTCTGTAGACCGCACGAAATGCTGGCTGGCCACTTAACGTGGTGCGGTCCTTCGAGAGTACTTTGAGATCTTTGTAGGCAGTTGTTATCGCATCAGCATACTTCTGAATGACCGTATCAATCGTCGCGTCCTCAGTGAAACTGTCGTCAGTGCTTACCGTAATGGCATCGACAGGGGTGCTATCGGCGAGGTAGATGTAGAGCTTTGTAGAGGTGGACTCGGCCTGGTCCGTTCTATAACGTGCGGGGTACGTGATCGTAAACCCAGCCTCACTTTGAAAAACGGTGCTGACGTCGGCGTTTCCCGCAACCAGCGCAAAAGCCATTAAATGGTATGGATTAACCAAAACCTTCTTTTCCCGCGTCATTGGACCCCACCTAAGGGAAGTGTCGCACTAAAGATAAACGTTTTCTGGCTGTCACTCCGCCGTGGGGATATCGGCGCGAGTACTCAATACCAACGACAAGAATCCGCCTTTGAACACGGCGTCCTCACCTCGTGAGATCTAAGTAGTCACGCTCGACGCCGTCGCAGTGACGCTAGGAAAAAGCGGGACGAAACGGTTTGGCTTTATTTGATCGCGAATTTCTGCTGTAAACGGTCGGACTACTGCTCAGTGAGCGCGTCTCTGAGGATAAATTCGACCGCGCCGTGTGCGTAATCCTTCGAAACGCGCTTGAAGGGCTCAACGTGCGACGTTACAGAAAAAAGCGCGTCTAAGCCGTTCACCTTCAACATCGGCGCGTTTTGATCGCCGGTATCGACATACGTTGGCCGATCAAACCGTATACAGATTTCGTGAGCGGCCGTCTCTCGTATCTCAGCTAAGTAGTGTTCGTGCAGGACCTCTCGTACGGTCTTAGCGGCGCAGTGCTCATCAAAAAGATGCGTTTGTTCGTCAGGACTCCGCGTGTTAACCTCTGAAGATCCCCCCTTTCGGAGCTTAGGCATCAAAACGCTCTCTATCCATTCTTCGTCAAACACTGGTGCGATATGTTCAAATCTAGGGATAAAAAAGGTGACGTCATCGTTGGTCATTTCGATAGTGAAGGGAAAGATGTAGACGTCAATGCCGTAGCGCTCCGCGAAGTTGTGCGCCCCTTTTTGATATCCGCTCGAAGCGACGAATACCCCCTTGTGCGGCCATTGCAAATCTTTCAGCACGGCACTGAACCTGCTGAGCTCTCTTCGACTGACTGGTTTATCCCAATGTTTTGCTTCTATTGCGCACTGGTACGCCTTTGCGCCCGCCATGAACTCCCAATAGACATCGATCTGGTGAGAAACGCCGCCTTTTCCGTGCAGTATCTTGTTAGGCTCAATAACAAGGGTCTGTACCGAATCTTGCTTGCGTATCTCGTCAAGCAGCTTCGTGACGATCGTCAGATGCGCTTCACGCCTGTGCGCCATGCAAGCGCTAGGTGGCATTCTTAACCGTATCAAGTTTTCTGTTCGAGCCTGTTTCTGATGTCGGCTGCCCGCGTTTTGAACAAGAAAGTCGTGCCGACGCCTACGAACGGGATAACACCTTATAGAAGCGATAGACGTACGGCAGTTGTCACGGAACAGGTGTCTGGTTGCGTAGGGAGTGTGATGCAAAGTTGTCGTCACACTTTCGCACACAAAGCCTGCCTCACGCGGCCTTAAGAAACTTTCTTGCGCAGTCTGGTTTGGAGGTGACCGTGATGGCAAAAACGGTAGTAACAGAATACGAGCGGCACATCGCCGCCATCATCGAAAGCACGCTTCACACTTTGGTACATACCGATCTCACCGTCGCAGAGATAATCGATGCTGCACACGAGAATGCGCAGCAAATGAGCGAAGATGCCGCCACTATGCTATGATCGCAAAAAACAGCGCGTGCTACTACGGGCGTCACGTAGGCTGCGTGAACGTCAATGATCCGAACTGTAGACGGTGCGCAGAGCGCTTAACTGACGCGGTGAACCAGGTAGTTCGACCGACTATGCAGAAGAATTAAGCAACGGCTAGTTGCGGAAACAAGAGGGGATAACAAAGGCCAGAAGAATTAAGCAACGGTGTTCGTTACACGAACTTCAAACAAGAGGAGATAACGACTACCACGACGATAATAAGGAGCGGTATTACAAGGGCGTCTACCAGTCTTCTTTTTCGCAGTTCACGGTGCGCGCTATAGTTGTGCGCATCTGTGTTCTCCTCGCTGTCCATGCACGTGATAATTTAGTTGGAAGCGATAAAAAGCTATGCTCCGAGCGGCTAAGTGTGCCCCACTGTGGGTTTTAACAGCGAGTTCCCGTTACGCCATTCGTTCATAAGTTGCGTGTCTAGGTTTGTGACGTGCGTTGGCGGCGCTTCAGCAACCATAATCTCAGGACGGGCACGTCTAGGCATAAAGACGCCGCCGCAGGCGCCAACGATGCTCGAACATAAGTATATGTATGAGAATGCTCAAACTGTTGAGCATACTTAACATAAAAAATGGAGCAAACAAACTATGCACGAAAAACAGTATGGTGAGATGGGAACCCATCACGATATGGGTAAGAAGTGGATGATGAAGAAAATGATGTGGGAGCAGCTGGACGATGATGCCAAGAAGCAGTATGTGCTTCGCAAGCTCGACGAAAAGATCATGAAGAAAGAGTTTAAAGTCAAGCTTGTACAGCACAAAATGGAAACGCTGCGCTTGATGAAGGGCTGGATCGAGCGGTGAGATCTTTATCTCACCCTTATCCTAACTGCTAGCGGCCTGCGCCGCTACACGAGATGGAATGGAGAAGGAAAAATCAGAACATCAGCGTGTGCTCGTTAAAGGGTACATGCGCCCTGACGGCACGTCCTACTACGTCGTCATTCCCAAAAAGATCAGGGAACTTTTCAACCTAGACGGTGGCGAGTACTTCCTTATGAAGGCAAAGCCGGAAAAGGGGATCATCCTGCTCAAGCTGGCGGAGTTCGCCGACGAAGAGCAGGAAAAAGAGTCGGAAACGAAATAATCTTTTTTGCGCACCTACGGCTATTCACGGATGACGAAGGTCGCTTAGGACCAGACGATGTCACAGACGATGTCAAAGAAGGCAAGCGACTGCCGCAGTGGATTGGTGGGCACGCAGCTCCAGAATGCGCGCCGAGCGGCTTCTGTACTTTGACAGATCACGCGTCGATATTAAATCCTGCAGAACAGCTTGGGAACTCGAAATGACGAACATCGTTGAAACGTATAATCTCACGAAGATCTACAACAAGACTATTCGCGCCGTCGATGATGTCACCCTCGAGATTCAAGAAGGGGAAATATTCGGCTTGCTTGGGCCTAATGGCGCTGGAAAGACGACGACGATTCACATGCTCACGACGATCACGCGGCCCACCGCAGGTAGTGCTCGCGTGGGAGGATATGACGTACTCAAAGAGCCACGCAAGGTGCGAGCGATAACGGGCTACTCCGCTCAGGAAGCAGGGGTGGACGAATACTCCTCTGGCCGTGAGTATCTGACGCTCTTTGGGCACTACTATCATCTTGACAATCGGACGATCCGAAGTAGAGTCGACGAACTTCTCGAGCTTTTAGAACTGAGCGACGCCGCTGATCGACTGGTGGCCACGTATTCAGGGGGCATGCGCAAACGGCTTGAGATCGGCACCGCCCTCATGCATAGGCCAAAGCTTCTTGTGGTTGACGAACCCACGCTCGGGCTTGATATTCAGACCCGCGTTCGCATCTGGGACTATATTCGCACGCTCAACAAAGACGGTATGTCTATTCTTTTGACCACCCACTACCTGGAGGAGACGGACAAGCTCTGTGACCGCGTAGCGATTGTGGATCACGGGCGCGTCGTCGCCCTCGGGACGCCCGACGAACTAAAGGGAGAGATTCACGGCGACGTCGTGTCACTGACACTTCCAGTCGAGGAGCCGGGTCAGCAGGCACAGACGATAGAGAAGGTACGACAGCTCCTCTCTGCGCAGCCCTTTGTGAAGGACGTACAGCCCACCGCTGAGGCACTTAATATCTACGTTGATCAGGGAGGCGTCGCCGTGCCTCAGATCCTGCGTTTGCTTGAGGCAAGCGGCCTGCAGGTAGGAGAGATCGCGCTCGCGCGCCCCTCGCTCGATGATGTCTTCCTCAAATATACGGGCCGTAAAATACGCGAGGAGAAAGGGAAGGCGGTCGGCGCGAGGGCCGCGTGGATGAGGAGGCCTCGATAGTTATGTTGGATGGATTGTGGGACACGTGGTACACCCTGGTCAGGTACCTGCGCACCTTTGTGCACAACCCCTTCTGGATGCTTATTCTATTGATCCAGCCACTGGTTTGGCTTGTCCTGTTTACGCAGCTCTTCCAGAGCATCACGACGCTTGGCTTTACGTCAGGCAGTTACGTGCAGTTCTTTGCCCCTGGGCTCATCGTCATGTTGGCGGTGTTCAACGCGAACGCTCTGGCATTTAGACTGCTCAACGACATCAACTACGGCGTGCTCGTGAAAATGATCGCGACGCCGGTTAATCGCTACTCCCTAATCGTCGGCGGTCTGCTCTACATAGCGGTGACGTGGGTTCTGCAGGTATTCGTTGTGTTAATCGTCTCCTTCTTGATGGGCGCACGCGTGGAAACAGGAGTCGGCGGTGTCCTCATGACGTTTCTCGTCGTAAGCTTGCTAGGGATCGGTTTGACGGGCTTGGTGGCCGCGATCGCGGTTACGATGAAGCGGCCGGAGCCCGTGGTCCTTATCGCGAACCTCATCACGCTGCCGTTGATGTTCCTTTCAAGCATCCTGATCCCTGCGTATCTGACTCCTCAATGGATTCAAGACGCCATGAAGTTCAACCCTGTCAACTATGCGATCCTTGCAGTGAGACCGATGTTTCTTACGGGCTTTGACTGGACTGCGATTGCGCAGGCGTTGGCGGTGTGCGGCGTTTTTGCGGTCGTCGCGATCTTTGTCGAAACGGCCGCGTTTCGGAGATTCGGCGGCTGAAAATAAGAACGGCCGCGAGATCAGCGGTCGCGTTTTTTTGCCTTTGATAGGGGCAACATGTGACGACGTGAAGTTTTAAGCGAGTATACCAATCGTAAGCTTCAAAGCTCGCACCATCAGCACGTCTTTAAACCCTTTAGTGTGCGCTTTGGGCCTTGTTGCAAGTAGGTTGTCGAACGCAATGCTAGGTGATTCAACCGGTTGAGGCCCTACCCCCTCGCGGTTTTAGCTCAAGGATCTATGAGCGATGTTCCCTGCCGTTATCGCCAGCGACTTCCGCGTCGTCTCGCACGCCCTCGGTCAGCAGGTGCAACAGCCTGCCGGCCATATCTGTCTGGGTTGCAAACGACGACTTCATAAAGCTATTTTCGTCGCGGAGCTGTTCGATGAGCGTGTCTTTCAGCTCGATCTCTCGTTTCAGTCGTGCAGCCTCGTTTTCGCTGTCAGCTAATGCGTAGCTGATGAGTTCGGCAGCGATGCGCGCTTTTGATTTGCCTTCGGTTTCCGCGCGGGTGAGGATCGTGGTAAAATGCTCGTCGCTGACTGCCGTACAAATTTGCGGCATGTGATGTTAGGCGATTATCCTCGTATAAATGGCTGTCGAATTGGATCGGGGCGAAAATCAATTGATATCACATCTCGAGTCTATTTCTTCAACGTTTTTGTATTTCAAAAAAAAGCTCGGATAGCACATTAATTCGACTATAAAAGTCTCTAGGGAAATATATGCGATAAAGCGCTTACGCTATCTTTTTATTGGGGATTAGTATATATCCATGCAATGCAAATGTAATTACGCTTGATATTCAGCGTTGTCTCCGATACCGGGAGTCGGCACGGGGTAACCTGCCTCCGCAAACAGAAAGGTGTAGGGAGGTGGTACGCGAGCATTTGGACGTATCGCGCGGACAAGGAAACAACAACAAACAACGCAAGTCAAACCGCAATGGCCAATGGCGAACGTGCGGTCTAAAAGTGGCGTTAGGACGAAAAACGGCAACGGCGTGGCGCGCCTTTTTTGCGAAGAAATGGCACCTCTTTGTGGAGAGTGAAGCACCTGCTGCGCATGGGCCTCGTCTTCTTTACAAAACACCTCGGTAATGTTTCAGCTTGTAGAGCGCCACTGGACAAAAGTACATCCGTCACTGGCTAGGACTTGCGTTCCTCGAATGACTCTGATTGACGCTTTCACAACTTTTCTTGACGCGACTGGAAACCGCGAAAATCACTCAAATAGGGCCTAAACTGCTTGAGGAAGAATTAGAATGACCAAACGGCGTCTGCTATCTCTCTCTGCGACGATGATTGTTGCTGCGCTATTGTGCTCTTCTGTGCTGGCTACAATCCACCCAGCGGCGGCTACTGATGTCAATGCATTAGCGCCAGTTCAGATGCAAAACACATCGACAATAGTAGATCCACAGTCACAAACGCTTACGATTCCGATAGTGCCCTTTCAACTTATCTTCGCGAATCAAACAGTTTCAGATATGCCATCGGGCACGTCAGCGACGGTCGGGGCAAGTCAACCTGGAGGCAGTGTCGCACCCAGTGCCGACACGGCGGCGGGCAATGCTGCGAACCCTACGGACGCCGTCACCACAAATGTGACGCAGCAGACGGCTGATAACGGGTCGCTTGCGCCAATCCCTGTTTCAGCAGGAGGTGGCGGGAGTGGGCTCATCTTGGTGATTTCGCTGAGTTATGGAACAGCAGTCGTTGTCCTTGCTTTGATGCGCTACTGGTCTTTTTCGTTTGATGAGGGGACAGAGTCCCTTCCTGATTTGAACAACGCGGACGTTGTTTATGTGCCAGGCTCTGCATACTCGACGCTTGAGAACGTCGAATATAGGCACACGGCCGAAGGGCCGTGACGAAGACACGATTGAACTTTTTTAGCCTAGAGCGAAGACAAGGGGACCCGTGCTGCGGTATGCAGCTGTCCTCTGTAAGACGACACTCGTATTCTAACCTGGTTTAGCGCTAGAACGGCGCTCTTGAAAAATGCGTCCATATTGCGTCGTTGGGCTGGTTGAAAAATGATGTTATGGGACTGGCCAAACGCTTCACAGCCGGCCGCCGTGCTGCCCTCTGCAGCGCTCCGGGATAGGCGTGACCGAAAACACCGTGTCGCGACGCAGCCGGGTACCAGGGCTGGGTGGTTTGCGCGCCTCTGTGAGCGGGCTTAGAGGCGCGAACGGCTAACCTTTATCACGTCGGAACGCAGACTATTATAAATGCTGAGAAATTTTAATCACTAACCGCCCCGATCGCGCTATGATCAGTGTTGTGTCCGCTGGCGACACGAGGCGTGGAGAGACACATGCAACCTGACGAAAGGGACGAGATCGTTTTTCACGGAACTCTGCAGCAGCTCGTCGAGAAGGTCGAAGCGGGCGAGATGGTTCCCAAGCTGCAGGCATCGCACGCGCCGATGTGCAAGTTCTTCACTTCGTTTTATGTCATCAACGGGATTCGGCACGTGGTCCCCTTGGTGCACGGTCCTACGGGGTGCCCCTTATGGGTCTCAGATATCGTCAGGACGAGGGAGTGCTGCGAGTTCCGCGGCGTCCCCCTCGAGCCAACGGCCTGCACCTCTCTTGACGAGACGAACGTCATCTACGGCGGCGAAGGGAAACTGCTCGAAGCGGTCAAGGAGGCGGACGAGCGCTACCATCCTGACCTCATCGTTATCCTATCCTGCTGCTGCTCAGGGATCATCGGCGACGACGTCGAAAGCGTCGCCCGTGAGGCTGAAAAGCTCGTGCACGCCCGCGTGCTCGCGCTTCGCAGCGAGGGGTTTGGCGGCGACTTCCGCAGCGGCTACGAGGACGCCTTTGAGCTCATTATGGATCTGATGGAGCCGCCGAAAACCACGCAGAAGGGAACGATCAATCTTATCGGGGCGCGAATGGGGCCCTCACTTACTGAGTTCAGCGATGACCTTGATGAGATCACAAGGCTCCTCCACGAGGTGGGGGTTAAGGTCAACGCGGTAATCGCTGGCGGGTGTACGGTCGATGAAATCAGGCGAGCGCGCGAAGTCGAGCTCAACGCCTCGTGGTGTTACGACTGGGGGCAGAAGCTTGGTGACGCCATGGAAGCGCGCTTCGGCATCCCGTACAGTAGGACTGGACAACCCTATGGGCTCAAAGCGACCGAGGAATGGCTCATGGGGATCGCGGGCCCGCTGGGTATGACAAAGGAGGCCATACGGGTAATAAAGCGCGAGACGGAACGCGTTCGGCCTGATTTAGCCTACTTGCGTGACACGCTCGACGGCAAAACTGCCGTTATCGAGATATCAGAGTTTCCCGGTCCGATTCGGGCGCTCTCTCTCGCGCGTATGGCAGAAGAGTGCGGCGCTCATCCGCTTGTCATTAACGTGCATCCTTATACGATCAAGGAGCGTATGCCCAGCATCAAGTTCCTCTTGGAAACTGGGGTCAATCCCGAAGTGATTCTCACGAAAGGCCTGTTCCGTCTCGGCAGCTTTCGTTCATCGCGCGAGACGGAGGGAGAGCTCGAGGCAATCGCACAAGGTCTTGACAACCCGATCTTCTTCGGCAACGCCGCCCGCTACCCAGGGTGTCCGGTTGTGAACCTCACGCTCCTCAATCCCGCGTACCTGCCCCACTATGGCTTCCGGGGCATACACAACATCGCTGCACTGCTCAGACAAGCCATGGAAAACCAGGGCCTGCCACGTTCGACGCTTTTTCGGGGGATGCTCTACGGAAACGAAACAAACTGACCAGACGCGTGTCGCGCGCACGACGCCCACCGACGCGTGCCTTGACCCGTACGTCAGGTGTGCTCTTAGTGGTGCTGCCCAAACGGCGTTAGGAGTCAGTGACAGCGCCGTTCTCGCGCACGCACCACAGGGGTGCAATTATCTCGTTGACGGTGCCTTTTCCTGGCAGGACTGCGACTACGCCCAAACGACGACGCTGTGCACGAAGCTCTGTGAGGATGAGATCGTCCACGGGGGCGAGGAGCTCCTCGCGCGCACGATCCTTGAGGCCAAAGAGCTTGACATCGCCGCGCTCTTCGTTCTAAGCGCGTGCGGGCCCGAGATCGTGGGCGACGACATCGTTGCGGTGTGCGAGGAGATTCAACCCCGGGTTGACTTCACGATTGTTCCCATCGAGTGCGCCGGTTTTCGCGGTTCGCAATACGACGGCATCGACCTCGCGCTCGACGCGATGCTTCGCGCGCTTGCCGGAAACGGGCGTCCTCGGATCCTGCACTCGGTGTGCCTCGTCGCTCCGCACGCGAACGCCAATCCGACGTGGATGGCCGATCTGGAATGGGTAAAGAACGCTCTCGCCCGGCTTGGCGTTCAGGTGCTCGCTACGCTCACCCACGCAACGGCACTCGGCGAGTTTGCAAGCGTGTCCGCCGCCGAGGGGGTGCTTCAGTTAAGCCATGACGCCGGTTACGGAGCGGTCGAGTATCTTGTCGACACTTTTGGGGTGGAACCGCTCTGTCGGGACCTTCCCCTCCCCATCGGCATGACCAACACGCGGCGCTGGCTCACGGCGCTGGGAGAGCGGTTTGACGCGGAACGCGCGGCCGAGGAGCTGATCGCCGAAGGCGAGCGCACGGTAACGGAAACATGTCGCCGCCGCTGGCCAGTAGCGCGCTTTTTCTATCGGAATCCCGCAGCTATTGTAGCTGACGCTACGGTTGGCATCCCGCTTGTCCGCTTTGCGACCGAGGAGATGGAGCTGACGCCTGCGCTCGTTGCCCTTCGCTCGGGGCATCCTGAAGCACAACGCCTACTGGAAAAAGAGCTGAACGATCTCGGCTTGGCGCCGGAGGTCGCGTACGGGACTGACGTCTTCGCGACGCGGCGGAACCTAGAAGCGGTGCGGCCGCGGGTCGTTTTCGGGAGCACAATCGAGCGACACGCGAGCGAGGGCTTGGACGTACCGTACATCTTTGAGGTCGTGCGCCCCGTCAGGCAGTTCAGGTTGCTCAATCGGGAGTACTTCGGCTACCGCGGCATCCTCAATCTGCTCGAGTGCATCCAGAATGAGTGGAGCGACCGGTGGCGGTCAACGCAACGGCGGTACGCGGCACGCTGGTAGAGGAGACATCACAATGAAACAAATCGCAATCTATGGTAAGGGAGGAATCGGAAAGAGCACCATCGCTTCGAACATCTCAGCGGCCCTCAATGAGCGAGGGGTCAACGTCATGCAGGTCGGCTGCGACCCAAAGCGAGACTCAACGAGGATACTCGCGGGTGGGCACCTCATCCCCGCTGTCCTGGAGATTTACAGAGACAAGCTGCGGCACGGACAGGACGCGCACGCCATCTCGCTTGACGACATCGTCTTCAAGACGCCAGGCGGCATTTACTGCGTCGAAGCGGGAGGTCCGGAGCCCGGAATCGGCTGTGCGGGACGCGGGGTCCTCACGGCGCTCCAGATTCTGAAAGACCTCAAGGCGTTTGAAACCTTCGCGATTGACGTGGCCATTTACGACGTGCTCGGCGACGTCGTGTGCGGCGGGTTTGCGATGCCGATCCGCGAAGGATTTGCGAGTGAGATCTACCTCGTTTGTTCCGGAGGCTTTATGAGCATTTACGCGGCGAACAACATCGCGCGGGCGGTGCAACGTCTTGCGCGCCGCGGCGACACAGGGCTGTCAGGGATAATCTGCAACAGCAACGGCGATGAAGCGTTGGAGCGGGCTGTCGTGCCCGCGTTTGCTCAGCGTTTGGGCAGCGCGTTCGTGGAATTTGTTCCGCGTAGCCCCGTTATTCAAGCGTGCGAACTCGAAGGGCGCGCTGTGGTCGAATACGCCCCTCAGTCAGAGGAGGCGGCGATTTTCCGAGATCTTGCGCGGAAGGTGATGGAAAACGATGTGAAAGTGATTCCGACGCCTGTGGAGGAGCTGCCCGAGCTCGAAGAGCTATATCGGGACCACTTGGTACGGGCTGAGGCCGTGTGACCGGCGTGGTGGCGAGACTGTTTCCAGCTGTGAGGCGAACGTGAAACAAAAAAACGTCCCGCTGTGTCTGAGTTGTAAGAACTACGTTAGCCCCCGTGTCTGTCAGGCCTTTGCTTCGATACCTCTGGAGATATGGGAAAATCACTTTCGCCATACGGAGCCGTATCCCGGTGACAACGGCAGGCGTTTTACGCCAAAATTCGGGTAGCTCCGCTTGCTCGGTCGGCACGCGCCTCGTTGGTTGGATTCGGTAAGGCTGATGCACGCGCCCGAAAATAACTGCGCCGCTTTGCCCCCTCATAAAGGTGGCCGGCGGAGCTAGATCAACACAGTCTACGGACGTCGCGCGCAAAAATGATGCAAAGATAAGCACAACCATGTATGGGCGCACAGACGCGCATTTCGGATCCTGGAAGCGAAAGAAGGCTTGAAATACTAAAAGCAGCACACTCTTAAAAAAGGAGCGAAATACGTGAATGAAGAAAAATGTGCACGATGCGGCACTCCCACGTCGCCAGGCGCCCAATTCTGCGCGGCCTGCGGCGCGACGCTGACCGGTCAGAGGACGCAACCCCCTCAACAGGTTCCTCCTGCAATGCAGCCTTCGCCGACCTATCAAGCGCCTGCTTACTACACGGGTGCTCCTACGCCCTACCAAGGCGTTGCCATTCGCTTTGTCGCGATACTCATTGATTACCTCATTATCGGGGTTATTTCTGGCATACTAGCGATCCCACTGCTCGTGGCGGCTATTGTCAACGTCACGAACGGAAACGTGTCAGCGGTTTCATTGGGGCCCATTGTTGCACTATCGGTCGTAGGACTAGTCGTCTGGTTCCTCTACTTTACGCTGTTGGAGGGGCGTTACGGGCAAACGGTCGGCAAGATGGCACTCAGCATCAAGGTCGTGCGAGAAGCGGATGGAGCGCCGATCGACTACGGAGAAGCAGCTGTGCGCACCGTCCTCCGCATCATCGACGGCCTGTTCGACTATCTGATAGGAGCAATTTTTATCTGGACGTCCGATGAGAAACAGCGCCTCGGCGATCGGGTCGCACACACTGTTGTAGTCAGCAAGTGATCCGCACCCCCATCTTTTCTTGTGTTCTAGAGTGGCACCGGTTTCGTGGAATATAGTGGCTGACCGCCTAGCTTCTGCTAGTCTGCCCCCTCGTGGATTTCCCGTTTCTTGATTCTGCCACGGCTCAATGCCCTCAAAATTGCGGCCGCTAGCCGCGTCGATCGACACTGGGTTTCGCTCGTAGCAAACGAGGCAACGGAGAGTGATAGTGAAGAACCGCAAGAAAAGGTTAAAAGGGTAGCTTTCCTAAGGCTTAAGAAGGAGGTGAAATATTTGAACGAAAATCAATGTGCACAATGCGGGACTCCAGCGTCACCGGGCGCTAAATACTGCGAGAGTTGTGGCGCACCACTCGCGGCCCCAGCAGCACAACCTACACGGGCCACGTTCGCTCCTGCGCCCGGGTATCAAGCACCTCGTTCTTACGTGCCGCACGTCGCACCGCCCTACCAAGGCGTCGCCATTCGGTTTGTCGCGATCCTTATCGATACCATAATTATAGCCATCATCGGGGGTATATTGTCAGTCCCGTTCAATGCGCTTGCAGTCATTACGAACAGCGCTTCAGGAACGGTCACTCTTTCACTGGCCAGTGCTGTCGGCGGACTTGTTTCGCTCGCGGTCTTTGTTCTGTACTTCACGTTGCTCGAGGGTCACTACGGACAGACTGTCGGGAAGATGGCTGTCAGGATCAAAGTCGTACGAGAGACAGACGGCGCACCGATCGATTATTCCGAAGCTGCGGTCCGAACGATCCTGCGGTTTCTCGATCTGATCCCATATGTAATTTCCTATCTGCTCGGCGCAATCCTCATTTGGTCCTCTGAAGAGAAACAGCGGCTCGGCGATCGCGTCGCACACACCGTCGTGATTAAAGCATAAATGGGTCTCGTGCCCATTTTCTTATTCTAGCGCGGACAGAATTTTTGGTCTTTGCCGTTCACTTGCTACGCGAATCGGACAACATCTGCCCCCCACAAAGACCTTTTCGGCTCAGTTATGAGCGCGTGGCAAGTCATCGTAGCTAGGACTGGTTCTTAGTGCCCGAGCGCGAATCTAGCTTCTATCGTGCGCCGATCCGACAACATCAGCATAATTCAGTAGTTTGGTTGCAATCGCAAGAAAAGATTAAAAAGGGATGCTGTCCTTACCATTTCTAAAAAAAGGAGGTGAAACACGTGGACGAAGACAAATGTGCACAATGTGGTACTCCCGCGTCACCCGGCGCGAAGTTTTGCGAAAGCTGTGGCGCACCGCTTGCGGCCGCTACACAACCTGCAGAGGTGAAACACGCGGACGAAGACAAATGTGCACAATGCGGCACTTCAGCAGCACCCGGGGCCAAGTTTTGCGAAAGCTGTGGCGCACCACTAGTTGCCGTTACACAACCAGTTCAAGGCCGAGCTGCCGCGGAACCCGCTTCTGCGTACGCAGCACCACAGGCGCAAGCGCTTTACTCCGCACCGGGCGCCCAAGTGCAGTATCAGGGCGTCGCTATTCGCTTTGTCGCGATACTCATCGATGTAATAATCGTAGGGATCATATCTACAATACTGGCCTTGCCTTTGATGCTATATGTTTTGAATTCTACAACTGGGACCTATGCGACAGCAGTGATCGAAGCCATCATCTCTCTTCTGTATTTCATACTGCTTCTAGGGCACTATGGGCAGACTGCGGGTATGATGCTAGTCCAGATAAAAGTAGTCAAAGAGGCGGATTACTCAGCGATTAGTTATGGCGAAGCGGCAATACGAACCATTTTGTTGGTCATCGACGGGATTCCATACGTCATCCCCTACCTGCTCGGCGCAATCCTCATTTGGACCTCAGACAAGAAACAGCGTCTCGGTGATCGCGTCGCGCACACCGTCGTGCTGAAAGCGTGAAAGGGGCGCAAGCCCATTTTTCTTTTTTTTGGTCACTAATAAACGGCTAGCTTCGCGCAGTCGCGCTGAGCCTGCAAGTACGACCCCGCTGGCAGGCGCATCAATTGAAACGATTTGAAAGGACAACAGTGCGTTGCGATTCAGCAACTGGGGGTTGCCGATTGTTGCGCCACGCCGAAAGGAAACTGGAGCATACACTATCAGAGCAAATCGCAAGAAAGATTAAAAGGAATGCTCCCCTTATGGCTTAACAAAAGCAAAGGAGGTGAAAACAGTGAGCGAAGACAAATGCGCGCAATGTGGTACTCCCGCGTCACCCGGCGCCCAGTACTGCGTGGCGTGTGGCGCAGTATTCGCTGGCCAAGCACCACTCGCCGGTCAATCAGCGCAGGGCGCCTCTATATATGCGTCATCAGCAGCAACCGAAACACAGGCACATTATGCGGCCGCGCCGCTGTTGCAGGGGGTTGCTATCCGTTTTGTCGCACAACTCGTCGATGTAATCATACTTGCCATCATTTTTTTGATACTGAGCTTCTCAGGCGCTGGCACCATCACCATTGATGCGTCAACGGCACAGGTTTCAATCAGCCCGTTCTTTGGCGCTCTCATGTTGATCGACGTCATCATCGCCTTCCTTTACTTCACATTGCTCGAGGGACGAAATGGACAAACGGTTGGCAAGATGATCGTCAAGATCAAGGTCGCAAAAAAAGCGGACTACTCCCCGATCACTTATGGTGAGGCTGCTGTGCGGACGATTTTGCGCATCATCGATCTGATCCCATTCATCGCCCCGTATCTGCTCGGAGCCGTATTTATCTGGGCATCTGAGTATAAGCAGCGTCTCGGCGATCGGGTAGCAAACACCGTCGTCATCCAGTCGTGAGGCCACTACGCTTTGCGCCGCCTTCAGCGCGCCGTGTGTGGTTCGATTAGCACACTAGCCTCGCACGTCCGTCTTGAGAACTCGCTCTTTTTCGACGCGCGTCGATCGCGTGTCTCAAGCGCCGCTGACTCAGAGGATAGGTAAGCGCCTCAACGTCCTCGTGGTTGCCACGGGCACGAGAGGAGCGTGCGCCGCCCGCGTTCGGATCGACGAGTTGAAAGGCGTGCTTACCCGGTCAAAAGGTAGTGACTTATCTATGTTCGGTTCGTAAGAAGAATACGCATTCAAGGAGGCAACATGAAAGTCTTAGGTGGTCCTGCTTCACAATTGCTCGGTTCGCGGGTTGCACGCGAAATCGGGTGTGCACTCGCCGTTGTTGAATTCAAGCAGTTTCCTGACGGTGAACTGTATTTGCGCATCGCAGAGGAACTCGACGGTGATACGCTTATCGTACAGAGCACGACGACTAACGACGACATCGTGTACCTTCTGCAGCTCATCGATGTCGCCTCTGACGGCTACCTGAGGGTGGTGATTCCGTATTTTGGCTATGCGCGGCAGGATAAGCGATTTAAGCTCGGCGAACCGATCAGCGCTCGTGCTATCGCGCGGACAATCGACGTTGACGAAGCTTACGTTGTCAACATCCACGACCCTGCTTCACTTGACCATTTTCAGCTCAGAAGTGGCAAAAAGGCGGCGAACCTCTCCGCTGCGGGCCTCGTTGGCACGTACTTGAAGAGCATGGCGTTCTCGTCACCCTTGCTCATCGCTCCTGACGAAGGCGCCACCGCCTTAGTGCGCGACGTCGCTCACGCTATGGACTGCGAGTTCGACGTGCTGGTCAAAAAGCGGGTCACGTCTGAACACGTTGAGATACAACCAAAGACGGTAGACGTCGACGAACGCGACCTGGTGATCGTAGATGATATGATATCAACCGGCGGCACTATGGCTGAAGCGATCAAGCTCCTGCGAGGACAAGGGGCGCGGCAGGTGCACGTTGCGTGCATTCATCCTGTCCTCTCTTTGAATGCGCGGCTTCGCCTATACAGCGCAGGGGTCGACAGCATCATAGCGACCGACACTATCGAAAAAGCAGAGAGTAGCATCAGCGTCGCGCCGTTAATAAAGCAAGGCGTGGGACTTTAGCGACGAACAAGCGCATCGTTAATGATCTGTGCGTGATCAAATGCAAGCGGCGGCAATTCGGCGATGTCCCAAAGCATCGCGTCGCGTGCGTCAGAGCCGGCTGCCAGCGTGCCTCCGATCATATCCGCCGCAAACGCGACTGAAACGACGTGTCCGCGAGGATCACGATCGGGGTTGGAATAGACGCCTACAAGTGATTTTATCTTCACAACGAGTCCAGTTTCCTCGAGGACTTCGCGCCGCAGGGCTGCCTCGACGGTTTCGCCGTACTCGACAAAGCCGCCAGGGAGCGCATAGTGTCCTCGATACGGTTCTCGCTTCCGTTTTATCAGCAAGATTTTTTTGTTTTTCACCACCACTGCGTCAACGGTGAGCGCTGGGTTCCTGTGCATCAGGTGTATGGTGGGGGCTTCGCTACTTGAGACTGCCGCTTAGCCGCGAAGCGGGGGTTTAGGAAGACGCGGCCGAGAGCGCTACCGACCTCTTGTAGTCCCAACCGCAAAAGCTATTCGGCTCACCCCCTATGTGTTCTCAATGTATGACGTTCAAGCGATACGGAAGGATTTCCCGGTTCTCGAGCGCGTCGTGTATCTCGATAACGCTTCGACCAGCCAGACGCCGAAACCCGCCGTCGAGGCGATGAACGAGTACTTCTTTCGCTATGCTGGCAACTACGGGAGGGGCGCGCACCGCTTGGCCCAGCAGACGACCGAGCACTATGAAGCCGCGCGCGAGACGGTAGCTGATTTTTTTACAAGTGAGCCTGGCAACGTTATCTTCACCAAGAACACGACGGAAAGCATCAACATCGTCGCCCACGGTCAGGATTGGACGCCCGGAGACCACGTGATCACATCCATGATTGAACACCACTCGAACTACCTGCCGTGGGTCGCTCTCCGTGCGCGAGGCGTCGTGCTCGACCTGGTTGAAGCGAATCAGGAAGGCATCGTTGATCCTTCCACGATTGAAACAGCAATCACTGACAGAACTAAGCTCATCACGCTTTCTCACGTGTCAAACGTCTTTGGTTCTGTCCAAGACATACACCGTATCGTCAAGATCGGGCGCAAAAACGATGTGCCAGTGTTGATAGACGCAGCACAGTCTGCGGGCCATATGGATCTATCCGTGAAAGACTTGAAATGCGACTATCTAGCTGTGCCGGGCCACAAAGGGCTGCTGGGTCCGCAAGGGACGGGCATCTTGATCCTGCGTAATCCGGAGGAGCTACGTCCAACGACGCTCGGTGGCGGCGCGGTCGAATGGGTGCGCGGTTGCGAGTATGAGCTGCTCGAACCGCCCGCCCGTTTTGAAGCGGGTACTCCCAACATCCCAGGAGTCATCGGCCTCGGGCGATCTGTGGAATACGTCAGCGCGCTGGGCGTCGCGAACGTCGAAAAGCACGTGGTGATGCTGGCGAGAGTCGCTGCACAAAAACTGGCAGAAATCGACAACGTCACGGTCTATGGGCCAAAAAACCGCGCGGCGGTGGTTCCCTTCAACGTCGGAGAGCTGAATCCGCACGACGTTTCGATGATCCTCGATGAGACAAGCAAGATCTGTACGAGGAGCGGGTACCACTGCGCTATGCCGGCTTTGCAGTCTCTTGGCATCAACGGAACCGTGCGTGCGTCGTTCGGGGCATATAACACGGCTGAAGAGGTCGACCTTTTGGCAGGATCGGTGAGTCTTATTGCGACCTCGCTCGTCTAATCCGGCGCGTCAAGTTCAAGGCTGAAATCGAGCCACCGCGACGAGTGAGTTAGGTATCCCAGCGAGAGCACGTCGACCCCGGTCGCAGCGTATTTCCTGACGTTATCGGGCCCGATGCCGCCTGACGCTTCGAGTAGCACGTTGCCGCGCAGGTTGAGCGCCTTCAACTTGCTGACGGCCGCAGTGATCTGTCCGACGTCCATGTTGTCGAACATGATGATGTCTGCTCCAAGCTTGGCTGCCTTAACGCACTCGTCAACGGATTCGACTTCGATCTCCACTTTCTTCGTGAAGAACGCTTTTTCCCGCAGGGCGTCTTCTGCAGAGATTACTTTCAGATGGTTATCCTTGAATAGATAGCTCTCTGAGAGGGAGTAGCGGTGCGGGTCTCCGCCTCCGATCGCGACCGCCTTTTTTTCATAAAGTCTGAAGCCCGGCGTCGTCTTCCGGGTCGCGGCAATCGTCACCGTACCAGCAGCTTCCACACAGCGGCGCGTGATCGTGGCAATGCCGCTCATGCGGCACAGGAAGTTGAGCGCGACGCGTTCGGTGACAAGAATACCCCTAACCGGTCCTATGACGCGCAAAACGGTATCGTCTTTTTTGATAACGTCTCCATCACAGCACAGTGGGGCAGTTACGAGGTTGTAGTGCGCAAAAATGCTCTCCGCCTCTGATAAGCCTGCTATGACCCCGTCTTCGTGGGCGATGACGTTTGCAGAGCCATCGACGTCGGGCAGGAGAGCGGTCGTTATGTCGCCGAATCCTTCATCCTCGGCCATAAACCTCTCAATGTCGCGTGAATTCAAACGATCACCACATACGCTTTTCTATCTTAACTATCTTAAAGGATTTCAAGATGATCATCGGAATTATTGGATGTGGCGCGATAGGAACAGAAATCTGTCGTGCCTTGGGGGCTGATGGCTTCAAGGGCAAACTCCTCCTCATGGACAGGCACCCCGATCGCGCTCAGCGTCTGGCAGATGCGACCCCTGCGGCATCGTCTGTGTCACTGTTCGACATCATTGACCAAGCTGACCTCGTTGTGGAATGCGCCTCAATGCAGGCAGCGCGCGATATTGCGCTAAGCGTTTTGACAAAGGGCACGGATTTGATGTTGCTTAGTATCGGCGCGCTGGTTGACGCGGACTTTCGGCGGCAGGTGTATGAAGCGGCGCGCACGCACGACTGCCGCCTCTACATCCCATCAGGCGCCATCGGGAGCATTGATGCACTCCTTGCGGCATCTCAGGGAACGATCAACCGGGTGACACTCACGACGACCAAGCCTTCGGCGGGCTTGGAAACCGCCCCTTACGTCATCCGTAACGCCACTGATCTTTCACGCCCTGCCCTCATATTCGAAGGCACCGCCGACGAGGCGATTCAAGGCTTCCCACAAAATATTAACGTCTCAGCGACGCTCGCTCTGGCGGGCGTTGGATTTGACCGAACGATCGTCCGCATCGCCGTTGATCCGACGCTAACAAGAAACGTGCACGTCGTCGAAGTCGACGGGGAGTTTGGGAGGCTCACTGCCCGATTTGACAACGTTCCGACCAAAAATGAGCGCACGAGCAAGCTTGCGGCGTACTCGGCAGTCGCGTCTCTTAAGAAAATGATGGACGCGGTCAAACTCGGAACGTGAGCCCGTCTGATTCTAAGGGAAGCTGGTTCGATTAGGCATGCAATCGCGCACCCGCACGTACATTGCTGAGATACGGGCATTCAACTGTCTGATGGCGGCATTTGCTGCGCTCATCGGCGTCTTTGTGGGCAAGGTGCCGCTTGCCTATGACGTGATCGCGCCCGCGGTTTTGGCATTCGTCGCGGTGTTTCTCGTTACCGCTGGTGGCAACGTTGTCAACGACTACTTTGATGTCGATATTGACCGGGTTAACAAGCCACATCGCGCCCTGCCAAGCGGGCTGATCCCGCGGCGCCGTGCGATCGTATATGCGCTCACGCTCTTGCTTTTCGGTGTTGCGGCGTCTCTGTTCATCAACCCCGTCTGTTCTGGGCTAGCAGCGCTTAATGCTGTGCTCCTCGTGTTGTATTCGTGGAAGCTGAAGAGATCGGTGCTCGTCGGTAACCTGTTGATTGGATACCTGACGGGGTCGATCTTTCTCTTCGGCGGGGCAGCCGTTTATTCGTTCTTTATCCCTGGTGTGCTCTTTGTGAGCGCAATGCTCGCAATCACCTCGCGTGAGGTCGTTAAGGACGTTGAGGATCTCACGGGAGACCGGCGAGCGGGCGCGTCGACGTTGCCTATTCGGTATGGGGTGCCTCGTTCGCTGGCAATTGCTGCGCTTTTTATGCTCGCGGCGGTCGCTGTCAGCCCTCTACCGTTCATTATCGGTGCGTCCGGCTATCCGTATCTGGGAATCGTCATTGCGGCTGACGTGATACTCCTGTATGGAGTCGCTCTCTCATGGAGCGATCCGGCGAAGGCGTCAACCATGATTAAGTACGGTATGGTTGTGGTATTGCTCGCCTACGTCGTCGGTGGGATCTAAAGATTACAGCCAAAAAGTAAATAGCTATTCGGCTGAAATACCGTTGCATTTGAGGCACGGACTTTGCAGAGGGCCTCGGGGGATCATGAAAGCGGATGACACGGCACCCCTTGTTCGAAAGCACGTGCAGAGCAACACCTACATCATAAAGGACGAAGCATTTTTTGAAAAGAGCGTGCACGTGCGCGGCAGTCTGATCACCGGTACCCACGTCGGCTTTTGGGGCGATCTGATCGTGGAAGGGTCGCTTAGTCTAGGCAACAGGTCGACCGTCCGTGGGAACGTCATGGCCGAAAGCGCTTTTATTGGAAATGATGTTGAGATAGGCGGCATACTGACCACGACCGATGACACGACACTCTTGGAAGGGGTCCGCCTAAGGGAAATCGACAGCGCCGGGAGTGTTACGATCAAGCCTGACGCGGTCATTGACCGGATCGTCGCAGAAGGAAACGTGGAGATAAGCGGGAAGACAAGCATCGGCTACATTTCTACTAAGGGCAAGGTCATCGTCCGAAAGGCGTAGTGCGCTGCTGGAGACCTTGCACGCGGGCGTGCGCTGCGCCACGACCGGTAGCGCTTCACGTTGCAGACAGTTTGAGATCGTAGCTGCCGCTTTTGACCATAGCCGTGAGAATTGCTTGGCCGAACGAAATGCCGCCGTCCCCTCGAGGGACCTTAGTATTGGTAAAGAGGACGAGGTCGCGCGTGTTACACACCTCGTTAACCGTCGTGACAATCGCCTTGTTATACGCGACGCCCCCCGACAGTCCGATGTTACTTGTTCCAATGGCTTCTGCTGCTTCGGCGGCTATCGTTGCTATTCCGCGCGCGATCGTGGCCTGCGCCGAGGCGGCAATGTTCTTGGTGCTTTGGCCGTGCTTTTTCGCCTGGAGGATCTCGGCGAGCACCGGTCGAGTGTCGAGAATCGACCGATCGCGGTAGGTCGAGATCTCGAGCGGCAGCGCTACGTCCGGGTAACCGTAGCGCGCAACGCCCTCCAACGTCATCGCCGGTTCGCCATCGTAGGTTCGTTTTTGACATATTCCAAGCGCTGCAGAAACAGCGTCAAGCACGCGCCCAGTGCTCGAGGTCATCGGGACGTTTACGTTCCGCTCAATTTGCTGCAGGAGAATCGACGACTCGAGTTCACTGAGACCGAGCGAGGCAAGAGTCGCGACAAGCTCTCCCTCATCGTAGATGCTGTGAAGGATGCCGGCTACCATCCGCACAGGATGCCTCGTGGCCAAGTCGCCTCCTGGCATCGGTACGGGTATGAGACCCCCCATCCGCTCCAGAGTGGGCAAAAACACCTCTCCACCCCAGATAGTGCCGTCGTACCCGTAGCCGATACCATCGATAGCGATACCTATGAGATCATCAGGGGCCCCTTCACCGATGAGCGACGCGATATGCGCCTGGTGGTGTTGAACGGCGTAAGCGGCTCCGAGCTCGGCGGCGAGACGTGTGGAGCGCAAGGTCGGATGGTAGTCGTGCGCGATAACGCTCACGTCGACGCCGCTCATTTTGATGAGGTTGTGGACGGAGGCTTCAAGGTAGTCGAAGGTCTTCGGCTTGTCAATGTTGCCAACGTGTTGGCTGACGTAGCATCGGCCGTCCTTATAGGTCGTGACGGTAGCGTTCATCTCTGCGCCAAGCGCGAGAATATTCTTGTCGTACGTTACAGGTACTGCAAAAGAGACGGGCGCGTACCCGCGCGACATCCTGATAAATGCCGGCTGGTCGAGCACTCGCAGTACTGAGTCGTCACAGCGGTTGACTATCCGCCGATCGTGCAGTAGGAAAAAATCGGCCTTCTCTCGCAGGTTTGCGAGAGCGTCATCAATGGCGATAATCATCGGCTCGCCCGGCGTGTTCGCGCTCGTCATGATCAGTGGCTGATCTACGATGTCAAAGAGGAGGTAGTGCAGGCCGCTATAGGGAAGCATTACGCCTATGTTGTGGAGATTCGAGACTTCGGTAAACGCGCCTTCGACGCGCTTGTCGAGGACCATAATGGGCCTCTTATTTGACGTGAGCAGTGCGCGCTCTTGTCCGGCTGCGAGCAGATTGTCCTCAACCCACGCCTCGCTTGGTGCCATAATCGCGAGGGGCTGCGTAGGTCTGCCCAAACGTCGTTTTAGCTCTCTTGCGGAATCAAAGATGCAGGCGAGGTGAAAGCCGCCAATCCCTTTTATAGCCAGGATCTGGCCTTCGAGTAACAATCGCCCGGCCGTGCTGATTGGTTCGTTCAAGCGCTGCAAATCGCGGTTGAGCAGCGCGAGCGTCGGGCCGCAGCGTTCGCACGCGATGGTTTGCGCGTGATGACGACGATCATTTGGGTTGCGGTACTCCTGTTCGCATTCCGAGCACATGGGAAAGTCAATCATCGACGTCGTCTCGCGGTCATACGGGAGTCTCTCGGTCACTGTGAATCGTGGACCGCAATTTACGCACGAAGTTGCCCAGTACCCTTCGTACCGTCTACTTTCCCTCAAATCCTGCAGGCAGTCGTCACACATCGCGATGTCGGGCGACGTGAAACCAAACTCGCCCTCGCCGCTGGACGCGATCGTGAACTCGGTGTAGTTGCGTGGGCGGCCCCACTCCACGCTTACCTCATCAATGCGCGCGATGGGCGGCCCTTGTTTGAGAAACTCGATGAACCGAACTATAGTGGTGCGCGACCCCTCGACCTCGATGTCTACGTGCGCACCGAGGTTTTTGACGTAGCCCGTCAGCTGCAGTTCTACCGCGTGCGCATAAACGAATGGCCTGAAGCCTACCCCTTGCACAACGCCTTTAACGCGTATCTTCGCTCGTATATGCTCGTTCGCCGGTGGTTCCATGGTGATCCAATTGCCGCAATTCGTGTTGCATTCTATAAACGCGTTCCTATCTAATCTCTATTCTGGAGTTCAAAAACTTTAATTACTTTTGCGACGTTCTAGTATGCGAGGTAGTCACGTGAACAACAGGACCCGCATCGTCAATGACCCGGCTGATCTAGTCCCGCTCTTACGAGTTTTTAAGTCCGACGCCCACAAGAAAGTCTTTAGCTCACTGCTCAACGGCTGGAGAACCGAAGACGAACTCAGGGAGATGTTGCAGGAAGATATCTATCACAGCCTCGACATGCTTCAAAAGACTGGTCTCGTTGAGACCAAATGGCGCATGCCCGAGCAAGGAAACACGCCACAAATTGAATACCACACTTCTTACTCGAAACTTCGTGCCGACTTCCAGTGTTCGATTACTGACATGTGTGACCTCATCCGTATTGCGATCACCGATGACGAAACGCTGCGTGACGTGGCTGATACTATGGAATTCGAGGTGAGAAATGGCAATAGTTCAGTCCAAAACCTTTCACGCACCCTGAACCAGAGCCCGACATTTCTCAGGGGTATCGCCAAACGGTCGCACAGTCTTGTGGTAAAGGGCCATCGATTTGAGCTGGCTAAACGATAGCCTCTTTTTTTGGCCGATGAAAAAAGGAAAGAGCACCAAGATGCAGGTGCTTGTGGAAGTAGCCGCGCTCCAGCCCAAGGTCCGACAAAGAGAAGTCGCTGACCGGGTCGGGGTGACCCCTCAAGCCGTCTCGGAGCACCTCAAGGAGCTTGTCGCTGACGGGTACGTGAAGTCTGACAAACGAGGGCAGTACGAGGTCACCAAGGCAGGCATTGAGCTGATCATCGAGTGGACGAACGAACTCAACAAGTACATACGATATATCACTGAAGACATAGTCGGGAAAGTGGCCGTGTGGACCGCTATCGCGGAAGAGGACGTCAGCAAAGGGGCAACCGTGGGGCTGAAGATGCGCGATGGCTTTCTTTATGCGTTTCATTCAGTCAGCGACGATTCGCGCGCGCGGGGAACCACGATAGGTGATGCGCGCACCGGCGACGACGTTGGCGTCGAACACTTGAGCGGGATTATTCCAATGGACCGCGCGCACGTGACGATCGCAGTCGTTCCTGGGGTCCAACGAGGTGGGTCAGCAGCCGTGGATCTAGAAGGGCTCAGGAGGATTGCGGCGGACAAGCCTGTCGCGATTCTTGGTTTGGAAGCGCTGGTTTCGGCAAGAAAAGCGGGCATTTCACCTTTGATGCAGTACGGTGCTGCTGAGGGCGTCATCGAAGCGGCATTTCGGGGGCTCTCAACGGTGGTCGTAGCGGTCGATGAGGCGGTGCCGCCTCTCATCGCGAACCTCATGTCCCACGATATTTCCTACGAATCCGTTGATCTCAGCGCAGGAAACCAGTAAATGGCGCACCTGATCGCCCATGCGCAGCGTTCTAGTGTTAAGGTTTTTTCAACCCAGCCCGCGCAGTGTGACCTCAACGCGACGTTGACGCTTCGACCCACCCATAACGGGCCGAGGCCGAAGCGATTTGTGGAGATCCGGGGCGGGAAAGAGCACCTCAGGAGGCCTGCTGACATCTTTGAGGTTTTGCGGCAGCACGACGTCACGCTTGCCGAACGCCAAGATGCCGCGCCAGCCGACCAGAGGGTGTTTCAGGATCTCACTGAACTGCTCAAGGCGTACCAGATTGCCTATGACACGGTACCCGTCTGCGGGTTTTGCATCGGAAAGCAGCATTACAAGCCCGTCGACGCCAATTTCGTGCGCCACCATGGTGCGCTCATCTGTATGGAATGCGCCCAGTCAGAACTGCGACGAGAGCTCAGTTTTCACGGTTTTGTGCACAAAGATCACTTCAATACACTGCTTGACAAGGTGCGCGATCTCGATCGCGTCATCCGTTTCCTTGATTCCGGTGTCGATCCCGAGCTTACGCGGTATGACGTGCTTTCGCACGGCACCGAGCGCTACCCGTGCATTACTGTCGACGAACTCGAAGTGGACAGCAGGCTGAAGCGGCTGCTTAAGAAACAGCTTTCAGCGTTGCTTCCCGTCCAATCTCTCGCGGTGGAGCAGGGGCTTTTGAAGGGTAAGGATTTTCTGGTCGTTTCGGCAACGGCCACGGGAAAAACGCTTATTGGGGAGCTGGCAGGCGTTAATAACCTGCTCAGCGGCAAGGGAAAACTATTGTTCGTCGTGCCCCTGGTGGCTCTCGCAAACCAGAAATACGATGATTTTGACGACCGCTACCGCGACCTTGGCCTTAATGTAAGCCTCAGAATCGGCGGTAGCAGGATTCGGACGCGAGACTGGATCCGAGTGGAGCCCGATTATTCAGCTGACATTCTCGTGGGGACGTACGAAGGCATTGATCAGGTGCTTCGCACGGGCGACACTGGGCTCCTCGGCGAAATCGGGACGATCGTGGTCGACGAAGTGCATATGCTAGAAGACGAAGAGCGCGGAAGCCGGCTTGACGGGCTCATCTCACGGCTTAAGACGTTAGCCCCGCGTTCACAGCGCATTTACCTGTCTGCTACCGTCGGGAACCCGCACGCGCTCGCTCACGAGCTTAGTGCTGAGCTCATCGAGTTTGAAGAACGCCCCGTGCCGATCGAGCGCCACCTCGTTTTCGCCAATGAGCGGGACAAGCTAGCTATCATCAATAAGCTCGTTCGACACGAAATCTCGCGGACATCCAGCAAGGGCTATAAGGGCCAGTCGATCATTTTTACGAACTCCCGGGCGCGCTGTCATAGGCTGTCCAAATCACTCTCGGCGAAGAGCGCCCCCTACCACGGGGGCCTCTCGTACGGCGAACGAAAGAAGGTCGAAACCAACTTTGCCAGAGGCGCCATAGAAGCGGTCGTAACCACCGCGGCGCTCGGGGCAGGCGTTGATTTTCCTGCGTCGCAAGTCATCTTTGAGTCCTTGGCGATGGGCATCAACTGGCTAACCCCGCAAGAGTTTCAGCAGATGCTCGGGCGTGCCGGGCGGCCGGACTATCACGACATCGGCAAAGTCTTCCTACTTGCGGACCCGAACCAGAAATTCAGGGCGGAGCAAACGGAGGATGAGATCGCGATCAAACTACTCTCCAGCCCCGCAGATAATGTCGATATCGAATACGACGACGACCAGCAGGCAGAGCAGGTGCTTGCGAACCTCACGTTCGGCCGGAGCGTCAAAATGCTCGCCCACTACGACGACAGCGCTCAGCTGCGGCGCCTCAAGCGCCTGGGGTTTGTTTCTGGGGACGGTCGAGCGACGAAGCTTGGACGTATCGTCGCTGCCGATTTTCTCACTATCCCGGAAGCCGTTCAAGTGGCCGAGTCCGTTAAGAAAGGCGACGCTCCGTTCGATATCCTGCAGAAGCTATACGTTTTTACGCAGGTATACCTCAACAACGTGCAACGCTACACGAAGGCGCTACGAGTCAACGTATCTCCCAATGTGTTCAGCGGAGGAAACCTTGAGATGCTCTTCTCAGGAAATAGCGATGAGCTGACATACCTCGACCAAAAAGAGCTTGACGGTGTATTGGCCTTTTCAGTGGCATTTGTTGATTGCAGCTGCGAAGGGTCGCCGTTTTGTGGCTGTCCCGAACGCAGCTTTTCGAAGTGGGTCATCGAGCAACGCGTGGCGGGTCTCGATCCCGGCGAGATCGTAGAACGGATGTCCGAATTTGGCGTTCACGCGTATTCAGGCGACGTGCTGAACTACCTCGATCAAGCGGTGCGACTGATGGAATCTATTGCGAAAATGGCCACTATTTTGAACAAAACGGACATAGCGCGTCAGGCTCTCGGGATAAGATCGCAGATCGAAGGCTAGTCCTTAGGTGGTGTATTCGGCGTTGATGCGCACATAGTCGTCAGTGAGGTCGCAGCCCCAGGCCGTGGCCGCTGCAGCCCCCACCCCTAAATCCACGAGGATCGAGATCTCCTTGCGGTTCATTATTTCCGAAAGCGCCTCCTCTTCGAGTCTATTTTGGCCCGCGCTTTTTATAAGGCCGTTTTCGACCAATACAACGGAGGCGCCCTTTCCATCTGACAGCGCGAGTGACAGGGCCTCTGGCTCCATGAATGCACCAGAATAGCCAACAGCAGTGACGATCCTGCCCCAATTAGGATCCGCTCCAAAAAGCGCCGTCTTTACCAGGGGTGATCGTACGACAGCCTTTGCCGCCTTGATCGCGTCCGCGCGATTTCGTGCGCCAGCGACGGTTACTTCCATCATTTTTGAGGCTCCTTCGCCGTCGCGTGCGATCATTTTCGCCAGCTCAACGCACACAAAGTTCAGCGCGTTTTGAAAATCGTCAATGTCAATGGCCGAAGAGCTCTCGCCGGTAGTTATCAGGAGAACCGTATCGTTGGTGCTCGTATCGCCATCGACGACGACCATGTTGAAGCTCAGATCGGCTGCTTTTTTCAGGCACGTCTGCAAAACGTCAGCAGTGAGCCGAGCGTCCGTGTAGATGAAGGCGAGCATAGTGGCGAGGTTTGGTTCAATCATTCCTGCCCCCTTAGCAATGCCGCCTATTCTGACCCCTTCGGCCTCGACCGCCATTTGCTTCGGCGTAGAATCAGTCGTCATGATTGCTTGAGCCGCTTTTAGACTGCCATCTCCAACATCTGTTAGCGCCGACAAAACGAGGTCAATTTTAGAATCGACCCAATCTACATCGAGTGTGGTTCCGATAATGCCGGTCGAGGCAACAGCGACTTGCGTCGTGTCAATGTGCAAGCGGAGCGCGAGCGATTTGGCGACGTGCTTAGCATCAGTCACGCCCTTTTGTCCTGTAAATGCATTGGCGCTCCCGCTATTTGCGATAACTGCGAGGATCCCCTGACTCTGTGCGAGATGCTCGCGAGTCACGATTATGGGCGCTGCGCACACTTTATTCGTGGTAAAGACACCGGCGCCTTGACCTCCACCGGTGATGACCGCAATACCGTTGCTGCCCTCTTTGAGCCCAGAGGCTTTCACCCCACGCACCGCGCAGACGCCCCCTTCCACGACGCGCATCAACTGCCCTCGGCAATCCCTCGCATGATATCGTGGCGCGTGACGATTCCGATTAACTGACCAGTTGCGTCGACGACTGGAAGCCGGTTGATCTTGTGCCGTATCATGTGCTCGGTAGCGGTTTCGATATCCGCATCGCCCTCTATAGTGTGAACGGGCTTTTTCATGACGCGATCGACCGTCCACTCGCCCACGTCTTCGCTCATCGAGTCTCTCAGCTCGAGGCGCTCGATAATTTCGCGCACCGGAACCTCGACGATCTCAAGGGGGCTTGGGAGCCAGTACCCTGTGTGTTCTGGTATCTCGAGGAGCGAGAGTACGTCGTTTTCCGTTATGATGCCGACGATATTTCGACCGGCCACCACCGGGACGCCGCTTATCTTGTTTTCCCGCAAGAGCTTGATACACTCGCGCACCGTCGTGTCGGGTGTCACTGAAATGACGGTTGGATTCATGACGTCTACGACTTTCATTGTCACCTCAGAGCGATAGTGCTGGAGACCAGAGGCCGGTTGTCTCATCGAGACCGAACATGAGGTTCATGTTCTGGATTGCTTGGCCGGACGCGCCCTTCACCATGTTATCAATGGCGGAGACGACGACTACACGGTTTGTCGATGCGTCTCGCTCAATGAACAGGTCGCAGAAGTTCGTGCCGCGGACTGACCCGAGCGACGGAACGTTGAACCGAATGAATGGACTGTTGGCGTAGAACGCTTCGTAAAGTGATCGGATCCGCTCATCATCGAGTTCAGCGCTGGTGAAGATGTGCGCGGTGGTGAGAATGCCTCGTATGGACGGGATAACGTGAGGGGTGAAGTTAACGGCGACGTTTCCAAGTCGCTGAAGCTCTTGAACGATTTCGGCTTTGTGCCGGTGTTTCGTTAGTTGGTAAGGTACGACGTTCTCAGCCAAGTTAGGATAGTGCGACGTCTCCGTTGGAGCGGCCCCTGCGCCCGAGATCCCGGACTTCGAATCGAATACCGCGTGATCGACGAGTCCTGCTTTGACGAGCGGCGCCGCAGCCAATATTGCGCCCGTAGGGTAGCAGCCGGGGTTAGCACACAGGTCGGCGTGGGCAACTTCGGGGTGCAATTCAGGCAGCCCGTAGACAGCGTCTCGAGGATCGGTGTGCGGGCCGTACACCTCCTCATAGTTCCGTCCGAGACGATAGTCGGCGCTGAGGTCGATGATGCGAACCTCCTTATCGATGAGATCCGGCACAATTCCCATGGCGGCGCCGTGGGGGACCGCGAGAAACACGACGTCCGATTGTTCGGCAACCGCCGCGGCTTCGGCGTTTACAAATCGGAGGTCGTAAAACCCTTTCAGATAGCGATGAACGTCGGCGACAGGAACGGCGTCGAGGGCCCGTGAAGTCACGATGGTGACGTCGACGTCTGGATGCTGGACTAGCAACCTCAGCAATTCCCCGCCTGTGTAGCCAGATCCGCCTATTATCCCAACTCTGATCATCGATCCCCATTAGACCTGATCTTAGAAAGCCTTTTTCGTTGCGTGAGCACGTCACAAACAGCGTCAAACGTCGCAAGAGCTGATTGCTGACGCCAAAACGATGCCATGCTGCAACACGCTACGCAGTCGAGCGCGTAGTAAGCAGAGCAGCTATACAGGACAATCCAAAAAAGATAGCGGTTCTTACACCCTTCTTAGCAACAGGTACAGCACGCCGACAAGAAGCGTCGGGGCACCTAGCCCAAGTAGCGAGAACTCGAACACGGACTGCGCGGGCAAGCTGGTTGCGCTCGTTTGGACTCCTGGCAAGGTCATGCTGGGCACTGAGCCATTCTGTGACAGCGCAGACGCTTCCGCTGATATCGCAGACGCTTCAGCGAAGGTGTTTGACGAGTCCCCTGACACCAGCAATGCAGGGGCGTACACTAAACACTTCTGTGACGAGTTAAGCAGATTCGTTGTCTGGGATAGTTGTGCACTGCAGTTTACAGGGTCTGCATTCAGCTCTTTTGCTTTCACGGCTGCCTGCGTGGCGTTTGTCGGCGACAGGCTTGATTGAGACTTTTCAGAGGAGCTTGCGGTGCCTTCACTCGAGTGCGTGACTTTTAAAACGATAACTACAGGGGTCAGGGTTGGCGTTGATGGTGTCAAAGGAGCTGGACTGAGGGTTGGGACCCTTGGCGTTATGATGGAGTTCGTCGTTGCGTTCGTCGTTGCGTTCGTCGTTGCGTTCGTCGTTGCGTTCGTCGTTGCGTT
>ODAK010000563.1_pt1 | contig 42590 bp, 47 predicted proteins | sample 1539591 | NCBI WGS metagenome assembly ODAK01 (sample SAMEA3539303, study PRJEB22396) | soil metagenome | biome: tundra; feature: field; material: soil | place: USA | collected 2010-05 | depth 0.15 m
CCGCCCAGTAGACGTCGCCGGTATCGCAGCCGTAGATCATCTGCATCGAGTTCCACAACGCGACCGCATGCCCGCCATTGTCGCGCACGACCCCTTTGGGCCGGCCGGTGGTTCCGGATGTGTAAAGAATATACAACGGGTCGGTCGCCAGCACCGGCACGCAATCCCGTGGCGCCGCGGCGGCCTCGGCCGCCAGCAGATCGTGGTCGCGGCCCGGCGTCATCGGCGCGATGGCCTGTTCGCGTTGCAGAATGAGGCACGCGTCCGGTTTGTGCGACGACAGTTCGATCGCCAGATCCAGCAGCGGCTTATACTTCACCACCCGGCCTGGCTCCAGTCCGCACGACGCCGAAACGATCACCTTCGGTTTCGCATCGGAAATGCGCGTCGCCAGCTCCGCCGCCGCGAAGCCGCCGAACACGACCGAGTGGATCGCCCCAAGCCGCGCGCAGGCGAGCATCGCGATCGCCGCCTCCGGCACCATCGGCATGTAGATGACCACCCGGTCGCCCTGACCGACCCCAAGATCTGCCAGAGCGCCGGCCAGTTTGGCGGTGCGGTCGCGCAGTTCCGCGTACGTGTGCGTGACGATCTTGCCGGTCATCGCGCTGTCCCAGATCAGCGCCGGCTGCGCGCCGCGGCCCGCCTCCACATGCCGGTCCAGGCAGTTGTAGCAGGTGTTGAGCATCCCGCCCGCGAACCATTGGCCATAAGCGCCGAGTGAGGGGTCGAACACCCGATCCCAGCGTTTCGTCCACGTGATGCCCTCCGCGGCGCTCGCCCACCATGCCTGGGGGTCACGTTTCCAGTCGGTGTAGGCCTCATCATAGGACACGGCGGTATTCATCGCGGTGTTTCCTCTGTTGACTTGTCGTTCCGTATGTCCGACCCGCTGAGCCAACGGTCAAGCGGCGAAAAAGGGGTACGGCGAATGAACTTGGACGGACAGGCGGCGGTCGTGACCGGTGGCGGTTCTGGATTGGGCGCGGCCACGGCGTCGCTATTGGCGGCCCAGGGCTGCAAGGTCGCATTGCTCGATATCAATGACACGGCGGCGAAAGCGCATGCGGCGACGTTTGGCGGGGTCGGGATCCGCTGCGATGTGTCCGACGCCGCCTCCGCCGAGGCGGCGATGGCGGCGGCTCGCGCGGCGCATGGGCCGGCTCGGGTGCTGGTCAATTGTGCCGGGATCGGGGTGGCCGGCCGCGTCATCGGGCGGGACGGACCCATGAAGCTGGAGGCGTTCGACCGCGTCATTCGGATCAATCTGATTGGCACGTTCAACATGATCCGCCTCGCGGCCGCCGAGATGAGCGCGCTGGACGCGCTTGACGACGCGTCCGGGGATGAGGAGCGCGGCGTCATCATCAACACTGCTTCGATCGCCGCGTTCGACGGGCAGGTTGGGCAGGCGGCGTACGCGGCGTCGAAAGGCGGCGTGGTTGGAATGACGCTGCCGATCGCGCGTGAACTCGCCCGCGCCGGAGTGCGGGTGATGACCATCGCGCCGGGGGTCTTCCTCACGCCGATGGTCGATGGCCTGCCGGCCGACGTGCGCAAAAGCCTGGGCGATGGTGTGCCATTCCCGCGGCGGCTGGGGATGCCGGAGGAGTACGCCGCTTTGGCGCTACACATCATCGGCAACCGGTTTCTGAATGGCGAGGTCATTCGGTTGGATGGGGCGCTACGCATGGCGCCCCGATGAGGCACCCCAACGTGAGGCGTCCCCCGATGAGGCGCCCCCCAACGAGGCACTCAGGTGAGGCGCTCAGATGACGCGGGCGACCAATCGGGCGGATCTGACGTGGTTTGTCTCATTCCGTAACAACACGCTTTCATATGACACCAAACCGAACCGCGGTTTCGTAACAATAGAACCATGGATTGTCGTGCATAACGCTGGTATCTGCGTGCTGGGCCAAGGGCAAGGTAATGAGGTGGAATTCGACCGCGTGCGGCGAAGCAGAACCAATACGGGACACAGCGATGCGGCCATTCGGTAAGCCGATCTCGGGGTTGTTCGACGACCAGGGGTCCTCGTCGCCGCCGGGGGACGACAATGGGTGGCCTGGCCTGAACGTCGATGCCGGCACGGCGGCGGAGTTACTCGCCAACAGCACGGTCGGATCCTTGTCACTGGCCGAACCGGAAGCTCGGCGTGGAACGCCGCGGGCCGGCACCACTACGCCGATAGCGACGACCCCGGTCTCCCTGCCGACCGAGCCGGCTTCGCCCACGGCGTTCACGATCACAGTAAACTGGGACGCGAGCGTCGCTTTGGCGCCGAGCGGCTTCACCAGCGATATCCTCGCCGCGGTGAACTTCCTCGAAACCCAGTTCACCAATCCCGCGACGATCACCATCGACGTCGGTTACGAGGAAGTCGCCGGCAATGCGTTGGGCCGCGGCGATCTGGGCGAGAGCCTGTCGAACATGGCCAGCGTCAGCTACGCTGACCTCGCCCGCGCCGTGGCCGCCAGTGCGACGACCGCGACGGACGCGAGCGTCGTTGCCTCGTTACCCGCCACCAATCCGATCGGTGGCAGCAACGACTGGGTCACCACGGCTCAGGCGAAAGCGCTTGGCATCCCGGCCTCGGCCCTGGGCGGCACCAACGGGAGCACCGTGGATGGCAGCATCGGGTTCGGTCCGGCCTCGGAGTTCACTTATGGCGCCACCAACGCCGGTGGCACCGTGGCGGCCGGCACCTACGACTTCTTCGCCACGGCGCTGCATGAACTGACCGAGGTCATGGGCCGCCAGATGCTGACCGGCGCGGCCGAAAACGGGTCACTGAACAGTTACACCCTGCTGGACCTGCTGCACTACTCCGCACCCGGTGCGCGCGATTTATCCCAGTTCACGCCTGGATATTTCTCGGCGAACGGCGGGACCACCAATCTGGGCGCGTTCAACACCAACGCCCCAGGCGATGCCGGCGACTGGGCTTCATCGGTGCCCAATGATCCATTCGATGCATTCGCGACGTCGGGAGTCCTCGAGGCCGCTTCGGCCAATGACCTGACCGAGATGAACGCGCTTGGCTGGAAGCCGGCGGGATCGGGGGGATCGACCACGCCGGTCACTCCGCCCCAGACGCCGCCGGCCTTCCCGTCCATTGCACTGCCCACGACCCCAACGTTCACATCGCCGTTCTTCCCGCTGTTTTCTCCCTTCTCACCGTTCGTACCGTTTACCGCGACCACGCCGACCCAGCCGGCCACGCGGCTGGCGTCCTCGCCACCGACGGGCCTCACGTTCGCGGCCGAAACAAAATATCTGGCCTATGTTCAGGGGGGTGCCGGATTATCGGCCGGCAGCCCGCTGGCCGCGGTCGCGGCGGCCGGTGGCACCGCCGGGGACACTCTCACCTACACGCTCAACGGCGCCGACGCCGCGTCCTTCGACCTTGTTCCGACGACCGGCGGCGCGGCCTTGCTGGCCGGTCCAGCAGGAGCGACCGGTGCGAGCGGCGGTACACTCCACGCGCTGACCGTGACGGTGACGGATGCGACCGCGTCGGGAAATCCGACGGTCACCGTTCCGGTCAACGTCGTCGTTGGCGCCAATGGGAGCGACGTCATCAGGCTGCCGTCGCTGTCCGGGATCGTGGCCTCGGCACCGACCTTTATCTACGGGTCGGGCGGAAACGACACGATCAAAGGGACCGGGATGACCGGTAAGCTGTTTTTCGATGGCGGCGCCGGCGCCGATACGCTGACCGGAGGCAGCGGCGTCAACGACTACGAGTACGGCGCCGTCGCCGACTCCACCAGCACGGCCATGGACATCATCACCAACTTCAACGTGGCGATGGACCTGATCGACCTGACCGGGATCGGCACGAAGTTGAGCTATGCCGGCGCGATCGCCAGCACCGGCACGGCGCTCGCCGCCGCCTCGATCGGGTTCCAGACCAGCGGTGGCAACACCTTCGTGTATGTCAACTCCAGCACTTCGAGCGAGAAACTGACCGCGACCAACATGAAGATCGAGCTTCTGGGCACCGTCGCGTTGACCACAAACAACTTCGTGCATCTCTGAGGTGCGCGTTACCTGCCGATGATGCGGCGCGCGATGGCCATGCGATGTACCTCGGAGGGGCCTTCATAGACGCGCATGGTGCGCACTTTCTGCGCCATCAGTTGCAGCGGCAGTTCCTTGGCGACGCCCATGGCGCCGAAGGATTGCATGGCGTGATCGATGATCTCGGTCGCCATTTCGGTGCCATACAGCTTCACCATGGAGGCCTCCATCCGCACATCCTTGCCCGCGTCGGCTTTGGCGGCGGCGTCGTAAACCATCAGCCGGCAGGCATGGATTTTCATCGCGGCGTCGGCGATCCACCACTGGATCGCCTGGCGGTCGGCCAGCCGTTGCCCGAACGTAACGCGCTGTTTGGTGTGCTCCACCATCATGTCCAGCGCGCGGCGCGACATGCCGACCGACCACGCCCCCATCTGCAGCCGCCGCACCGTCAGACGGAGCTGCATCGGTGCGTAGCCCTTGCCCTCGACACCCAGTAGTTGGGAGGCGGGGATGCGGCAGTCCTCGAACACGAGTTCGTAGGTGCGCTGGCCGCCGAGCATGGGGATTTCCCGCTCGATGATGAAGCCTTTGGTGCCGCGCTCGACGATGAAGGCGGTGACGCCCTCGGCGCGCTTGCCCTCGCCGGTGCGGGCCATGACGATGACGAAATCGGCTTGCGGCACGCGGCTGACCCAGATTTTGCGGCCGTTGATGACCCAGTCGCCGCCATCCTTCACCGCGCGCGTGGTCATGCCGGCGGGATCGCCGCCCGCGCCTGGCTCGGAGATGGCGATGGCCGAATGTGCCTCGCCGCGGGCGTAGGGTTCGAGGTACTTCTTCCGTTGCTCGTCGTTGACGGCCGCGATCAGCATGTGCAGGTTGGGACTGTCGGGCGGGAAGGTGAACGGGGCGCAGGTGCGGCCTTGCTCTTCATACACTCCGACCAGCGCGGAGTAAGGCAGGTTGGCGCCGCCGTACTCCTCCGGCACGTCGAGGCCCCAGAGACCGAGTTCCTTGCAGGTGGCGAGGACCTTTGCTTCCTCGTCGCGCGTCAGGCCGGAGGGTTGGCCGGCCATTTCGCGGGCGAGGGTGGCTTTTTCCAGCGGGATCAGGTCGCGGTCGACGAACTTCGCCACCAGCTCCTGGAGCATTCGGTGTTCTTCGGGGAGCTCGAACATGCGGGCCGTCCTTTGGGCGGAAATGTTGGGGCGGTTTTGGCCCGAGGGGTGGGTGAGGGCAAGAGTGGCGGCGGTCGCGTCAACAGAAGCGTTTCCGGTCATCGCGAAACTGATTGGTTCGAGCCCGATTTGGTCGATAGTGGTCGATAGTGTCGATAGTTGCGAAAATCCGGATCCGGCCGCATACTTCGTCAACGCACTCCGAAACGATCCGAGATGATCGCCCGGCCCGCGGAGCTACTTTCCCGCGACCCTATCGGCTATCGGGCGCCATCTCCAGCCATGGGATTAGCCGCCGTGTCAGTTCCCCCCGTCGGCCTGCGAAACCCAGCCCGGGGTTTCCAGAGGTACCTGCGGACTCACCCAGAGTTTCGCGATCAAATTCACGCCCCGAAAGATGAAACCGTCGCTTATGTCGGTTCCTATCTCAGCCAGCCGGCCTGGCACCACTTGCTGCATCTTCAGCTCAGCGATCCCAAAACGAATAACTTCTACATGCTGTCGGACATCCTCAGGCGCATCGCGGTTCCGAACGATATGTTCGCGGAGGTCGGCTTGGTGACCGGGCCAGCCATCGAAACCATGCTGGACTACGTCAACTTCATAACCGGCGACGGCGGCCGGACGCCTCAGGTGGAGGTGCCGTGGGACCCAGACGGATTTGTCATCTGGCGCACGCTCTCCGGAATTTCCATGTCGAATGCGACCGGTCGCGTTCGGCTGCTGGCGGCGGACGTGCCAAACAGGGACGCCAAGATCTTCTTCAGGACCGAGGTGTTCGTTCTGTCACGTAATCCCGGTATCGATGAATTCAGCAAGGCGGCTCTGGACACGCTGCGAGGCCAGATCAGGTCCGGCGCCGTTGTCGGGCAGATTGAGTTGATCTGAACCAGCGGCCGCCCGCCGCTTACCGCTGCAACCGCGCACAATAAAACGTGCTCCGCCCCGACTGCACGATCCGCCGCACTCCGGTGGGACACACTGTCTCCCCCGGACATGCCTCGCATGGCTCGCCCTCTTGTCCATAAACCTTCCACGCGTGCTGGAAATAGCCGAGTTCCCCGTCCGGCCGCACATAGTCCCGCAACGACGATCCGCCGGCCTTGATCGCCTCGGTCAATGTCGCCTTGATCGCCGGCACCAACCGAGCCGCCCGCGCCCCCGGCACGGTATACGCCAGCCGTAGCGGCGAAATCCGCGCCCGGAACAATGCCTCACAGGCATAAATATTGCCCAGTCCGGCGACGATGCGTTGATCCAACAATGCAGCCTTGATCGGGGTGCGCTTACCTTGCAACGCCTCACTCAACATCGCGACCGAGAACGTGTCGTCCAACGGCTCCGGCCCCATTCCGGCCAGCAACCGGTGCGCATCCTCTTGCGCCGTCGGAACCAGATCCACCGAGCCGAAGCGCCGCGGATCGACGAACCCCACGCGCCAGCCGTCATCCATCTCCAGCACCAGGTGCTCGTGTGCGGTTTCGGCGTTGGGCGTCCCAGGGGTCAACACGATCCGCCCCGACATCCCCAGATGGATCAAAACCGAGTCGCCCCCGCTGATCCGCATCAGGATGTATTTCGCCCGCCGCCGGAACCCGAGCACCGTCGCGCCGGTCAGCCGTTCCACCAACCCCTTCGGAAACGGCCAGCGCAGATCAGGACGATTGATGAAGGCACGCACGATCCGCCGTCCCTCCAGGCGCCTCTGGAGGCCACGCATCACTGTCTCGACCTCGGGGAGTTCCGGCATCAGGGTTCCACACGCTATAAACACCCCATCATGAGCGATAATCCCGAGCAGGTCGATTTCGGCTACCGTCAGGTTGGACGCCGCGAGAAAGCGGGCATGGTCCGCGCCGTCTTCGATAGCGTGGCGCCGCGCTACGACCTGATGAACGATCTAATGTCGCTTGGCGTGCACCGGGCGTGGAAACACGTGTTCGTGACCGCGCTCGACCCGAGGCCGCGTCACACCTTGCTCGACCTCGCCGGCGGCACCGGCGACATCAGTTTCGGGTGGCTGCGCCGAGGCGGCGGGCCGGCGATCCTGTCCGACATCAACCCGTCGATGCTGCGAGTTGGCCTGGACCGGGCCATCGACCGCGGCCTGATCGGCGGACTGCTGCCGTTGGTGACCGATGCGGAACAACTCCCGTTGCCGGATCGTTGCGTGGACCGCGTGTCGATCGCCTTCGGCCTGCGCAATTGCACCGACAAAGCCCAGGTGCTGCGGGAGGCGCGGAGGGTGCTGAAACCGGGAGGACGGTTTCTGTGTCTGGAGTTTTCCCGATTGCAGGTCGCGGCTCTGCGTCCCCTTTATGACGCGTGGTCATTCAAGGTCCTGCCTCGACTGGGCCGGTTCGCCGCGAAAGACTCCGAGAGTTATGTTTACCTGGCCGAGAGCATCCGCACATTCCCCGACCAGGTGCGCCTGGCATCGATGATGACGGAGGCTGGGTTTTCTCGCGTCACGGTGCGCGATCTGTCAGGCGGCATCGCGGCGATTCACGCGGGGTGGCGGTTATGAGCGGGTTGTCCGGCAAACGCGTGCTGCTGATCATCTCCGGCGGCATCGCCGCGTTCAAGGCGGCGGAACTGATCCGTCTGCTGCGCCGCGCCGGCTGTGGCGTGACCTGCGTGCTGACCGATAACGGCGGCCAGTTCGTTACGCCGCTGACCTTGCAGGCGCTCAGCGAGGCCAAGGTTTACACCGAATTGTTCTCGTTAACCGACGAGAACGAAATGGGACACATTCAACTGTCCCGCGCGGCCGATTTGCTGGTGGTTGCCCCAGCGACGGCGAACATTCTGGCGAAGATGGCGTGCGGTTTGGCGGATGACCTGGCATCCACCGTGTTGCTGGCGACCGACAAGCCGGTGCTCGTGGCGCCGGCGATGAACGTCCGGATGTGGCTGCACGCGGCGACGCGGGCGAACATGGCGACACTGAAGGGAAGGGGTGTTGCCGCCATCGGACCCAACGAAGGCGCGATGGCCTGCAACGAATATGGCCCCGGCCGCATGGCTGAGCCAGCGGAAATCCTGACCGCGATCGAAACGGCGCTTTTGCCTTCGAAGAAGCTGGCGGGTCGTCACGTGATCGTTACCAGCGGCCCGACGCATGAGCCGATCGATCCGGTGCGTTATCTCGCGAATCGCTCGTCCGGCCGGCAGGGGCATTCGATCGCGGCCGCTTTGGCGGAGCTTGGCGCGCGCGTCACGCTGGTGAGCGGTCCGGTTTCGATCCCGGATCCCGCCGGCGTAACGATGCGGCGGGTGGAGAGCGCCGCGCAAATGCTCGCCGCGTGTCAGGCCGCACTGCCCGCCGATGCAGCCGTGTTCGCCGCCGCGGTCGCCGATTGGCGGGTGGCGAATACGTCCGAGGGTAAGATCAAGAAGCAGCCTGGCACGGCGGCACCGTCGCTTGAGCTTGTCCCGAACCCAGACATTCTCGCCACGATCGCGGCTTCCGGGCCGGCGCGGCCTCGGCTGGTGGTCGGTTTCGCTGCCGAAACCGACGATCTGATGGCGAACGCTCAGGGGAAATTGCGGCGGAAGAACGCGGACTGGATCGTCGCCAATGATGTTTCAACGGAAACCGGTATCATGGGTGGCGTCGAGAATGAAATTCACCTGATCACCGCTGCCGGAGTCGAGGATTGGCCCAGAATGGAGAAGCAAGAAGTGGCGCGGCGCCTGGCGGCCCGGATCGCGGAGGCGTTGTCGTCGTGAACGTTCCCGTTCGCGTCCGCCGCCTGGCGCACAATCAGGATCTGCCGTTGCCGGTTTACGCGACCGAGGGCGCGGCGGGCATGGACCTGCTGGCCGCGATCGACGAACCGGTGCTCATTGCCTCTGGGCAACGAGTGCTGATCCCGACCGGGTTGGCGATCGCTTTGCCGGCTGGGTATGAGTTGCAGATCCGGCCTCGCTCGGGACTGGCGTTACGAAATGGGATCGTTCTGCCGAACAGTCCGGGAACGATCGATGAGGATTATCGCGGTGAAATTCAGGTGATCGTGCTGAACACCGGAAACGAACCGTTCCAGGTCGAGCGGGGTACGCGGATCGCTCAGGCGGTTTTGGCGCCGGTGGTGCGGGTGACGTGGGACGAGGTGGCGGATCTGGACGTCACCGCGCGGAACGCGGGCGGGTTTGGCAGCACGGGACGGTGACTTCGCCGCCGTCGTCCTCGGGTCGCGACCGAGGATGGTGCATGATCAGTTAAACGACATCCCGCCGCTCAGCGCCACCGTCTGTCCGGTCATATAACCATTGCCAACCAGCATCAGCACCACCTGTGCGACTTCCTCGCTGGTGCCAAACCGTCCCGCCGGAATCCGCGATAACGAGGCCGCCAGGCCCGCCTGCACCATATCCGTCGCGATCAGCGAAGGTGCCACGGAATTGACCGTGATCCCGTGCTTGACCAACCGCGCGGCGTAGCCTCGCGCCAGCCCCTCCATCCCGGCCTTCGACGCGTTGTAGTGCGGGCCGATGCCGCCGGCCCCACGCGCCGCCCCGGAGGAGATATTGACGATCCGGCCCCACCCACGCTCCCGCATATGTGGAATGGCGGCGCGAATGCACAGAAAGGCCGACTTCAGGTTGACGGCGATCGTATGGTCGAAATCCTCTTCCGTCAGCGCATCGATGTCATGAAAGATCGCGATCCCGGCGTTGTTGACCAGGATATCAATCAACCCCAAAGCGTGCTCGGCCGTCCGGAACATTTCCGACACCGCGTCGCCGCGTGACACATCCGCCGGCACCGCGATCGCGCGCCGGCCCAACGCGTGGATCGTTTCGACGACCTCGATCGCTTCCGTCGCCCGTTCCCGATAATTCACCGCCACATCGGCGCCCGCCTGTGCGAGCGCGATGGCCACCGCTCGCCCGATGCCGCGCGAGGCACCCGTAACAAGAGCGATCCGTCCGGTCAGGTCCGTCATGCGAAGCGCCTCGCCCTGTAGGGTGTCAGATCAACCGAAGCCGGCCGGCCGCCGATAATTTCCGCCACGATTTTGCCCGTGGTCGCGCCCGCGGTCAGGCCAACATGGCCATGCCCGAACGCATGCACGATGTCGTTACTGCCCGACGCCGGACCGAGGCAAGGAAGTCCATCCGGCGTGGATGGCCGATGTCCCATCCAATGTTTGATCCGTTCCGGTGGCAGATCGGCGGGCACGTCCGGATAAACTTTGCGGACAAACGCCAGCAGCACGTCCGCTCGTTGCCAGTTCGGTGCGGCTTCCAGACCCGCGAGTTCCACCTGGCCGCCAATCCGCAACCCCGCCGGCGTCATCGCGAACGCCATCTTCCCATCACTGGGCATTACCGGATAGCGCGGCGCCACCCCCGGATCGCTGATCACGACATGGTAACCGCGTTCGGTTTCCAGCGGCACCCGATCCCCCGCGGCGGCGGCGAGTTGTTTCGAATACGCACCCGCCGCGATCACCGCATTGTCCGCCGCGACCTCCCCACTATCGGTAAGCACAGCGCGAAGCCGGCGATCTTCAATTCGGAATCCGGTCGCGCGCGCCCGCCGCAATGTCGCTCCCGAGGCCACCGCGTGCGCGATCAGGGCCGCCACATAAGCGCCGGGATCGCGACACTGCCCGTTCTCCTCCACCAGCAGCGCGAACTTGTACGACCGGTTCAGCGCTGGCTCGCGCTGCCGGAGTTCGTCCTCGTCCAGTTCCAGCCACCGCGTGCCGTTGTCGCGGCGGATCCGCCAGGACAGCGCCTCGGCCTCGAACGCCGCACGGTCCGGGTAGACGAACAATACCCCCTGCCGGGTGATCAGGTCGCCGACGCCGGCTTCCTCCGCCAGAGCGCGATGCCGCTCCGGCGCCTCGGCCAGCAGCGGTTGCAGCGCCCGTGCGATAGTCGCGAGTTTCTCCGGTGTCGAACCGGCGGTGACGAACCGCCGCAGCCAGGGGAACAGGCGCGGCAAATAGCGCCACCGAATCGCCAGCGGACCGAGAGGATCGCGCAAGTAACCCGGAACCTTCTTCCAGATTCCCGGCGTCGACATCGGAATGACCGAACTTGGGTTCAACAGCGTGCCGTTGCCGTAGCTGGCGGCCTGCTCACCGCCCGGTTCGCCCGGTTCGATGATCGTGACGCGGTGTCCGTCGCGTAACAGTTCCAGTGCGCAGGCGGCGCCGACGATGCCGGCACCGATGACCGCGACGTGCCGGGTCATTACGCCTTCTTCAGTCCGTAGAACTGCGGCCACCCATCATGCACGTCCGTGATGCGCTTGTTGAAGGCGGTCGGCTGGTCATACATGCCCATCGGCGCATACGGCGGATCCTGCCAGAACACCGTCTGCATCTCGTCAACGATCTTCTTTTGCGCCGCCAGGTCAGGTGCCTCGAACCACGCGTCGTACAAGGTCTCCATCTTCGGATTGGTCGGCCAACCGAACCATGCCGAGGTGCCGTTGCCGCGGATGGCGATATCGGGCGCCGGCGAAACATTGCCGAACCCGCCCAAATAGGTATAGAAAATGTTCCAGCCGCCCTTATCGATCGGCTCCCGGCTGGCGCGGCGCTGCACGACGGTGCCCCACTCCAACGACTGCAAATCAATATTGAAGCCCATCCGCGTCAGCAGATCGCTGGCGACCTGCGCCTCAGCCCAGATGGTCGGGATCGTGGTCGCGGCAAGGATCACGATCTTCTCGCCCTTGTAACCAGCGGCGGCGAGGTCGGCCTTGGCTTTGTTCATGTCCTTTGGTCCGCGGGTGACCTCGACGCCGACGGTACTCGCCATCGGCGTACCGGGGACGAAAATGCCGACGTCAGTCTTGATCAGCGATGGCACGGCGCCGGCGACTGCCTCCATGATTTCCTTTTGATCGAGCGCGGAAATCACGGCACGACGAACCGCCGGGTTGTCGAACGGAGGGAACAATTGGTTGAACCGCATGCAGGCGATTTCGCCGGTACGATCCTTGACCACGACATTGATCGAGTCATTCTTTTTGATCTGCGGAATCAGATCGATGGTCGGATTCTCCCACCAATCAATCTCGCCCTGGGCCAGAGCGGCCTCGGCGGTCGCCGGATCCGGAATGAAAGTCCAGACCACGCGGTCGATATTCACGACTTTTGGACCAGCATTGAAGCTGGGAACACCACTCGAACGCGGCACATAGGCTTCATTTTTCGCGAATACGACGCGCTGACCCGGAATGCGCTCATCGGCGACGAACTTGAATGGCCCGCTGCCAATCGCCTCGGGAATTTGCTTCAACGGATCGGTCTCAGCCAGCCGCGTCGGCATGATCGCGCAATACACCTGAGCCAACGCGTTCGGCAGCAACGGAAACGGTTTGTTCATTCGAAACTGGATCACGTTGTCCGAAGGCGCGGTAATTTCCGCCACGCGCTTCATCATTGCCTGCCCGAACGGATCGCGCGAGGCGAACCGCTTGATCGTCGCCACGCAATCTCGCGCCAGCACCTTCTCCCCATCGTGGAACTTCAATCCATCTCGCAGCGTGAGTTCCCAGGTCTTACCGTCGCTTTCCGTCTTCACGCCCTCGACCATCTGCGGTTGAACATTGAACTGGGCGTCATACGCGAACAGCGTGTCGAACACCGCCAGCGAGTAGTTGCGTGTGATATCAGCCGTCGTCCACACCGGATCGAGCGAGGCCAGGTCCGCATGCGGCACGAATGTCACCGTCTTCGCACCCTGCGCCTGGCCAATGTTCGGCAGCGCCAGAGCGGTCGAGACAGCGGCGGTCGTTTTCAGAATATCACGGCGTTTCATGTGGAAGGTCCCCGGTTTTGGTGATCCGGCAGATTAGCCACGATCCCCGTGTGGCGGAAAGGGTTCGGATGCCTGCAAGGCGGCGGCGATGACCGGCGCGGCGGCGATCGACATCCCATGTCCGTCATGGCCGACATCCGGCACATCGATCACGGTCCACGCGCAATGGGAGCCCAGGGATTCCGCCGTCGCCTGTCCGAGACGGACGTAGTTGTGCGCGCGGTGATATCGCGTCTCACCCTGGCGCATCGATCGAGGGCCCTTGGGAAAATACCGGCCGCTGGTCTTGGTATCGTTCGTGCCCGCCATGACGGTGATCGGGAACGCCAGCAGCGCCGCCAGCGATCCCGGCGTTACCTCAGTCTCGCCGAGGCCGAACGGCCAGGGCACGGTCAGGTCCGGCATCGCATAAGTCCCGGCATTGGCGCTGACCGCCGCCGCGACCCGGTCGCGAAAGCCGAACGACAGCATGCGATGCACGAACTGCCCGCCGGCCGAGTGACCGAATACCCCATACCGTTCACGGTCGGTCACGCCGGCCTCGCGCAGTGCATCAAACAGGCGTGGAACGATCCCGTAGGTCCATTTCTCCCGCGGGTTTGGCGTCCCGTCCTCATTATGCAGATTGCCGAAATGATAGCGCAGATAATCGGGAAACGATTCTTCCGGGAACTCGATCGCGATGGCCAGCAGGTTGTGTTCCTCGGCCAGCGGCAGCCAGTAATCGCGATAGGCCGCGCCATTGCGGCCGACGCCGTGATGCACGAACAGCACCGGCGTTCGCGGCGTGTATTGCCGCGGCCGCGCGGTGTGCAGATACAGCGTTTGCTCCGGAAACGCGGAGTCGTGCCAGACCAGGGAATTGGCGCCGGGGAGGGCGACCAGCTCCCGCGGGTCTGGCGACTGGTTCAACCCGCTTTGGCCACCGCCCGTCCGGCGATCACGCCGACCAGGTGGGCACGATATTCCGAACTGGCATGGATATCGCCGTTCAGATCATTCGGCGGCGTCTTGATCCCTTTGATCGCGGCGGCGGAGAAATTGCCGGTCAGCGCCTTCTCCATCTCGGCATGACGGAATACGCCGCCCTGGCCCGCGCCGGTCACCGCGACCCGTGCGCCGCCCGCCGTCCGCGCCACGAACACGCCGACGATCGCGTAACGCGAGGCCGGATTGCGGAACTTCTCATAAGCGGCCTTGGCCGGAACCGGGAATTCCACCGCCGTGATGATCTCACCTTGTTCCAAAGCGGTGGAGAACATACCGGTGAAGAAATCATCTGCCTTGATCGAGCGGCGATCCGTTACGATCGTCGCGCCCAGAGCCAGCGCGGCGGCCGGATAGTCGGCGGCCGGATCATTGTTGGCGATGCTGCCGCCGATCGTGCCGCGATGGCGCACGGCGTCATCGCCGATCATCCCCGCGAGCGCGGCCAGGGCCGGTATCGCGCTCTTGACCTCGGCGCTGTTGGCCACCGTCATATGTGTGGTCATCGCACCGATCTTCACCACGCCGCCGGCGACGCTGATCCCCTTCATGCCCAAACCGGACAGGTCGACCACCGTCGAGGGCTTCGCCAGGCGTTGTTTCAATACCGGAATGTAAGTCATTCCGCCCGCCAGAGCCTTCGCGTCACCGTCAGCGCCCAGAGCCTTTACCGCGTCAGCGAGGCTACCGGGTTTTTGATATGCGAAATCGTACATCGTAGGTTCCCTTTCGCCGCCGCCTCAGTCCGCCGCCATTTTCGACGGACCGGCGTTGATGATCGACCAAATTTTCCCGCTCGTCGCGGGCATGTTCATGTGGCGCACGCCGTAGTCCTTCAACGCATCGCAGATCGCGTTGATGACCGCGGGCGGTGAGCCGATCGCGCCGACCTCGCCACAGCCCTTCGACCCGAGCGGATTGTGCGTGCACATGGTATTTTCGGTCGCGACATGAATGTTCGGCAGGTTGTCCGCGCGCGGCATCGTGTAGTCCATCATCGAGCCGGAGATCAGTTGTCCCGACTCGTCATAAATCGCGGCTTCCAACAGCGCCTGACCGATCCCCTGAGCGATGCCGCCCTGCACCTGTCCCTCGACGATCATCGGGTTGATCACGCGGCCCACATCGTCGACCGCGGTGAAGTTCACCACGGCCACCGTTCCGGTGTCGGGATCGATCTCCACCTCGCTGATGTGGCAACCGCCGGGGAAGGTGAAGTTCTTCGGGTCGTAGAACGCGGTTTCGTCCAGGCCCGGCTCCAGCTCATCGATCGGATAGTTGTGCGGAACATAGGCGGTCAGAGAAATGTCCGTCAGCGTCTTCGATTTATCGGTGCCGGCGACGGTGAAGGTGTTGTTGGCGAACTCGATGTCCTCGACCGAGGCTTCCATCAGATGCGCGGCGATCTTCTTGCCTTTGGCGATGATTTTGTCCATCGCCTTGACCATCGCCGAACCGCCAACCGCGAGACTGCGGCTGCCATAAGTGCCCATGCCGAATGGAATTTTCGCGGTGTCGCCATGCACGACGTCGATCTGATCGAGCGGCACCCCGAGCTGATCGACCACAAGTTGCGCGAAGGTCGTTTCGTGGCCCTGACCGTGGCTGTGCGAGCCGGTGAACACGGTCACGCTGCCCGTCGGATGCACGCGGATATTGGCGACCTCGTACAGCCCGGCGCGGGCACCGAGCGAGCCGGCCACCGCCGATGGCGCGATGCCGCAGGCCTCCAGGTAAGTCGAAATGCCAATCCCACGCAGCTTGCCGCGCGCCTTGGCCGCCGTGCGCCGCGCCTCGAACCCGGCCCAATCGGCGTTCTTCAACGCGACGGCGAGCGTGGTCTGGTAGTCGCCGCTGTCGTATTGCAGCGCCACCGGAGTCTGATACGGAAACGCATCGGCCGGGATGAAGTTGCGCCTGCGGATATCCACGCGATCGATGCCGGTGTCATACGCGACCGCGTCCACGAGGCGTTCCAGCAGGAACGTCGCCTCCGGACGGCCCGCGCCGCGATAGGCGTCGACCGGCACGGTGTTGGTGAACACCGCCTTGACCTCGCAATAAATCACCGGGGTCTTGTACGTGCCGGCCAGCAGGGTGGCGTAGAGATACGTCGGCACGCAGGGCGCGAATGTCGACAGATACGCACCCATGTTGGCCTGGGTTGATACCCGCAACCCGAGGAATGTGCCTTGCGCGTCGATCGCCATCTCCGCCGTGCTGACATGGTCGCGGCCATGTGCGTCGGACATGAAGCTTTCGGTGCGCTCCGCCGTCCACTTGACCGGCCGGCGCACTTTGGCGGACGCCCATGTCACGATGGCTTCTTCGGCGTAGTGGTAGATTTTTGAACCGAAGCCGCCACCGACGTCCGGCGCGACCACGCGGAGTTTGTTCTCCGGAATGTGCAACACGAACGCACCCATCAGCAGCCGGATCACGTGTGGGTTCTGGCTGGTGGTGTACAGCGTGTATTCGCCGGAGTTGACGTCGTAATCGCCGACCGCGGCGCGCGGCTCCATCGCGTTGGGGATCAGCCGGTTGTTGGTCAGATCCAAACGCACGACTTTGTGCGCGTTGGCGAACACGCCATCGACGATCGCCTTGTCGCCGATGTGCCAGTCGTAACAAATGTTCCCCGGCACATCGTCGTGCACGGTCGCGGCGCCGGGCGCCAGCGCGGCCGCCAGGCTCGCGGCGGCGGGCAGGTCGGTGTAGTCGATGGCCACCAGTTCGGCCGCGTCCTTCGCCTGCTGTTTGGTCTCGGCGATGACCACCGCGATCGGATCGCCGACGTGGCGCACCTTGCCGACCGCGATCACCGGATGCGGCGGCTCCGCCATCGGGGAGCCGTCCTTGTTGTGAATTTGCCAGCCGCACGGCAGGCCACCGATGTTCTCCGCCGCGATATCGGCGCCGGTGAAAACCGCGACCACGCCGGGCGCTTTCGACGCCGCCGCGGTGTCGATGCTGTTGATCTTCGCGTGCGGCCGGTCCGACCGTTTCACATAAGCATGCAACTGGCCGGGACGATTGATGTCGTCGGTATAATTGCCGCGGCCGTTGAGGAAGCGCGCGTCTTCCTTGCGGCGAACGGATGCACCGATGCCTTCGAAGGCCATGGCGTTATCTCCCTGATCTGGCGATTACGCTTTGCCGTGCATCAACGGATGCGCGGCCGCGATCGCTTTAACAATGTTATGATAACCGGTGCAGCGGCAGAGATTGCCTTCCAGGCCGTCACGGATTTCCTGCTCCGTTATGCCGCCGGGATGATTGTTCACCAGGTCGATCGCCGACATCACCATGCCCGGCGTGCAGAAGCCGCATTGCAGGGCGTGATGCTCCCGGAACATTTCCTGCATCGGGTGCAGCGTGCCATCCGGCTTCGCCAGGCCCTCGATGGTGGTGACGCTGGTGCCCGCCGCCTGCACGGCAAGCATCGTGCACGACTTGGCGGAGATGCCGTCGACATGCACCACACAGGCGCCGCACTGCGACGTGTCGCAACCGACATGGGTTCCGGTCAGCGCCAGTTTCTCTCGTAACACTTCCACCAGCAGGGTGCGGTTTTCCACCTCCACCGTATGCTGCTTTCCGTTTACCGTCAGGGTGACCTGAGGCATCGCGCCCTCCCATTATCTCAACCAACGCCGGGCCGGAGTGTGGTCATGCGGCGTGTTCCGGTCAAGCGGTGGCGTGATATGTTCACGGCCGGACGGCGGGTGTCTCGACCCGCATCCCGTTGGCGCGCACCGCCAGGAACAGCGCCAGCACCGCGGCCTCCCGCGAGTCCGGCGAAAATGGCTCGGCCCGGACACCAACCATGCAGTTTCGCAATCTGCGGTAGAGCGATCCCAATCCTTGCCACTCCAGGCGGTATTCCGGGTAGCCGTTGGGGTGGCCTTGCGGGATGACGCTGCCGCCCAGTGATTCGCCGGCGCGTTCCTCGTGGCATTGCGCGCAGGACAGATTGAGTTGACCCATGCGCTCGCGAAACAACGCGGCCCCCTCGGACAGGAACGGCTCGCGCGGTTCAACCGCCAGTGGCATGCCGCGCGACTGCAAGCCGACCAGTGCGGACAGGCTGAGCAACCGGTCATCGTCCCAGGCGAGCGCGGGTGCACCCATGTGGTCGGTGCGGCATAAGTTGATGCGCTGCTCCATCGTCACGAGGCGGCCGCGTTGCGGATCGAACGCGGGATAGCGCGTGGCGGCGCCGCGCAGGGTCGTGACATCACCGTGGCAGGTCGCGCAGGACTTTCCCGTGGTGCCGGCTGGCTCGGACCACAGTGCCTCACCTTGCTGCACCCAAAGGAACGCCGGATTGGCGGCATCGTCATCCTGCATCGCGCGCGTATCCGGACTGGCATCGTCGTAACCGGACCGTCGATCGCTCGCGCCGATCAGCAGCAGCGCGGCGACGGCGAGCGCGGGAAGCCGGTTCATGTCACGGTGATCGCCACGAGTTCGGTCTGGGTCACGCCGTGGTCGTCGGTGAACGTCAGTGCCAATGTCCCGCTTTTCTCCGCCACGACACTGAACGACAGGAACGGATTGGCGGCGATCGCCGGAAAGAAGTCGGCATCGAGCACCGTCTCGCCATCCAGCGTGCAGATGAAATGGTTGATGATGTCGCGCGGAATCGCCTGGCCGAGCTGATCGCGCCGTTGCCCGCTTTCCATCGGATGCGAGATCAGCACTTTCACGTCGAACGGCGCATTGGCGGCGATTTGCTTCGGAACGTTCACCAGGACACGGACCACGCGTCAGGCCTGGTCGATACAGGCGGCGAGTGTGACCAGCAGATCGATGCTGTCCCGCCAGCACGTGCCGTCCCGCAGCTTCGCGATCGCTATCACGGTCTGTGACGTCGCCAGCCGCATCCGCGTCGTCACCCGCGGCGCACCCGACCTGGGCCCGAAACGAAATACCGCCACAAGCGGCAACGGATTGCCCTCGGCGAACACATGGATCGCCTCAACGGGGGAGGGCGGATCGGCCACCGACACCGTCATCGCCACCGAGTTGCCGTTCTCCACCATCACCGGCAGATCGAGGTGGATCAGCCCGTCCTTCAGCGGCGCGTCCCCGACCAAAACCTGGATCAGCGCGGCGACGTCGGCCGGTGTCGCGACCGCGGGCGACACCGCGCAACAGGCGGCGAGCAAGACCAGCCGCCGGCGTGGCAGGATCATTTCGCGTGCAGAGTGGACAGGAACGCGGCCACGTCCTCGATCTGCGGCGGTGTCAAAATCGGTCGGCCTCGCCATGCGGATCCCACGCGATTGAGCTTTTCGACATTACCATAAGCCGGCATCACCGTGTCAGGATCAAAGCGGGAAGGATCCAGAAGCCGCTCCCGGATTTCGTCTGGTGTCAGCCTGTCGCCAACACCGTCCAGCCGCGGCCCAATGTTACCCTGCAGATACGGCGCGGGAAATGGTCCGGAATGACAGAGCAGGCAGGCACTCAAGGCCCGGTTCTCGATGATCTTGGCTCCATTCACCGCATCAGCGGCCTGTGCCGTATCGGCGATCAGAATCGCCAGCAATGCCGCCTTCACCCAAACACTTCCGCTGTGATCGTCGCAAACCATCGATCGCCGTATTGTGCCTCCTGCATCCGTTGCGAGTCCGGCGCGTCGAGCGGGCTGGTGCCACCGGCGCCCTCGATATCCGTGAGCACCCCGTTCACCGGTCGATACACCCCAGCGACCGAGAACCCATAATCCGGCGCGGCCAGACTGTAGCACGTATTGATCAACCGCGGCTCCTGAGGTTTCTCGCCACGCAGCAACGCCGCCACCGCCGCCGCGCAAACCTTTCCCTGGGCATTCGCGGCAAAGGCGGATTTCGGCATGGCGCCGGCGATGGCCGCGTCGCCGATCACGTGAATGCCGGGGACCAGGCGCGACTCAAAGGTGACCGGATCAATCGGACACCATCCGGAACGATCCGCCACGCCCGCCGTGGCGGCGATCGCTCCCGCGCGCTGCGGCGGCACGACGATCCCGACATCCGCGGGATGCGAACCAAAGTCTGTTTCGAACGTTCGGGTCGCGGGATCGACACGGGTCACATTGCCGCCGTCGGACAGCGAAACCCATTCCAGCGTATCCGGGTAGAGCCGCTTCCAGGCATTCTGAAACAGCTTTTGTTTCGAAAAGACATCCTTCGCGTCGAGCACCAGAATTTTCGACTTTGGCTTGTGTGTTTTCAGGTACCAGGCGATCAGGCTGGCGCGCTCATACGGTCCGGGCGGGCATCGATACGGGTTGGGTGGCACCGACATGACGACCACACCGCCGTCCGGCATCTCCCGCAACTGCTGACGCAGCAACAAGGTTTGCTCACCGGCTTTCCAGGCGTGCGGCATTTTCGACGCGGCGGCCTCATCATAACCGGGGAGGCCACCCCAGACGATGTCGATCCCAGGCGACACGATCAAACGGTCATAAGACAACGACGCACCGTTGCTCGCCGATACGGTGCGCGCGGCGGGATCGACCGACATCGCGATGGCGCGCACCAGATTGATGCCGTCCGATCGTACCGCGTCATAGCCGAACCGTTGCGCGGCCAGCTCGCGCTCGCCCGCGACAACCATGTTGCTGAACGGGCAGGCGATGAACGTGTGATTGGGTTCGAGCAACGTGACGTCCAGCGTCGGGTCGTATTGACGCAGGAACCGCGCCGCCGTGGCCCCGCCGAAGCCGCCGCCAACCACGACCACCCGTGCTTTTGTCTGGCCTTTCGCCACGAAGGGGATCGCCAGACCGCCGGCCAGAACGTGTCGCCGCCGGATCATTTCTGGGCCGCCCACCAAGCAGAGATCGCGCCGAGTTCGTCGGCGTCGAAGCCTTTGGCGATCCGGCCCATCACGGTCGATGGTTGCGCACCCGAGCGGAACGCGATCAGTGCTTCGGTCATCTGCTTCGCGTCGTGTCCCGCGATCGGCGAGGCCGATCCATGACAGCCTGAGCAGGAGGATGCTCCCGGCGGCGGCGCGGCGGCCGCCAGAAGCATCACCAGCCCGAGGCCGGCTTCGACCCTCATGCGGCGCGGAGATCCGCCGGGCTCAGCGGCAAGGCGCGGATCCGTTTGCCGGTCGCGGCGAAGATCGCATTCAACACCGCCGGTCCGGCGACCGCGATCGTTGGCTCTCCGACACCACCCCAGAAACCGCCTGACGGAACCAGGACCGATTCGACCTTTGGCATATCGGCGAGGCGCATCACCTGATTGTCGTTGAAGTTGCTTTGCTCAACGCGACCTTTGTCGATCGTGATCTTGCTGAACAGCACCGAACTCAGGCCGAAGACGAAGGAGCCTTCAATCTGTCCGGCGACCTGATCCGGATTGACGACATGGCCCGGGTCCGACGCGCACACGATCCGGTGAATTTTCAACTCGCCCTTCGTCGATACCGAGACTTCCGCCACCGCCGCCGTGTAGGAGCCAAATCCGCCGTTTTGCGCGATGCCGCGGTAGACACCTTTTGGCAGTGGTGTTCCCCAGCTGGCGCGCTCGGCCACCGCGTTCAGCACGGCGAGATGCTTCGGATTCTTCGTCATCAGCGAGCGGCGGAATTCCAGCGGATCCTGCTTCGCCGCATGCGCCACCTCGTCGATGAAACACTCCATATAGAGTGCGTTCTGGTTGGTATTGACGCCGCGCCAGAACCCGACCGGCACATGCGTGTTGCGAACCGCGTGGTCGATCAGCAGGTTCGGGATCGCCATGTAGCCGAATTCTTCCGGCGTCCAGCCCTGGAACGCGACACGATCGACGCCGTTTTCCATCCGCTGCGGTGCCAGGTAAGCCAGGATCGACTGCCCGGAAATTCGCGCGTGCAGTCCTGTGACATTGCCTTGTGCGTCCAGCCCGGCGGTCAGCTTGCATTGCGTGATCGGGCGATAGAAGCCGTGTTGCATGTCCTCCTCGCGGCTCCAGATCAGCTGGACCGGCCGGCCGGGGATCTGTTTCGCGATCAAAACCGCCTGGCGCACGTAGTCCTGCTGACCACGCCGGCCGAAGCCGCCGCCCAGATGATGCTTGTGGACGATGACGGCGTCGAGCCTGACACCGGCCGCCTCCGCCGCCGCGGCGAGCGAGGCATCGCCATTCTGACTACCCACCCAGATCTCGATCTTGCCGTCGTCCCATTTCGCCGTGCAGTTCATCGGCTCCAGCGTGGCGTGATTCTGGTATTGCGTACCGTAAACCGCCTCGACCTTGCTCGCCGCGCCGGCCAGTGCGGCGTCGATATCGCCGTGCCGCTGGCCAAGCGCCGCTTCCTTGGCGTCCAGGCCGGTTTTCAGCAATTCATCGATCTGCTTGCTGTTGACCGTGGCGTTCGGACCCTCGTCCCAGACGATCGGCAGCGCGGCCAGCGCGGTCTTCGCGAGGAACCATTTGTCGGCCACCACGGCGACGGTGCTGTCATCGACCTGCACCACCTTTTGCACGCCCTTCATCGCGCTGACCTTGCTGGCGTCGAACGACTTCAACTTGCCGCCGAACACCGGGCATTGCGCGATGGCGGCACTCAACATGTTCGGCAGTCGCACGTCGATCGCGAATACCGTCTTGCCCGACAGCTTATCCGGCGTGTCGAGCCGTTTCACGCCGCGGCCAATCAGTGTCCATTCGGCGGGCGTTTTGACCTTCACGTCGGTGGGCGGCGTCAACTTCGCCGCCTCGGCCGCGATCTCCCCGTAGCGCAGCCGTTTTCCGGTGGGCTTGTGGGTAATGACGCTCATGGCGGCGGAACATTCGCCAGCCGGAACGCCCCATTGTTTCGCGGCCGCCTCGATCAGCATCGCCCGCCCGACGGCACCGCCTTTGCGGACATAGTCGACCGAGGCGCGGATACCGCGGCTGCCACCCGTGGACATATCGCCCCAGGCGCGCTTGTTCGCGAGGTTGACCTCGGGCGCGACATATTCCGCTTTCACGAAACGCCAGTCGGCGTCGAGTTCATCGGCCACCAACTGCGCGAGCCCGGTCAACGTGCCCTGTCCCATTTCCGATCGGGCGATGCGGATGATTGTTGTGTCATCGGGTTGGATGACCGCCCATATGCCCAGTTCGGCACCGTTGGCGGATTGGGCGGCGGCTTTCGGGATGGACCAGCCGAGGGACAGACCGCCTCCGACGGCCGCGACGGAGGTCAGAAAGGAACGGCGGCCAAGCTGGATGGTGTGGTTCATCATGGCCTCCTCACGCTTTGCCGTTGGCGGGTGAAGCGACGGTCAACGCGGCGGCGGTATCGATCGCCGCCTTGATGCGCTGATACGTCCCGCATCGACAGATATTCGAGATCACCTGCGCGACGTCGGCCTCGGTCGGATTTGGTTTCTCGTGCAACAATGCGGCGGCGGCCATGATCTGACCGGACTGGCAATACCCGCATTGCGGCACTTCATGCTGCAACCACGCGGCTTGCACCGGGTGACTGAGGCCGTCGGCGGACAGCCCCTCGATCGTGACGATCTTCGCGGCGGTGACCGAGCCGGCCGCGATCGAACAGGACCGCCGCACCACGCCGTCGATATGCACTGAACAGGCGCCGCATTCGGCGATGCCGCAGCCATACTTCGTGCCGGTCAGGCCGACCCACTCGCGTATCACCCACAGCAGGGGGGTATCGGGATCCGCGTCAACCTCATGGATTTCGCCATTGATATCGAGTTTCAGCATGTCGCATACTCCTTATATCAATCCGCGTGTGGTCTCCCGTCATGACTGAATCATCGAACGGGTCTCTCAGTAAGGTTTATCGCCGGCCACCGTTACCCGGAAGCCGGAGCGTGTGTGCGGCCAGTAGTCCCACATCGCGCGGTGCTGCACGCAGCGATTGTCCCAAAAGGCGACCGAATTGGGTTGCCAGCGGAACCGGCACTGGAACAGCGGATTCTCCGCGTGTTCGTAAAGATACCCCAGGATCGCGGCGCTCTCATCGCGAGGCACGCCAACCAGCCGCTTCGTGAAGCCGCGGTTGACGTAGAGTGCCTTTTTCTCGGTCACTGGATGCGTCCGGATCACCGGATGTTCCGCGCTTGGATACACCGGTTTGTCTTCGATGCCGAGGTTCTTGTAAGTGCCGCGATACGCGTCCTCACCGTCATGGATCGCGGTGAGGCCTTCCAGATAGGCCTTCATGCGATCCGACAGCGCCTCATAGGCCGCGTACATGCTGGCGAACAGCGTGTCGCCGCCTTTGGGAGGGGTCTGTTTGATATACAGGATGCTGCCCATCGGCGGTTCCGTGTCGCAGGAAACGTCGCTGTGCCAGCCTTCACCATTCGCACGCGGGCTGGTCTTGTCCGCGTGAATGATCATCAGTTCCTCGTGGCCAGGCGCGTGCGGCGCCGCCGGGTGGATGTGCAGTTCGCCAAAGTTTCGGCCGAACGCCAGATGCTGTTCCTGGGTCAGATGCTGATCGCGGAAGAAGATGACGCAATTCTCCGCCAGCGCCCGGTGGATTTCGTCCATCTGACGGTTGGACAACGGCTGCGCCAGATTGGCACCGCTGATCTCCGCTCCGATGATCGGCGTGTATTTATCGACATCGATGGTTTCGTACGGCGCCGACTCATCGGCCATGTGCCGGTACCGAGGCCCATTATTGCCGCGCAAAGAGGTCATCGCCGCACATTCCCACCGCGAACCGGAATCCCAGTCTGCTCATAGCACACCTGGGCCAGCGCCGCGACACCGTCTCGGATGGTCTGCTTGCTCGGCATGGCGAAGCACAGACGCAGATGCGAAGTGGAGTTATCCGGACTGACCGCCCATGCCGGACCCTCGTTGAAGATGATACCGGCCGCCGCGGCGGGCTTCAGCAATGTCCGCACATCCACTGACTCCGGCAGCTTGATCCAAAGGAAGATGCCGCCTTTCGGATGCCAGCATTCGGCGGAGGCGCCGAATTCACGTTCCACCGCCTCGACCATGGTCTGCAACTTATCATGCAACACGCCGTTCAAATGGTTCAGATGCTTTTCAAAGTTTTTCGAAAAGTATTCCGCCACGATCATCTGGTCGAGCGCCCCGGTGCCGCTGTCGCCCTTCAACGGCAGCAGCCGCCGCATGATCTCCCACTCCGCGACGATGTAGCCAAGCCGCAGTGCCGGGGCCAAAGATTTGGAGAACGACCCAAGATGGATCACGCAGCCCGGATCGAGCGCGTACAGCGCGGGCGGCGCCTCGACGCCTTCCCACAGCAGGTCGGCGTAACACTCGTCCTCGAAGATCGCGACGTTGTATTCGCGCGCAAGCTTAAGCAGCGCGTGCCGGCGATCCAAGGGCAGGATGGTCGCGGTCGGATTCTGGATGGTCGGGATCGTGTAGATGAACTTTGGCGTGATGCCGCGGGCCTTCAGCGCCGCCAGTTGCGCCGCCAGCGCGTCGATGACGATCCCGTCGCCATCCAGTTTCATCGCCTCGATTTTGGCTCCGATCTTGCGGAACCGGTTGAGCGCGCCTTGGTAGCAAAATTCCTCGCACAGCACGGTATCGCCGGGATTGATCAAAAGCTTGCTGATCATGTCCAGGCCTTGGCCCGAGCCGGTGACGATCGTCACGTCGCCGATCGGCACATCCATGCCGCGGACCCGCTTGCAGCGATCGGCGACGAATTGCCGCAGTCCCGGATAACCCTGCGGCCCCAGCCCGAGGTTATAGATCGCCAGTTTCGATCCCTCGCGGCGCAGCACCGAGGCGGCGGCCTCGACCAGGCCTTCGATCGGGACTTGCTCGGGGTCATTGTTGCCGCCGACGAAGTAATACGGCGGGAACGGGGCCCAACGCGGGGCCGGGTCCGGCAGTCCATCGCTGTACAGCTTGGCATAATCGATCGATGTCATTGGGTTTGTCCCGTTCCTGGTCGCTTCATCCGGTACGCGGAGGATTGAGAACGCGCGGCTCCCATGTCAAATCACAGGGCCGGCGCGGCGGCGCGCATCACGGCACACTTCGCGCGACCGATCATCGCAAACTGTTGACGATCTGGCGGTAGGCTTCCTCGGGGAACGCCTTCAGCGACTGGGTGCGCACATTGCCTTGTTTCCCCAGCATCAAGGTGAACCGCGCGGCGACCGCGTCATCCGGCGCCTCATAGGTGATGACCATGTCGTGAATCCCCATGGTCATGTAGACGGACATGAACTTTCCGCCCATGTCCTCCAGCGATTTGCGTGCGATGTCAACGCGTTTCGGCCCGTCCTCGATCGTGCGCACGCCCTGATCGGTCCAGTTCGCCAGCATGACATAGGTTGGCATGGTCGCTTCCTTCCCAGAAGGACACTATACTGTGCCTCAGGAACCGGATCGGCAAGCAGGGGGAGGCAAGCGTGATGCACCACGAGGGCGCGCGGAACATTGAATTCGTCGGCCATACCGATCAGGGCGGCCGAGGCGACGGCATCCAGGTGATGGTCGCGCGCGGCCACGCCTATATCGGCACGCGGGTCAGCCGCGGCGTGATGGTGACCGATGTGCGAGACCCGCGAAACCCAAAACCAGTGAATTTCGTGCCGACGCATCCGAACTCGGTGTGCATGCATCTTCAGGCCGCCGAGGACCTGCTGCTGCACATTCAGGAGGCCGATCAGCGCGCATTGTTGTCGGCGCAGGAGTATTACGGTGGCTCCACCAAAGTAGACAGCAGCCGCTTCGGCAAACGTGGCGAGGACTACGCCGCGGGCCTGATTGTCTATGACATCGCCGACCCGGCCAACCCACGCAAGATCGGCTTCATGGAGGTGGAAGGTCTTGGCCTGCACCGTATCTGGTGGGTCGGTGGACGATACGCCTATGCCTCGGCGCTGCTCGACGGCTTCACCGATCATATCCTGATCGTCATCGACATGGCGGATCCGACCAAACCGGTCGAGTGCGGGCGCTGGTGGATCCCCGGCCAGAACGCGGCCGCCGGCGAGACGCCGACATGGCAAGGCCGCTACGCTCTGCACCACGCGATCGTGGTTGACGACTTCGCCTATGGCTCATGGCGCGATGGCGGACTGACGATCCTGGACGTGAAGGACAAATCGGCGCCGAAGCTGATCGCGCACCGCACCTGGTGCCCGCCGTTCGGTGGCGGCACCCACAACGCCGTGCCACTGCACGACCGCGACCTGCTGGTGGTGGCGGATGAAGCGACGTTGAACATCGACCAGCAGCAGATGAAGCGCACCTGGGTGTTCGACATCCGCGAGAAGAGCAATCCGATCAGTATTTCAACGATGCCGACGCCGTCGGACCAGGATTATGTGAAGCTGGGTGGCCAGTTCGGCCCACATAACCTGCACGAAAACCGGCCCGGATCGTTCCAGTCCTCCACCACGATCTTCGCGACCTGGCAGAGCGCGGGCGTGCGCGCGTTCGACATTACTGATCCGTTCCGGCCCGAGGAGATCGGCTATTTCGTCCCTTCGCAGCCCGCGAAATGGATGGAACCGATGCGGGGACGTACCAAAATGCGCCACACCTCCGATCTGTTCGTGGCCGCGGACGGGTTGATGTACATCACCGATTATGACGCGGGCCTCTATATCCTTCAGTGGAAGGGCGCCTGATCATGGAAGTGACCGTGGTTTTCGCCATTCTGCTGGTGCTGATCGTGGTGACGATCTTCGCCGGCGTGAAAACCGTGCCGCAAGGCCAGATCTGGACCATTGAACGATTCGGCGCCTTCACCTCGACACTGTCACCCGGATTGAATTTCGTATTCCCCTATATCGACCGCATCGGTCACCGGGTGAACGTGCAGGAGCAGGTCGTCGACATTCCCGAACAAAGTGTCATCACCCGCGACAACGCGACCGTCGCCGTCGATGGCATCATTTACTACCGCATCATGGATCCGGGGAAAGCAGCGTATCAGGTGACCTTCCTGACCGTCGCGCTAACCACACTGGCGACGACCAATATTCGTTCGGTTATCGGTGACCTGGAACTCGACGCGACGTTGTCGTCTCGCGAACACATCAACTCCTCGTTGCTGACGATCCTCGACGCCGCGACCGAGCCGTGGGGCGTCAAGGTCAGCCGCGTGGAGATCAGGAAAATCGAGCCGCCGGAAAACCTGATCCGCGCGATGAACCTGCAAATGACCGCCGAGCGCGAACGCCGTGCCGTGGTCGCCCGTGCCGACGGTGAGCGCGAAGCCGAAATCAAAAAGGCCGAGGGCGAAAAGCAAAGCCTGATCCTGCGCGCCGAGGGACGCCAACTCGCGGCGATCCGTGACGCGGAAGCGCGCATCGCCCTGGCGGAGGCCGAGGCGCGAGCAACCCAGCTCGTCTCCGAGGCAGCGTCGAAGTACGGCACCGCCGGTCTGCAATATTTCATCGCCGACCGTTACGTGCGGGCGTTTCAATCGCTGGCCGCGGCACCGAACACCAGATTGGTGGTCGTGCCAATGGAATCGGCCGGGCTCGCCGGCGGTATCGTGCAGGCGTTACAGTTGCTCAAAGAAACCGAGCCGAAGACGTGACCGGCTGGATCATCTGGCTCGCCGCCGGGTTGGGATTGCTGATCCTGGAAATGCTGCTTCCCGGCGTGTTCATGATGTGGCTTGGCATCGCGGCGTGCGGCGCCGGATTGCTGACGTTCGCTTTTCAGTTCGGGTTCGAGGCGCAGGTGGTCTCGTTCGGCGTCCTGGCCGCGATCTCGCTGACGATCGGGCTGCGGCTGCGCCGGCCACGTCAGGTCGTGCACACCGAACGTGAGGGTCTGATCGGCCGGCCGGCGACGGCATTGGTGTTTCAGGGCCGCGATGGCAGAGTGCGCCTCGGCGATTCCGACTGGCCGGCTCGCGTGCCCAAGGACGTCGCGCCGCCGGACCCGGGCGCGCGCCTGCGCGTGGCGCAGGTGGATGGCACGATCCTGATCGTGCGCCCGGATTTATGATCGACTTTGAAAGGCACCATGTGGGCAACGACGATTTCGTGCTGACCTGGACTGAAGGCCGCGACCTGGTCCACGCGGTGGAGGACGCGTTCGGCGCCGCCGACCTGACCGCGATCGCCAACGGCTTCACCGAGGATGCGGTGGCCCGCTTCGCCGATTTTCCGGAAATGCACGGCCGGGCCGACATCATGAAGTTCCTCACCGCGCGGTTCGCTCGTACACTGGGCTATAAGCTGACCAAGAGATTGCAGGTGCTGACCGGTAACCGGTTGGCGAATACCTGGGACGCCTCCTGGACCGATGCCAAAACCGGCAAGGCGATGGTGGGCCGCGGTACCGAGATCTGGATCCTGCGCGGCCGCCAGATCGCCGTCTGGGACGCCACCTTCAACGTCTGGGAAAAGGGTGGCCCACCCGCCACGCCGGTGGTCTGACGATGATCGCGGCGATCAGCCTGATGCGGCGCCAGGACACCATCGATCTGTCACGGTTTCGCCGCCACTGGCTGGATGTGCACGGCCCATTGGTGTGCGGGTTCCCCGGTCTGCTCCGCTATGCGCAATGTCACGTCATCGACTCGTTGGCCGCCAACGAGGCGGGGCTGACGATGCGGATCGACGGATTTCCAATTCTGTACTTCGATAACGACACGGACCGGTCGCGCGCGCACGGATCGCCGGCGATGGCCGCCTGCAACGTCGACTCCCGCCAGTTCATCGGCGCGGTGTCGCGGGTGATCGCCGATGTGTCCGGCGAGCTCCGATCGAACCATGGCCGTTTCAGCTTGATCGAGATCTGGCCTGAAGGGATCACACAAGCGCCGCGGCCGGTCCGGTATCAGGTGCGCGCACAAGGCGCCGCGCCGAACAGCACGATCCCGCATTTGCCGGTCACGGTCGGCAGCATCACGCAAACCTGGTACGACAGCCTCGTGGACCTGGAATGCGCCGCCGCGACGACGGACGATGCGCCATCGGCACGGTTCGCCGTTGAGGAACACTGGCTGGTCTGACCACCATCACGGAGGAAGCACAAATGAAAGTTGGTTTTATCGGAGTCGGCACGATGGGCGCCGGCATGGCGTCCAATATGCAGAAGGGCGGCAACGAACTGGTGGTCAACGACCTGACCCGTCAGGCGGCCTCCCGCCATCTCAATGCCGGCGCCACATGGGCCGACACGCCAAAGGCCGTGGCCGCGTCTTGCGATGTGATCTTTACCTCGCTGCCGACGCCGGCCGATGTGCAAAAGGTCGGCACCGGTGAGAACGGGTTGCTGGAAGGGTTCCGGCCCGGCTCGGCATGGTTCGATTTGTCAACGAATGCGGTGGATGTGGTGCGCGCGCTGCATGCGCAATTCGCCGAGAAGGGCGTGCACTTCCTCGACGCACCGGTCAGCGGCGGGCCATCCGGGGCGAACAGCGGCAAGCTGGCGATCTGGGTCGGTGGCGATAAGGCGATCTTCGATAAGTACAAATCACAGCTTGATGCGATGGGCGACCAGCCGCTCTGGATCGGCCCGATTGGCGCCGGAACGATCGCCAAACTGGTGCACAACGCGGCGGGAGCTGCCGTGAATGTCGTGCTGTCCGAGGTCTTCACCATGGGGGTGAAAGCGGGTGTCGAACCGCTGCAATTGTTCGCGGCGATCCGTCAGGGCGCCGGCGGCCGGGCGCGGCTGTTCGACCGGATGCAGAAGCAGTTCCTCACCGGGGTTTACGATCCGCCGGACTTCGCCCTGCGTCTGCTGCACAAGGACGTCTCATTGGCCTGTCAACTGGCGCGCGAGGTCAGCGTGCCGATGCGCCTGACCAACCTCGCGCATCAGGAACTGACCGAGGCGATGAACCGCGGCTGGCAACAGCGCGACTCCCGCATCGGCGCGCTGCTGCAGCAGGAGAGGGCGGGCATCCCGCCGATCGCGGTCGATCCCGCGAAGATCAAGGCCGTCATGGACGCCGACGAGAAATAAGGAGTTTTTTCCATGCAACTCGGACATCTGGTACCGTTCGGCGATATCGGCGGCGACCCCGACACCGTGCGCGACTACGCACAAGGTCTGGAAGCGCTTGGCTATGACTTCATGGAGGCGCCCGATCACGTACTGGGCGCCAACGCCGGCTCGCGACCTGGTTGGGAAGCGGGCCGCAATACCTCGGACGATTTGTTCCATGACCCGTTCGTTCTGCTTGGCTATGTTTCCGGGATCGCACCGAAACTCAGTTTTTCGACCGGCGTGCTGATCGTGGCGCAACGGCAGACCGCTCTGGTCGCGAAACAGGCCGCCTGTCTCGACGTACTGTGCAAGGGACGGTTCCGGCTTGGCATCGGCGTCGGCTGGAATGAGGTGGAGTTCGTCGGCCTCAATGAAAATTTCCACAATCGCGGTCGCCGCTCCGAGGAACAGGCGCAGGTGATGCAGGCGCTGTGGGCGAACCACCATGTGACCTTCAAGGGCAAGTACCACACCATCGACGATGCCGGGATCAACCCTCGTCCGGCGTCCGGCCGAGTGCCGCTCTGGTATGGCGGACATCACGAAAAAACCCTGCCGCGCATCGCGAAATGGGGCGATGGCTGGATGCCGAACGCCTATCCGCCGGATCAAACCGCGGTCGAAATCTTCAGCGAACTGCGCCGCCTGACCGAGGCCGCGGGCCGTGATCCGGCTTCGATCGGTATTGAGGTGTGGACGTCGTGCGGGGCGGGTTCGGAGGCGGACTGGCGGAGGGAAGCCGCGTTCTGGCAGGCCGCCGGCGCGTCGCACATTTGCCTGACGACGACGTTCCACCGCCGGCACCATCATCGCATCGCCGGTAAATCCCTGGGCGATCATCTGGCCGCGTTGCAGCGCTATCGCGATGCGGTCGCTGATTTTCTTTGACAAGGACAACAACCATGCAACTTGGCGCTTCATTGCCTGTCGGCGATATCGGCACCGGTCCCGCGATCATCCGTGACTACGCGCAGACCCTCGAAGGACTGGGCTTTGACTATATCCAGGCGCCGGATCACGTGCTCGGCGGCAATCCGGAGGGGCATAAGGACAAGAAACGCGTCGGCACCTCGGTGACCGCGTACCACGATCCGTTCGTGCTGTTCAGTTTCATCGCCGGCTGCACCGATAAGATTGGCTTCGCTCCCGGCGTGCTGATCCTGGCGCAGCGCCAGGCCGTGCTGGTCGCGAAACAGGCCGCCAGCCTTGACGAACTATCCAACGGCCGGCTGCGTCTTGGCGTTGGCGTCGGCTGGAACGAACTGGAATTCACCGGGCTGAACGAGAACTTCCACAACCGCGGCAAGCGGTCGGAGGAACAGGTCCAGGTGATGCAGGCGTTGTGGGCCAATCAGCACGTCAACTTCAAGGGCAAGTACCACACGATCGACGATTCCGGCCTGAATCCGCGGCCAAAATCGGGCCGGGTGCCGATCTGGTTCGGCGGTCATGTCGATGCGACGTTGGAACGGACCGCGAAATGGGGTGATGGCTGGATGCCGTTGGCCTATCCGGCGGACGACACGGCGTTGAAGGCGTTTGAGAAACTGCGGTCGCTGACCCGCGCCGCCGGCCGCAAGCCCGAGGACGTCGGGATCGAGGTCTGGTGCTCATTGGGCAACGCCAATCCCGACGAGTGGCGCAAAGACGTCACGTTCTGGAAGAAAGCCGGGGTGACGCATGTGACCGCGCACACGACCTATGCCAACAACCACCACAAACGGATCGCGGGAAAGACCGCCGCCGAGCACCTCGCGGCGATCAAGAGCTTCCAGGACGCGGTGAAGGATCTGCTGTAAGCGGAACGACGTGTGGCGGGGCTATTGGAGGCAATGCGTGACGACGTCATGGCCACCGTAAAGGCGTCACGTTCGTTGTGATGAAGTCATCGCCCGGCTTGACCGGGCCATGACGTAATAAAGGTGCCGGCCGATGCCAGACCCCATCACGCGAAAATCTCACCCAGCCGCCTGATCGACGCCAGCGTGCGCTCGACCGACAGGCCGGACCACTGGCAGCGCATGATGAAGTGGTTGACCCCCAATATCTCGTGATATCGGGCGATTTCTTCCTTGACCGAAACTTTGTCGCCGATGATGAATTTGTCGCGGGCGAACTCCTCGAACGGGGTCTCGGTCTTCTGGCGGCCTTCCAGGCCCCACGCGGCATAGGCGTTGTATTTGTACTGCAACGGTTCGCGGCATTCCTCATGCGCGGTCGCGTGACGATCGCCGACATAGCACTCGACGGTGATCGGAAAGTCGGTCGCGGTCCGGCCGTATTCCGCCAGCGCGGCGCGGTAGGTCTTCATCAACGGAATGGTCTTGCTCAGGCCGCTGCTGTTGACGATCAGCCACGCATCGCCGATCCGCGCGGCGCGCTTCACCGACACATCGGCCTGACCGGCGATATACAATGGAGGCCCACCCGCCCGAATTGGCTTCACACCAATGCCGGCGTTGTTCACCGTATAGAAGCGGCCCTGATGCGTGACCGTATCCTCGGTCCACAGCCGCTTCATCAGCGCGATGCTTTCATTGAACCGCGGCGCTCGTTCGGACAACGGAATGGCGAAGGCCTCGAACTCCGGCTGGCGATACCCCAGGCCGAGTCCGAGAATGTAATTGCCGCCGGTCAGCACATCCAGCGTGGCGGATTCCTCGGCGACATGCACCGGATTCTGCGGCGGCAAGATGAGAATGTTCGGCCCGATCGTCATGCCCTGAGCATGTGCCGCGATAAATCCCATCACCGGCGTGATCTGCAGCATCTGCATCGGATACGTCAGCCAGTGATGCGGGAACCACAGCGATTTGAACCCGGCGTCACGCGCCACGCGCACCTGCTCGACCATCTCCGGCACGCGCGCGGCGACATCGGTGCCTTCCGGGAATTGCGTATTGATGAACAGACCGACTTTCATCTCGCGGGACCTCCTGTTGAGGGCCCCACCATAGACCCGGTCGGGGTGGGCTTGAAGCCGGGCCGGCGTGAGGCCACCTTTCCGGCATGACAAAAGCTGACAGACGCATCATCGACATGACGCTGGAGGGGGATTTCGTGGCCCCGCCACCGCCGTCACGTCCGCCGATCGGCACCCGGATCATGCTCTGGGCTATCGTGACGATGGTGCTCGCCGTGACGGTGCTGATCGTGGCGCTCACGTTCTGGTTCGTGGTGATGATCTTGCCGCTGGTACTGGCGGCGGGACTGATCGCGTATCTGGCGTTCCGCTATCAGCTATGGCGCACGGGCGGCTCATTCACGATCAGGCGCGGCCCAGGAGGCTGGTAAACGCGGGGGCGGGCGGGGACACACGGCCCCCCGCCCAGACCAGACAGGCAGCTACTCCGCCGGCGCCACAGCCGCCACGCCGACCCGGCGCGGGATATTCAGGCTGACCAATGCGATCACGGCGCTGACGCCGGAAAACGCCGCGAGCCCATACAACCCGCCCGCGTAACTGCCGGTCGTGTCCTTCAACCAGCCGACGATCGCCGGGCCCAGAGCGCCGCCGATATTGCCGAACGCGTTGATGAACGCGATCCCGCCCGCCGCCGCGGCGCCGGTCAGGATCATGGTCGGCATCGACCAGAACGGCCCCTTGGTGCCGTAAAACCCGGCGGTGGCGAGACACATGCCCGCCAGCGACCACCAGGTGCCCATCGTGGCGCCGGAGATCACCAGACCGACGGTCGCCATCGTGCAGGTCAGGCACAGCAGCCAGCGCCGGTCGCCCAACCGGTCCGACAGCCAGCCGAACGCCATCATCGACACCGCGCCACACACATAGGCGAGGCTCGTGGCATAGCCTATCCCCATGGTCGTCGTGTTGCCGAGCGACCTGATGATTTGCGGAGCGAACAGCAGCAGGCCGAGGCTCGCGGTCACGATGCCCAGGTAATTGACTGACAGCAGCAGCACTTTGGCATTGGTGATACCGCGCAGGATGCTGAATTTGCCGCCGGATTCAACCGCGTGCCGCTCATGCGACAGGGTGTTGGTGAGCCAGGTGCGCTCCGGCCCGGTGAGCCATTTGGCTTTCTCGGGCCGGTCGTTCATCGCCATCAGCACGAAGCAGCCGATCAGGATGGTTGGCACTGCCTCCAGGAGGTAGATCCACTGCCAGCCTTTGATGCCCAACATGCCGTCCAGACCGAGGATCGCGGTGGAGATGGGCGCGCCGAGCGCCACCGAGACCGGCAACGCGAGGGTGAACGAACCGATGATGCGGCCGCGATGCGCGTCGGGGAACCAGTATGTGAACAGCAGGATCATGCCGGGAAACAGGCCGGCCTCACCCGCGCCCAGAAGGAAGCGAACGGCGAGGAAGCTGGTCGGTCCCACCACGGCGGCGGTGGCGGCCGAGGCGAGTCCCCAGGTGATCATGATCCGCGCCAGCCACAGCCGCGCGCCGACCTTGTCCATGATCAGGTTGCTCGGGACCTCGAACACGACATAGCCCAGGTAGAACGCGCTGGAACTGATGCCATAGGTCCAGGCATCCAGGCCGATGTCCTTGTTCATCGTCAGCGCCGCGAAACTGACGTTGATGCGGTCGATGTAGCAGAGGAAATACATCACCACGGTCAGCGGCAATATCCGCAGATACACTTTCCGCATCGCCGCTTTCTCGATCGTACCGTCCGTCATAACTCCTCCGGGTTTTTTGTCAGGGATTGTGGCTGCCTGTCAGAATATGTAGCGGCAAAACGCGGGGATTGGCCAGAGCGCCGCGGTTCCGGTCCCGACGCGCGCGGGTGGCGGAAATTCGGTCGATGGCCGCGAAGACGTCGTTTCGGGCGCGGTACGCTGGCCGTGGGATGGACGCTGTCCGTGCTCCGCCACGGGCTGCCGCCGCCATGGTTGCGGTGCCGGCGCATGGATGATAGATAACGATCATGCTGATCACCCCAGAACAAATCCGCGCCGCACGGGCACTGCTGCGGCTGGACCAGACCACGTTGGCTCATGAGGCTGGCATTTCCGTCATTACGCTACGGCGGTTGGAGGGTGATCGCGGCCTGGCAAAAGTCGCTCCCGCTACGGTGAACGAGGTGCGCCGGGCGCTGGAGAAAGCCGGAGCTGAATTCATCGATCGGGGAGTACGGCGAAGTGCTCCCGCGCCGGAGGCGATCCAGTCCATCAAAGACGAGGTCAACCGGATCGTGGCGCGAAGCGCCGCGCTGATGGCCAGGCATCCGCCGCTGACTGATGATGAGCTGTACGATGCGACGGGCCTTTGACCGCTCTGGTCGTAGATACTTCGGCGATCGTCGCGATCTTGCGCGACGAACCGGAAAAGGACCGCTTCGTCGATATGATCCTCCGCGCGGATGCCCGTTTCATGTCGGCGGTCAGTATACAGGAAGCCGGAATGGTCGTGTTGGGCAGGCATGGCGACGAGGCCGCGTGGGAGCCGCTGGATGCGCTATTGGCCCGTTTGAATGTCGATGTCGTCGCGCATGACGCGGAGCTGGCGCGGATCGCTCGCGTCGCGTTCCTTCGCTTTGGTAAGGGCCGCCATCCCGCGGGCCTGAATTTTGGCGATTGCGCCGCGTACGCGCTGGCCAAATCCGGCGCACTGCCGTTGCTGTTCAAAGGTGGGGACTTTGCGAAAACCGACATTTCCGCGGCGGACACGGTCGCGTGACTCGGCGATGCGATCAAACGTTCAACATCAGATATTGACCGGCGCGCCAGTCCACACCGCCCGGTACAGCGCCACGATCTCACTCGCGTTCGGCACCCGCGGGTTGTTGTTCGGGCTGCCCGAAGCGAGCGCCTGCTCCGCCATCAGCGCCATCTTGCCGTTCCAGTCAGCCTCTTTGATGCCGAACCCGGAGGGCGTCGGCACCGACAGGTCCTGGTTCAGCGTTTCCAGTCCGGTCACCAGCTTCCCCGCCGCGACCGCATCGCTGTCACCGGCGGCCGCGAAACCCGAACGGCGCGCGGCCTGCGCGTAGCGTGCCTCGGCGCCATGGATGGAGAACCGGGTGATCGCCGGCAGCAGCATGGCGTTCGACAAACCATGCGGCACATGGAAATGCGCGCCGATCGGCCGCGACATGCCATGCACCAGCGCGACCGAGCTGTTGGAGAACGCCAGTCCGGCCTGGGTCGCGCCGATCATCATCGCCTCACGGGCCGCGTGATTGTTCGGCTCGGCATAAGCGGTGCGGATGTTCTTGCCGATCAGGTCCATCGCGGCCAGCGCCAATGCGTCGGAGAACGGGTTGGCCCGCTTTGAAACGAACGCCTCCAGCGCATGCGTGAAACTGTCCACGCCGGTATCCGCGGTGGTGCGCGGTGGCACGGTCAGGGTCAGTTCGTAATCGACGATCGCGGCCAGCGGCAGGCAGCCCAATCCATTGATGAGCATCTTCTCGCCGCGATCGTGGTCGGTGATGACGGTGAAGCGGGTGCACTCGCTGCCGGTGCCAGCCGTGGTGGGAATGGCGATGACCGGGACAGCGCCTCGATCGGCGGCCACCGGGACCTTGTAGTCGCGCATCTTGCCGCCGCCGGAGGCGAGGATCGCCATCGCCTTCGCGGTGTCGATGGGGGAGCCGCCGCCAAAGCCGATCAGGCAATCGTACGGGGCTTTGGCGAACGCCGCGACGCCGGCCTCGATCACCGTGTCATTGGGCTCGGGGACGGTGTCGCTGAACACGTCAGCCTCGATGCCCGCGGCGGCCAGCGGCGCGAGGCAGCGGTCGATAAGGCCCAGTTTGACCATGAACGGGTCGGACACGATCAGCGGACGGGAGAGGCCGAACTTGCCGAGTACCTCAGCGATTTGCTTCACCGCGCCGGCGGCGACGAGCAGCAGGCGAGGGGCGGCGATGTTGGCGTTCACGGTGGTCATGGGCGTGCTCCGGGCTGGCGAGGGCGGTTGTGTCCGCTGGATCGGCCCGCCAGACATAGCGCCTGGCATGGCGGTTGTCAGGACGCGCGTGGCGGCATTGATATGATCATCATTTGGTGCGATATGCGATGCCTGATGCATGAGGAAGTCAATCCGATGCGCACGACTGTCACACTGGACGACGACCTGATGGCCAAGGCCCGATCTTACACCGGACTGAAGGAGACTTCCGCGGTGCTCCGCGCGGCGTTGACCGCGCTGGTGGAACGCGAGGCCGCGCGACGGCTTGCCCGCCTGGGTGGCAGCGAACCGAACATAAAGGCGGTACGTCGGCGGCGGACCGAGCCGGCGTGATCCTCGTCGATACGTCCGTCTGGGTCGATCATTTGCGACACGGCGACGAGAGGCTGACGGGGTTGCTCGAACGTGAACTGGTGCTCGTCCATCCCCATGTGATTGGCGAACTCTCATTGGGATCGTTACGCCAGCATGACGCCATGATATCCGGTCTGATGGATCTGCCGCTGTCCAACGTGGCCAGTGACGACGAAGTGCTTCGCTTCATCGCACAGCAGACGCTGTACGGGACCGGAATCGGCTATGTCGATGCGCATCTGCTGGCAGCGACCCGCCTGACGCCAGGAGCTACGATCTGGACGCGGGACAAACGTTTGCTGGCGGCGGCGGAAAAGCTTTCGTTGGCGGCACGCTTATTTCATTGACTGATACGCCATGAGCGCGGCTACCCGACAATGATCGCATTGCGTAACTGAAGCGGAGACGCCACACGCCGCAACGGTTCCCAGCTGCCGCCGATGCCCTTGATCAAAACCGTTCCAAAATCGAAGATGCGGCCCATAACGCCCTGGGCCACATCAACCGTCTCAACCTTGGTGATGTTGATCTCCTCGGTGCGGCGGGCAATCCAGCCCACTTTGTGGATGATCCGTTTGTCGGTCACCACGATTTCCGTGGATGTGCGGACGAACCACGCACCGAGAAAAGATACGATCGCCAGAACCGCGAGAACTCCCGCGCCCGCCAGCACGATCCATCGCTGATTATCAGGCAGGCTCAGCGAAAAGAAAGCAACGATGATGGTCAATACGCCCAATGCGATCGCGTTGCGGTAAATGGTCCAGTGCAACTTGCCAACGTACTTTACCTGTTCATCGGGTTGCAGAACCTTCGTATAGTAAGCCATCGCATGCACCCTGGGCGTTGGAGCGTACCGCCTGGCCGGGACAAGCCGGCGGCGTGCCTTCATGATCTGGTCCGGATTGCCGGGAAACGACGCCAAATACAAACTGGTTCCGGAAGTTTAGCTCCGCGGCACGGTTCGCCACAACCCGCGGCCGCTACAAGCCGACGAACGTCTCGAATGCGTTCAGCATCAAGATCCAGCGGCTGATGTTGGCGTCCAATGCCTCGGTCGTCATGCCATGGCTGGTTTCGACATCCATCGCGACCCAGGAAATGCCATTTCTGTCCTGAAAGGCCCGGCCGAAGCGTCGCTCCCGGTTCCAGGCCGCGATCGTGGCGGGGGTCACTCCCTTGCGCCGGTTGGGTGCGGTGAACCGGAGCGACGCGCAGCGAAGCACCGTGCCGCATTGGAAGAAATGCACCGTGAACAGAACTTTCCCGGTGGAACTTCGGATCGATGGATCACCCGCCCGATCGCCGACGATGTCCGCCGGGTACCCAGCGGTTTTCAGCGCGTGCGCCACCTCCACCGCGGTCACCCCTCCATCGGGGATTCCGTCTCCCCGCGCCGCGAGAGACGAAGCAAGCATCAGGATCAGGACATAAACCCAGCGCATCCGCGGCCTCCGGTTGGGCGGACATGTGCCGGACCAAGGGGTGCTCTGGCAAGCGGGCGGGCCGGGCGGTGGCCGACGCGACCAGGTTCATCGCGCCGTGCGCGTCAGGTGCTCTGGCAAGCGCCCGGGCCGGACGGTGGCCGTGCCGTTCGTTATTCGACCCCCTTTATCCAATCGGGGCGGCGTCGCGGCGGCGAGCGTAGAGCGCCATGCGCAGCGCCGCCGCCGGCGCCACGTGATCCACGCCGATGCCGTCCGCCCGGGGCAGTTCGGCCGCGCGATGGCAGGCCACCAGATGATCCGCCGCCCATTCGGTTGGCTCCGGCGGCTCGGTCCGGCAACGCTCGATCACGAACGGGCAACGCGTGTGAAACCGGCAGCCCGAGGGCGGGTCCATAGGACTTGGCACATCGCCGCCCGCGACCTCCCGCAGACGATCGCGATGCGGGTCGGGCCGAGGAATCGCGGCAAGTAACGTTCGCGTATAGGGGTGGCGCGGATCGCTGAACAACGCGTGTTTCGGCCCGATCTCCACAATCTGGCCAAGATACATCACCGCCACCCGGTCGGCGACGTGTTTCACCACCGCCAGATCGTGCGCGATGAACAGATAGGACAGGCCCAACCGGCGTTGCAGGTCACGCAGCAGGTTGACCACCTGTGCCTGAATCGACACATCCAGCGCGGAGACCGGCTCATCGCAAACGATCAGCGCCGGTTCCACCGCCAGCGCCCGCGCGATGCCGATCCGCTGGCGCTGCCCGCCGGAGAACTCGTGCGGATAGCGCCGCGCGTGGTACGCGGCCAGACCGACCACGCCTAGCAGTTCCTCGACCCTGGCCTGACGCAAGGCGGGGTCGCCGAGATGGTGAACGATCAACGGCTCCTCGAGGATCTGCCCGACGGTCATGCGCGGATTGAGCGAGGCGAACGGATCCTGGAACACGATCTGCATGCGCCGCCGCAGCGCGCGCAGCGGCTCACCGTGCATGTCCTGGATGTAGTTTCCCTCGAAGCGGATCGTGCCGGTGGTGGGTTCCAGCAGCCGCAGCACGAGCCGCGCGGTGGTGGATTTGCCGCAGCCGGACTCGCCGACCAGGGCCATCGTCTCGCCGCGGTTCAGCGCGAACGAGATGCCGTCGACGGCGCGGACAGTGCCGGTGGAGCGGCCGAACAAAATGCCGCGCCGGACCCCGAAGTGGCGGGAGAGGTTTTCGACGGCGAGAATCTCGTCGGTCATCGGGGGCGTGGGGTCATGCGGCCGGGAGCTTCAGGGTTCGGCATCGTCCGTCAAGCCTGGGCCGTTTCGGCGCCGCTGCTGGGGTTGGCTTGAGGACATACTCAGGGGCGAAACCCCGACGCTTCTTCAAGTGCCACTGACAGCCGCCCCGACATCACTCCCTCAACCCAAACTCCGCCGCCAGCAACTCATACGACCGCCGCCGTGCCTCCGGATCATGCACCGTCGTCAGCACCGCGATTTCCTCCACCTGATACGCCTCGGCCAGCGCCCGCAGCTTCGCGCCAACCACATCCGGCGTCCCGTAAATCGAGCGCGCGCGCGTCCGTTCAATTCGCGCCCGGTCGCTGTCGGACAGCACGTATGCGGCGGCCTCCTCGGGTGAGGGCAGCGCCGCGTACACCCCCTTATCCCGGTTCAACCGCGAAATCTCTCGCGAACTGAACAGCCGCGCGGCCTCCGCTTCGGTTTCCGCCGTGACAGCCCAGACACAGATCGCACCATGCGGCGAGGGGTGCGCGACGGAGGGACGATAGCCTTCGCGGTAAAGCCCGAACGCCTGCTCCAGCCCGCGCCCCTCCGTAATGAAATGCGCGAAGCAGAACGGCAGCCCGAAATACGCCGCCACCTGGGCTCCATAATCCGAGCTGCCCAATATCCAGATTTCCGGACGAGTGGCCGCCATCGGTTGGGCGCGGATATCGCGAAACGGATGCCCTTCGACCAGCTTTTCCCCGGCCGTCCAGCCGATCAGGTCGCGCACCGCCGCGGGGAACTCGTCCGCCGCGGTATCGGCGCGCGGATTGAGCGCGTAGGCTGTTCGCCCGTCCGATCCGGGCGCGCGGCCAAGCCCCAGGTCGATCCGCCCAGGAGCGATGGCGTCGAGCACGCGGAACTGCTCGGCGACTTTGAGGGAGGAGTAATGCGGCAGCATCACCCCCGCCGAGCCCACGCGGATGCGGCGCGTCGTCGCGGCGATGGCGCTGATCAGGATCTCCGGCGCGGTGCCCGCCTGGCTGTCCGAGTTGTGATGTTCGGCGCACCAGTAGCGCGCGTAACCGAGGCTCTCGCAGAATTGCGCCAGCCGGATGCTTTCCCGGATCGAGGCATCGGGTGATCGACCGGTCACGATGGTGGACTGATCGAGGACGGAAAGGCTCAGCACGGCGTGCTCCTGGCGGTCGGGACGGCGCATGATGACGGCGCCAAAGTTGCGCGCAAGGGTCGTCGCGGACCGGCCATGACGATCAGCGGAAATTTCGAGACCACAAGCATATTTTGTTTCTCGCGGCTCGGAAATGATATAGTTTCGTGTCAGGCGCCCGCAAGACCTGGGACGTTAAGGTGCCGAATGGAAACGGATCATCAGGAGGCACGCAATGGGCGCCCTGATCACGTCGGAGCGGCCTGGGAATGAACGTGGGCGCGGACTGATCGTGCGCCTGGTATGCTCGGTCGCCGCCATTCTGTTGTACGGTTGGATCAACTTCGTGCTGAATCCGGTCGCGACGCTCGTTACAGCGCAGATGGCGGGGAAGCAGTTCGAAAACAGCGACGCGTCCTATGTCGCGTCCAGCTTCGGAATGAACCTCTTCAGTCACTTCGGCATTCCGTTCATCGTCCTGCTGGCCGTCCTCGCGGCGATCTGGTGGCGCCCGGTTCGCGGCCTGCTGAGAGCGGCCGCCCTCACCGGCGCGATCGTCGCGGCGACGCATCCGGCTTCGGCGTATTATGACAAGACCGACTTCACCGAGGCCTACACGATCC
>ODAK010000564.1_pt1 | contig 42556 bp, 35 predicted proteins | sample 1539591 | NCBI WGS metagenome assembly ODAK01 (sample SAMEA3539303, study PRJEB22396) | soil metagenome | biome: tundra; feature: field; material: soil | place: USA | collected 2010-05 | depth 0.15 m
CTGGGATTCGCGCGGTCAATCAGCAGACCAAGTCACTCCGACCGAGTGGTATGCGGGTGCCTGCCTGCGATCGATGTGCCAACACCCGTACGATGCAAGGGTGCGGGATCGAGGGGACAGTTTTGAGACCCCTGGTCGATCTGTTTGGAATGTGCTCATCGGGAGGCCGCTGAGAACCAGCGAAGCCTCGAAGGAGCAGATCACTCCGGTCGAGGGTCTCTCGGCGCTGTCGCTCGATGCCCTGACCTCGGTGGCCTATGGCCCCGAAGCGATCATTGTCGTGCTGGCTGTCGCGGGAGGCGGCGCCCTCCACATCGTTCTGCCGATCACGGTGGCCATCGTGATCCTCCTGGCCATCTTGGTCTTCTCCTACCGACAGGTCATCGACGCCTATCCGGGCGGCGGTGGCGCCTATGCGGTGTCCCGGGCCAACCTGGGACCTCGGGCCAGCCTCGTCGCCGGCGCGTCCCTGATCGTCGACTACACGCTCACCGTTGCCGTCTCCATCGCAGCTGGAGTCGGAGCATTGACGTCGGCCTTTCCGAGCCTGACGTCGGCCACCGTTCCGCTCTGCCTCGGGTTCCTCGCCCTCATCACCCTCATGAATCTGCGCGGGCTTGGAGAAGCAGCTCGCGCATTTCTCTTGCCAACGATGCTGTTCATCCTCGGCCTACTGGCCATCATCGCCGTCGGCTTGATCCACCCTCTGGCCCTCCACGCCCGACAACCCGGTCATTCCCTGCTGAGGACCCACGGCCTGCAGGCTGTCAGCCTGCTGTTGATACTCAAAGCGTTTTCCTCAGGCTGCAGCGCTCTCACCGGTATCGAGGCCATCGCCAACGGCGTGCCCCTCTTCAAGGAACCCCGGGTGGTCCGGGCCAAACGAACCGAGCTCATGCTCGGGGTCATCCTTGGCCTCATGTTGCTGGGTCTGGCTGTTCTGGCCCGACGCTGGCGTATCGGACCCCGATCGAACCAGACCGTACTCAGCCAAATCATGGGCGAAGCCGTGGGCCGACATTGGGCCTACTACGTCGTGTCCCTCACCATCACCGTGGTGCTCGCGTTGGCCGCAAATACCTCGTTCGGGGGCCTACCGATCCTGGCCAGCCTGCTGGCACGCGACAACTATCTGCCCCATCTCTTTTCGCTCCGCGGCGATCGGCAGGTCTTTGCCAACGGCATATGGGTGCTGGCTGGCCTTTCGGCCGGGCTGCTGATCGCTGTCGGCGGGAACACCAACGAGATGATCCCGCTGTTCGCGATTGGCGTGTTCACGGGCTTCACCCTCTCCCAAGCCGGATTGGTGGTCCACTGGTGGAGGACCCGTCCACCCCGGTGGTCCTCCCGCGCCACGATCAACGGCTTCGGGGCAGTAGTGACGGGGTTGGCCACCATCATTTTTCTCGTGACAAAGTTTGCCGAAGGAGCCTGGGTGGTGCCGGGTACGCGTGGTACCTGAATCACAAGATCCACCGGGTGGCTGTGAAGGGACTCTCGGCCGCCCCCAAGAAGGGCCTCGACGTCGGCACCCAGAACATCTTGATGGTCGGTTCCACCTCGCGGTGCGCCCTGGCAGTGCAAAGCCAGGCCTTCGGCATCTGTTCGGAAGGGGTCAATGGGGTGAACAGCGATGTCGTGATGATCCTCCATCTCAATCCGTCGACACACTCGGTGTCCATCCTGTCCATTCCGCGCGACCTCTTCGTGCCCAACGCCCGCAAGGAAGGGGCGAACAAGATCGACGCCGCGCTCTACGAGGGGCCCAGTCAGTTGGTCGACGCCATTCAGGAGGACTTCGGGATACCGATTCAACACACCGTCGAGCTCAACTTCGACAGTTTCATGAACGTGGTCAACACCCTTGGTGGTATCAAGATGTACTTTCCCGAGCCGGTCTATGACGCCTATTCAGGGCTCAATATCCAAACGACGGGGTGCATCGCGCTCAATGGTACTCAGGCACTGCAGGTGGTCCGGGCACGCCATCTCCAATACAAGGGTCCCGGAGTGACGAGTGACGATCCGGCATACTGGCCACACGAGACGCTGAGCGACCTCGCCCGGATTCGGCGTGACCACGAGTTCCTCCGTGTCCTGGCCAGCGCCGTGACCGCGCGCGGCCTTGGAAATCCCATCACCGACGAGCAACTGATCTCGGGTGTGGTCGGTCAGCTCGAAGTCGACTCGGGGTTCTCGGCCACCGACATGCTGAACCTGGTGCTTGCATTCCACTCGGTGAGCGTCGACAAAGTGCCGCAGCTCACCCTCCCGGTCTCAGCAGACGGGGCCGGATCCTATTACTACAAGGGTGGTTCCTACGGAGACGTCGAATTCACCGCCGAGCCTCAGGATCACCAGGCGATTGACGAACTCTTGGGTTTGAGCGCGAACGACGACACCTTCTCGGGCGGGACACTCCCCCCACCGTCTGCGGTGAGTGTCTCGGTAATGAACGGGAGCGACGCCTACAACCAGGCCAGCGAAACGGCCAACAGCCTTCAGGCCCTCGGCTTCCACATCGGGACCATCGGTGATTCGACGCCGGTGGGCCAGCAGGCAGAGACCGTTGTGTACTACTCGTCGATGGATGCCGGCGAGTTGGCGGCGGCCCAGGTGGTAGCCAATTCTCTGTCGGGAGCGGTGATCCTTTCGTACAACCCCTCCGAGGTCTCGCCTGGCTCACAGGTCACCGTCGTCACCGGCACCGACTTCTCGGTCAACGCTCCAGCGCCTTCAGCGAGTGGCTCGCCCGGGAGCACCGCCGCGTCCACGACGACGACCACCTCCCCGGGGACCTCGGCCTTGGCTCCCCCCAATCCGACTGTCCAGGCGCTTCAACCCTGGGACCCGCGTTCGTGCACCCCTTCGGGGGGAGAAGGAACATAGACCCTATTTCTCCTTGTTCGATGACGCTCCGTCGAAGAGGGAGTTCTCGAGCAGGTCGAACGCTTCGTCCAGCATTCCGAGGAGATCTGACCAACCGGTTCGGTCCGTGGCTCCCTATCACCGTTGGGCTGCTCGCTACCGCAGTGGCGCTGCTGTCCCTCACGACCCTGCAGGTCGACTCGCCGTATATCCATCTCTGGCCTGCGTTCGTCTGATCGGATTGGGCATCGGGCTCGTGGTCACGGCGGCCACCGATGCCATCGTCGGCAATACCCCGGTGGATGAGGCAGGGGAGGCGGGTGGCATCCAGGGGACGGCTATCCAGCTAGGCGGGCTTCTTGGCACCGCAGTGTGCGGCTCCATACTCGGGGCCAAGGTGGCCGGTGTCCTCCTCGGCGATCTGCTCGCCTCCGGGGTTCCGCCGGTAACGGCCGATCGGCTGGTGCATGCCACCGCGGTGGTGTCGCAGGGGTTGGCCCCGACCTCCGGGAGCGACTCACGTGTGCTCGCCGACGCCATCACGCGCGGCAGTCATGCCGCCTTCATGAATGGGCTTCACCTGACAATGCTGGTCGCCGGTGTCGTGGCTCTCGTCGGCGCGGCGATGGGACCGTTCATCCGACGGGGGAGCGGCGTCACCGCAGGCCCGGAAGGTCCCATCTTCTGAGGTCCTGCAGGCGCAGGGACAATTGTGCTCTTCCCCGGACTGAGAGCGATGATTTCTTCCACCGGTCCACGTCTTAGCCCGTGCACACGCTCATCGACGTCGTTCCCGCCGATCGGTGTCGTGATGTCGCTGGATAGTCGGAGGGAACTACATGTTATGTTCCCCGTAGTCAGCTATCGGGATGGCTCAGCTCGGTGGCGGACGTCAATCCTGTTACCTATCTCCTCGGTGGATTGCGCTCGCTCGTCCTCCAGCCGGGATGGCAGTGGACCGAGCTCGGTCAGGCTCTCCTCGCCATAGGGGCGTTGGGGCTGGTCAGTATGTCGCTGTGCTTCGCTGCCTTGCGCGGACGGATCAAGAACGGCACGGCGTAATCACTGGACTCCGAACTGGTCATGGTAAAAGGCAAAGTCCTTCTGAATGAGAGCCATGTCCAAGCCATAGGTCGCCGGGTCCGGTCGGACGCCCTGCCGGCGATCCTTGGAGCTGTCCTCCCACCATTCCGCCATGCGGCTTCGCGTGTCGGTGGTGAGCTCGTCACCCAGCTGGCCGTAGAGGGTCTCCATGGAGCTGATCGGATCGCTTTGCATGTCGCTGAAGGAGACATCGGCGAAGCGGTTCTCCCGTCCGTCGTTGCGAAAGTCGACGAGTCGTCGAATCGATTCCAGCCAGATCATGTGCTCGTGCCGACCGAGCGCGAGGCAATCGAATGATGCGGTGAGCGGTGTGGAGAGTGCTTCTTTGACGGCGCAGACCGAGGGGAGGACGCTGCTGATATCGCGATGGGTCATCACGAAACGAGCGTCGGGGTAAATGGCGTCGAGATCTTGGATGCTCGCCATGTGTGATGGCGTCTTCAATGACCACCGAACGGGCGGGCATCTCCACTGCAACAGCTTGAGCACTCGCTTGTGGTACCGATACGCCGGCTCCATGTCGCAGGTCAGGAGCCACGCGGTATAGCTCGGCAAGATGGCCATGCCCTGAAAAAGTTGTGAGCGAAAATCGAGCGCCATGAGATGTAGGCACTCCGATGGACCCGTGGGCGAACTCGGCAACATGCCCACGAAGTCGGGGAACATCTGATGTGACGCGTCGATCGACGCCTGACTGATGGCAATGCGGGGATCCGTGTGCTCGGTCGAGGTCTCGGGAGGTGGACACGGGGTCGAGGCCTCCCAGGTCCGGAGTGAGCGCCGGGACTGGTCACAGGCCAGCAGGAAGCTCAGCGCCGTTGATCCCGTTCTCGGCAGGCCGATACCGAAAAGCGGCGCGACGATATCCTGCTGTTCGATCTCGGGATATCGGGAGTACCAGTTCTCCACCTCGAGCCGGTTGGCTAAGAGTCCGACGATCTGGTCGGAGTACACCGCTTCGCCCAACTCGTTGAGATTGCCCTCGGTCGTCAAAACTCCGACCAGAACCCCTAGGCCCTCCTGCCAGGTGTCGGGACCGAAATCGTCGTGCTGCGCGCGTTCGCATGCCCGCGCGATCAGCACATTCTCATCAAGCATCGACTTCCCCCATTGCCTTTCTTGGTCTCTCCGGTGGTGCGTGCGCCCTCCTCGTCGGCGGGCGTCGAGCGGCCCTTCAGTCTTCGAGTAGTTCGACCGGAATGGATCGCTCCATCATCCCGAACGCTTCCTCACCGTCCCACCGGTAGCGAACGCCGGCTTGCTGTAGGGCTGGTGGGAACTCGGGTAGCCCGCCCGGCATACAGGCGGACAAGACGGTTTCGCCTTCGATCCGAACGTCGCCCTCTTTCGTTCTCAGCGTCAATGAGACGTCCTCGCCATTCGGTTGGAGCCGGCGCAGCCACGGCGCATCGACGAGGACGGCCGGGATCATCCGTTCGCCGTCGAAGACAAAGGCCTCGTTGTAGGTGGGCTGGTCCGGTAGTTCCGGGAACGCAAGTGCCCCGAACCCTTTGCCGCTAGGAAACAGCGCACTCGGCCAACAGTGTCCCCAGAACCCCTGGGTATCACGCAGTCCCTGGCGATGGATCCGTAAACCGGTTCCGTCGAATGCCCATTCCTCACTTCCGAAGCGCACGCTGCCCCGGGCCGTGCACAGCTGCTCGTACCGGGGGCTGATGAAGGCCCCTGCGAATCCCTTGTCGAAGAGCTCTTTCGCGTCCTCGCTCAACGTTCCCGACACCCATGGAGGAGCTGCGCATGTCAACGCAACTTCGATATGGAGTGGCACCTGAGCGCCGTTGTAATCACCCTTGGCCAACTTCGCCGCTGTCGTGTCGAGGGCGTCACCCTCATAGGTGAGGGCGAGCGCGCGAAAGGGCTCCACGCAGCGGAACTCCAATCCGCCTGCCGCAAATGTCCGGCACACCCGGTCGGCATCGACCGGTGAGCGGCCCGCCCCCGCTCCCCGAACAATCGCCGTCCGCCCGCCGGAGAAGCCGAGGTTCACCTGAATGCCACGCAGATCCCACGATTCGGAGACAGCCTCGATACCAATCCGCGGCAGGCCAATCAGGCCTTTATCATCTGAGATCCAAAACGAGGCACTCTCGCGAAACTGTGGATCCTCCGGCTTCTCCGCCAAGAAAAAATCCTTCGATGGGCTCATGCCGCCCGCTAGATCGATAGCCATGCCATCCTCCCCCTGAGACGTGGTTGTCTCAGTCAGCTGCTCCCTCGTCTGTCTCTGACCTATCCCCTGCGGGCACCGACCGTACCTGCGGCGCCGATGCCGATGCTGAGCTTTGGATTGCCTTCTGTCCAGCCGCCTGATCCGGCGAGGGACAGGCGGCGATCGGAGCGACCGCACCTCCGCGAATCGAGGTCGAAGAAGTGCTCCTCCCGTTCGGCTTGCCCGGGGAACCTTGGAGTCAGCCGATCGTGGTTATGTACGCACCCACCAGGGTGGCGGTCTGTTGGTCAACGCCCCCCGCACGGCGATCGCCGTGGCCTTCCTGAAAGTGCGCAAACGCCTCGGTCGAGGAGATGGGGTTGTCCTCATCGTCACCGTGATCGTGAAAGGACACATGGACGAATGAGTCGTCGGCCAGGCGGAGAACGATGTAGCTCACGTTGTGGGGCTGGTCTGCGACCAGTTCCGCGAACACCGCTTCGACACGTCGCTGGTTTTCGTCGGCTGCGTCAGGTGATTTCATGGTGTACCGGGTAACCAGTCGTTTCTGCATGCGGAGGATTCCTCTTCTGCCGTTCTAGCTACCGATGAATGTGTGGTGTCGCGTGGCTTCGCGTACGCTGTACTCCGCCGGCTTGTCAGGCAATGCGGGTCCGGAGTTCTCCAACTCCGGCTCCGCCGAGCGCATCGATGCCACTGCTTCTTCCGGTCATGGCCAACAGGAGTGAAAGCGCCGGACCGGTGACCTCGGGACCGGTTCCATGTGACCAGTCAGCGTCGGTGGCTACGAGACGTAGACCCTCAACGTGTTTCTTGCCGGCCACGGGGAATGACGCCGCCTTGAACATGTTGAGGCTGGCCACGACTGCATCCATCGACGATCCGTTCGGGAGACCGAGGGGTTGGCGAATGTCGGCGCTGTGGACCACCACCTCAGCCAGCATGGCCGCGATTGGCGCAGGTGGATGATTGGTGGTCGTAGTCCGTGCTCTCAAGCGATCCACGATGACCCGCTGTTCCAGTGCACCGAGCCGATGTGCGTCCTTGTCCATCATGACGTTGAAGCGGAAGGCACTTGAGGCCAACCCCTTCATGAATCCGAACCCCGTCTGTTCCGCTCCGGCCAATACATGGGCAGCGGTGAGCTGTACCGACCACCCTGCACACAGAGAGGGCGAGGCCCATTGGTCCGAGTTCAGTCCGTCGAGCGTGTCGGCCAACGACGCCCGTTCGGAGTGGATCATCGGCCACATCTGGGCTGCGGTTGCCATGGTGGTGTCCTTTCAATCGATAGGGAGTGCTTGTTCGGATCGGATGAGCAGGGCTACGACGGCTGAGGACCTCCGTCCGGCCCGGGGTTGCCTCCAGCGGCCGCAATGGTCAAGCGACGCAGGTAGTGATCCCATCCACCCGTATGATCTGAGACGGCATCAGCCGGTAGGCCACTGTGAACGAGGCGAAGTCTGGTCTTGTCCCCTTCAGGAGTAAGGCTGATTGTCACCGTCGTGGATCCCGAAGGGATCGGATGGCCTGGTTCAGCCCAGCCGAAGGTGAAGACGACCCGCTCGTTGGGTACCACCTCTACGAATTCACCCACCGAGAGGTGCTCACCACCGACCTGCACCCGGTAGGTCCCTCCGGGTCGCGGATCGAGGTCAACCTCGGTCCGCGACCAAGCAAGGTGCTTTTGAGGATCGACGAGGAACGGGAAGACCGTTTCGGGTCGTGCCTCAATGACGATCTCGCGTATCAGTTCGGCCATTCTTCAGTGCTCCTTGTCTTGTTCGTCGGTCGCGGCCTCAGCGGCCTCGGCGGCTTCTCGAAGTCGCTGAAGACCCCCGGTCCAGTACTCATCCAGGAAGGTTCGTACTCGCGCCATTTCGTCGCGATTGGTCCGATAGAGGCGACGGGTACCATCACGGCGCTCGATCACCAGTTCTGCCTCACGAAGGACCCCCAGGTGCTGCGAGATGGCCGATCGGGTGACCTCTTCGAAGTGAGACGCAATGTCGGTAGCAGGCAATTCGCGCGACCACACCAGTCGCAGAATCTCCCGGCGACGGGGTTCGGCCAGCGCCTTGAGGGCTGAGTCCACCCCCAGAAGGTAAGTCATAGCTTACGTAAGTGTCAACTAACCAAATTGGAATGCCAGGCGGGGCGCCGCCCAACCTTTGCCGTCACTCCACCGCCAACGTCCTGTCAGCATTCCTTACGTCACGCGGAGCGAAGCAGTGGAACCAGCGCCGCCCCGACCTGATCGGTCAGCGCAATTGCGACGACCCGCCGCTGCAGGGGCACCGGTTGCCCCGGTGTGGGGACGAGCACGAAGCGCCCTAGTTCCGCTCCTCTCCCGCGGACCTGTAGCTCAATTTCAGGTCCAGGAAGGCCCATATGGTCTACGTCCCAAAGATTGCCTCCGAGGAAGACCCCGCCGTCATGCTCGATCGACAGACGGGCGCGGCCACCGGGCCCACGTTCGTAGCGGCACCCCCTGAGCCCCAACAGATCCGTGAGCGCGTGTTGCGTTCGCTCGACCACTTCCTCGGCCGGAGCTCCCGACGCGACCAGCTCCGAGAACTCGTAGAGAAGGCCGACATAATCCGCCTCCTGGGTCGCCATGAAGTGGTGAGTGCGATTACGTGCTGCGAGCTCCGTCACGACGACGCCGACAATGAAGAGGCTCACCGCCGTTTCGATGTCAGCCCGGTGCGTAATCGCCAATCGTTCATAGGGACGTGTGAGGAAGAGGTCGAACCACAGTGTCGATGAGACGGTGGCCAAAACTCCAGCTCTTCGATCCCCCAAGACGGCGATCGCAACGATGACCGCCACGAACAAGAGGGCCGAGGCGGTGGCCGCAAACGTCGAACGAAACGGGACCAAGATGCCCGCGATCCCGAGTGGTATGAGCGCGGCTGCAGAAAGGATCAGAGGGTCCCTGTAGCGCCGGAAAATCTGCATCGCGACCTCCATTTGATCGGCTCCTTCCAGTCTTGCACCGCGCTACGTGAGGTCGGCTTCGGTTTGATCGGAACCGCGAGTTCCGTTTAATGTGACCGTAATCGGAACGAGTTATTCCGCAAAAGGGAGCTGAGCGGGTTGGCAGAAGCACGGATTCACCACGGCGCCACGTTTGCCGTTCTGGCCACGGCTGCGCTGTCGTTCAGCCTCTTGCAATCGATGATCATCCCCGCCATTCCTCTCCTCGAACACACCTTGCACACGGGGGCGAGCGGGGCGACTTGGCTTCTCACCGGCTATCTTCTGAGCTCTGCCATTGCAACGCCGATTCTGGGGCGAACCGGGGACATCATCGGCAAGGACAAAATGATCGTCATTGTCCTGATTTCCGTCTCTGCCGGCGTCGTGGTGAGCGGTCTGGCCACGACACTGCCGATCATGCTGGTCGGAAGAGTGATCCAGGGCGTGGGGGGTGCGGTATTCCCGTTGGCCTTTGGCATCATTCGAGACGAATTTCCAGGGAAGAAGGTCGCCGGAGCAATAGGCGCCATGTCTGCCATCCTGGGACTCGGCGTCGGTGCCGGCATTGTCCTCGCCGGACCGATTATCGAGCACCTGTCGTATCACTGGCTGTTTTGGATCCCGCTTGTTCTCTCGCTCGCCGCGTCCGTGACCACCTTCAAGTTCGTTCCAGCATCTCCCGTCCGGGCTCCGGGCGGCATCAACTGGTTGGGGGCGGCTCTCATGTCGGGCTGGCTGACGGTAGGCCTCTTAGGTGTCTCGTACGGTCCGACCTGGGGTTGGAAGGATCCGACCGTTCTCGCCATGTTCGGGGTTGCAGCCGTCTTGACCGTGCTCTGGGTGTGGGCCGAGGTTCGGTCTGATTCTCCGCTGGTGGACATGACCATGATGCGAATTCCTGCCGTCTGGACGACGAATCTGGCGGCCGTCCTCTTTGGATTCGGGATGTACGCGATGTTCGTGACGGTTCCGCAGTTCGCCCAGACCCCTGTGCACGTCGGCTACGGGTTCGGGGCATCGGTGACGAAGTCAGGCATCTACTTGTTGCCGTTTGCCGTCGCCATGCTCGTCATCGCGCCGTTTACCGGTCGTTTGGCACGCATGGCCGGATCGAAGAACCTCCTGGTGAGCGGATCACTGTTTTGCGCCGCCAGCTATGGAGAGTTGGCCATTGCGCACAGCAAACCGTGGAACATTCTCGTGGCCGCGGGATTGCTGGGAATCGGCATGGCGTTTGGCTATTCCGCGATGTCCAACCTGATCGTTGAGGCCGTCCCGCAGGATCAGACGGGAGTGGCGACGGGGATGAATACCAACATCCGAAACATCGGCTCAGCGCTCGGGAGCGGTATCGCCACCAGCCTCGTGGTGAGCAAGCTTCTTCCCGACGGCTTTCCTGCCGAGCACGGTTACGAACTGGCCTTCATCGTGTGCGGCGCCTCGCTGATCGTGGCGGCGCTGGTGGCGTTGAAGATCCCACACCGCGACGGCCCGTCCATCGTTGAGTCCGAGTCCCACCCAGCGCTCACTGCCGAAGCAGAAGTGTTCGTCGGAGCGATCGGTTACACGCCAGAGGGCGTGACATGAGGCCGCAAGCGACAGAGCCACACCGAGCCCAGGTCCGGGGGCCAGTAGAGAGCCCTGCGCACCAGGTCAGGCCACTACGCCGCGACGCGGAGCTGAACCTGGCGCGAATTATGGAGGCGGCCCGAGACGTCTTCGCGGAATCGGGATACGACGGGTCGATGGAGCAGATCGCCGTCAAGGCCGATGTCGGAGTCGGGACGTTGTATCGAAGATTTCCTCATAAGGAAGATCTCTTCAATGCGGTCACGGACCTGGCCAAGGAGCGCACTATCAACATCGGTGAAGAGGTCCTCGCCGAGGTGACCCCAGAAGACGCCCTCCCGGAGTTCCTACGTCGTTGTATTGCCACCCCTTCGTGTTGGAGGGTGACCACCACCCGACCGCCTTGGAGCGAGAGCAGCGGGGTCAATTCCGTGCTGAAGCAGATCTCGCCCGTTGTCGACAAGGTCCTCCAGATGAGTCAGGGCGCCGGTACCGTTCGCGGTGACATCGTCTTCTCCGACGTCATCCTTGTTCTCATGTCGGTGCGCGCCGTGGCTGATTTGTGCGGCGAGGAGGCGCCGATGGCCTCGAGGCGATTTCTCGAGTTGGTCTTGGACGGCCTTCGTCCCGGCGGTTCAGCGCCCCTCACCCCGGCCATGAGCCGGCAGCAATTGAGTCGCGTTCTGACGAATCGCCAATCGTAAGCGGGGAATGGCCCGGAGGCAGGGTCCCTCTGAGGGTGCAATCCGGGAGATCCCTGATTGTGTTCGCTGGTCAGCTTGGCTGAAGATGGACCCCATGAGTGCTGACACACGTTCCATGGACGACGCCCCCGGTGAGCCGGCGGGAGCGATGTCGCCGAGGCATCCTGCGGCCAGGGCCATCGACCTCACCAAGACCTACGGCATGGGGGAAGCTGTTGTCCGTGCCCTCGACGGCATCAACGTCGAATTCGAGAGCGGCCGTTTTACCGCTGTCATGGGTCCCTCGGGTTCGGGCAAGTCGACGCTCATGCATTGCATGGCCGGACTCGATACGCCGACTTCAGGTCGTACATTTGTGGGAGATCGCGAGATCGGAAGCCTTGACGATGCCGGGCTCACGCAGATGCGGCGAGACCAGATCGGATTCGTCTTCCAGTCCTTCAACCTGATTCCGACCCTCACGGCCCGGGAGAACATCACGCTTCCTTGCGACTTGGCCAAGACCAAGGTTGATCAGGCATGGTTCGACTACCTGGTCGAGCAACTTGGGCTCGGCAACCGCCTTTCCCACCGCCCGAGCGAGATGTCCGGAGGACAACAACAGCGCGTGGCATGCGCAAGGGCACTCATTGCACGGCCCGACCTGATCTTTGCCGATGAACCGACAGGAAACCTCGACTCGAACTCCTCGGCCGAAATGCTGGAGTTCCTGCGCCGTTCGGTGACAGACATGAACCAATCCATCGTGATGGTCACGCACGATGCCCGGGGAGCCGCCTATGCCGATCGTGTGGTCTTCTTGGCCGACGGGTCCGTTGTCGATGAGCTGCTCTCGCCCACGGCAGATTCGGTTCTCGAACACATGAAGCAATTGGGCGGTTGAGGTGAAGAGGGTCGTTCTCCGGGGCCTCTTGGCCCACAAGCTCCGGCTCGCGTTGACAGCCCTGGCCATCGTGCTTGGGGTGACGTTCATTTCGGGAACCTTCGTCCTTACGGACACGTTGCACAACACCTTCAACACGCTGTTTGGTCGCATCTATCAGAACGTCGATTTTGAGATCCGGGGCAAGGCGGCATTTTCCGACACGAGTGCCGGGGCGAATGCGGTCCGCAAACCTATCCCTCAGTCGATCGCGAACACGGTTCGGCACATTCCCGGCGTGGCGTTCGCCGATGGGACGGTCGGCGGCTACGCACAATTCGTCGCTCCCGACGGAAAAGCGATCAGCAACGGTGGTGCCCCGACGTTAGGTCTGTCCTACGACGTCAATCGCCAACTCTCAGCACTCCAGCTGGCCTCCGGTGCTGCTCCAACCTCGGCGCACGACGTGGTGATGGACGCCGGCACCGCACAGAAGTACCACTTCGCCGTGGGTGATCATGTCCGGGTTCTCCTGGCCGGTCCGCCGCGAACCTTCACGATCAGCGGGATCGTGAAATTCGGGACCGCCAACAACCTGGCCGGAGCGACCATAGCTGCCTTCGACCTGCCGACGGCGCAGCGTCTGTTCGGACAGGTTGGGTACTACCAGGCCATCGATGTCCTGATCTCTCAAGGTGCCGACAAGGCGACCGTGCAACACGCGATCGCCGCTGCCCTCCCGAAGGGGGTGGAGGTCGTGACGGGGCAGACCGTGGCGAACGAGCAGTCCAACGACATCAACCAGGCGCTTTCCTTCTTCTCTACCGCCCTGTTGGTGTTCGCCTTCATCTCGCTCTTCGTCGGAGGCTTCACGATCTTCAACACGTTCTCCATCACCGTGGGTCAACGTACGCGTGAGCTCGCACTTTTACGCATCGTTGGCGCCAGCCGCCGTCAGGTGTTTCGCTCGGTACTGGGCGAGGCCCTCATCCTGGGTACCATCGCCTCGCTGATAGGGCTGGGTCTCGGCGTGTTGGCCGCCGTCGGCCTCGAGGCCCTCTTCAAAGGGCTCGGGATCACGTTGCCGTCAGGGTCCCTGATCTTCGAAGGACGCACGGTCATCGTGGGGCTGCTCGTGGGCGTCGGGGTGACCCTGGTGTCAGCCATCAGTCCGGCCCGACGTGCGGTGCGGATCCCTCCTGTCGCCGCACTGGCCGACTACCGAGCCGACGAGCAGGAGTCTTCGCGACGGAGGATCACCCTCGGGTCGATATTCGCCGTGGTCGGCGTTGCCCTGTTGGTCCTCGGACTCACGAGACCAGCTATTCAGTTGGTCGGCCTCGGCGCGGTCGCCCTCTTCGTCGGGATCGGCATGCTGGCCCCGGTGGTGGCCCGGCCGATGGCCAGTGTGATCGGGAGGCCACTCGCACGGCTTATCGGGATTTCGGGAAAGCTCGGCCGGGAGAATTCCATGCGCAGCCCCCGCCGCACGGCACAGACAGCCTCTGCGCTCATGGTGGGGCTCGCCCTGGTCTCGACCATCGCCGTGTTCGGCGCCTCCCTCTCGAAATCCGTTACGAGCAGCGTCGACAATGCGATCAGTGCGAGCTACATCATCACGAGCTCGGCGCAGGGTGGCGCCGGAGAGTTCAGCGGATCGGTGTCCAACGTTGCCGCCGCCTTGCCAGGCGTCTCGTCCGTTTCGAACGTCTATCAGGGGGCGTTCGAAATCCGCAATTCGCTGGCCAATCTGACCGCCGTCTCCACCGACCACCTCTCTCGTACGGTGATCCTGCGTATGCAGAGTGGAAGCGTGTCCGCGCTTGCATCGGGGCAGTTGCTCATCGACACCAACACGGCAACGTCGAAGCACCTGTCTGTCGGATCGGTCGTGCCGGTGAAGTTCGCGCAAACGGGAGCATCACGCTTACGAGTCGGTGGGATCTTTCAACCCAATGCCCTCATCGGTAGCTACCTCGTGGGGGACCGATACTTCCTGCATAATTTCAACAATCCGTTGCCCGTGGCCGTGCTCGTGCAAGTGAAGGCTGGAAGCCAGCTGACGACCAGTGCGGTCGACCGGGGTCTGCGCGCCTACCCGAACCTCAAGATCCAGACCCGGGCCGGGTTCGAGAAATCGCAGCGAGCGCAAGTCAACCAACTACTGGGGCTTGTCTATGCCCTCTTGGCCTTGGCCGTCGTGATCGCGCTTATCGGCATCGTCAATACGCTCATGCTCTCGGTGTTCGAGCGGACCCATGAGATCGGTCTGCTCAGGGCCGTTGGCATGAAGCGTCGGCAGGTCCGCTCCATGATCCGATCGGAATCGGTCATCCTGGCCGTCTTCGGTGCCATTATCGGCATTGTTGTGGGCACGGCGCTCGGTACAGCCCTCTCGGCCTCTTTGAAGCAGCAGGGGATCACCGATATCGTCATCCCGGGTGGCAGTCTCGTGACCTTCTTGATCCTGGCGGCGCTGCTTGGCCTCGGTGCGGCAAGCTGGCCGGCTCGGCGTGCGGGAAAACTCGACGTGCTGACCGCGATCGCCACCGACTGACGATCCAGGATTCCTCTAGGGGCCGGACCGGACCGGTCCAAGGACGGACCGTGGGTGGCGCCGTCAGCCCGTGACCGAGGTGACCCAGGCCTGGGCGACGTCGGCCGGTTGCTCCTGCTTGGCGGTCACGTCGAGGTTGAGCTTCGAAATGGCGTTCGTCGTCAGCTTGGCATCAATGCTGTTGAGGACGCGAGCCACGCCCCGGGTGTCCACCGAGGTGCGAATGACCGGAACGATGTAGTCAGCCCCCTCAAGATGCTTGTTGTCGGTGAGGGCGACGAAGTTGTTCGTGACCACAGCGCCGTTGCTCGAGTAGAGCTCGACCACCTGGACCTCGCCGTTCTTGAGGGCGGCCACACTGAGTGGTCCGGCTTCGTCGAGGCTCTTGAAGCCGGCGAAGTTGAGGCCGTAGACCTTCTTGAGGCCCAGCTCACATCCGGCGTTACTCGGGCATTCGGGGGGCCCGCCGAGCGTCATTTTCGAGGCATAGGGCTTCAGGCTCGAGATCGTCGTGAGGTGATCTTTTCTCGCCGTGGCCTTGGTCACTGCGAAGATGTTGGTGTCCAGGGCTTTGGACGCCGGGAGCACGGTCACCCCGTATGACGCGAGTGCCGTCTTGTCGGCCGGGATGGCTGTCGCGATGTTGTCTCCGGCCGCCGGAGTAGCCCCGTTGTGGAGGAAATCGAGCAGCGATGCCGCGTAGTCCGGCTCGAGGCTGATCTGGCCCTGCTCGATGGCCGGCACCACGATTGCCCTGGCTCCCAGGGCGGGCTCGACCGTGACCTGGTAGCCCGCCTTCTTGAGGACGTCGGCCCAGATATTGGAGACGATGGCCTGCTCCTCGAAGTTTGCCGAACCGATGATGATGGTCGGCTTGCTCGCTGCGCTGACCGAGGCAAGAGCCGCACTCGGCGCTGCCACCGCGGCGAATACCGCGGCCAGGGCGCCAAAGAACAGAGAAGGCTTGAAACGCATGGGGATACCTTTCCCAGTTGGGAGGGGCGGAAACACGCCCCCTCCGCGCGGCGCGACCTAACCGTCATGAAACCGTCGCGTGAGCGAAATACTTACTTATCCGATCGTCTTTGTCAACTTATCCTCGGACCGAGCCTGGGCGCGCCGACACGAGCCGCGGCGTGTTACGCCGCATGGGCAGCGGGGTGATTGCCCGTGTCAGAAGGCTGAGCGCTCCGGCCACCAGCCCGGCCATGACGGCCACCAGGATGGCACCGCTGAATGAGAGCACGGAGTTGTTGGTGTTGAGCCCGGTGATCACGTACGTACCGAGGTCGGTAAAGCTGACATACGCCGCCAGCGTCGATGTCGCCACCACTTCGATTGCAGCTGTGCGCACGCCGGCCATCACGAAGGGGGCGGCCAGGGGTGCTTCGACTCGTCGCAGGACCTGCCCACCCGTCAGTCCCATCGCTTTGGCCGCGTCGCGTACGTCGGCGTCGACCTCTCGCATGCCGACGTAGGTGTTGGTCAAAATGGGAGGGATCGCCAGGGCGGTGAGGGCTATCCACGCAGCGAGGAACCCGTCCCATTTGAGCGAGATGGACGGTTGAATGGCCAGCAGGGTGAGCAGGGCCAGGGTCGGAACCGCCCGAAAGGCATTGGCGGCATTGACGGCGATCAGCCCGCCCCGGCCGGTGTGGCCGAGCACGACCCCGATGCCCCCTCCCAGGAGAAGGGCGGAGAGCACCACGGTGAGCGAGAGCTCGAGCTGATGCCAGAAGAGCTGGGGGATGCCCTGCGCACCGCTCCAGTTCGACGATGTGGTGAACCAGTCGAATACCTGGCTGAGGAAATGCACGTCAGCCCGCGCCCTTCGCTGGCCTGCGGGTCCGCACCCATGGAACAGCAATCCGTTGCGCGCCGACCAGCAACAGGTCCGCCGCCGCTGCCAGGGCCACAGAAAGGACGAGGCCCACGATGATCGGCGTGTTGTAGCCGATAGTGAAGCCGTACGTGATCTGCTGGCCCAGTCCTCCCAGACCGATGAGCGCCGTCACCGTCACCAGCCCGATGACGGTTGCCGTGGCTACCCGAATGCCGGCGAAGATGTAGGGCAAGGCGAGGGGGAGGTCGACCCGGACCAGGGCGGCGATGGGCGAGTAGCCCAGTGCGACGGCGGCCTCCCGGGCGTCGGGCGGGACGGCATCGAGGCCGGCCACGGTGTTCCAGGTGAGGATGAGCAGGGTGTACCCGACCAATGCGATTTCGGCCGTCGTGTAGGAAGCCACGAAACCGGTGAGGGGTCCGAGGATGACGAAGAGGGCCAACGAGGGGATGATGTACAGGGCGCTCGCCACTCCGAACACCGGGGCCCGGACGACCCGGAAGCGCCACGCCAGTACGGCCAGGGGGATCGAGATCGCAATGCCGATGGCGACCGCCAACAAGCTCAGTTTGAGGTGCTGGACCAGGTCTCCCTGGATCTGACTCCACTGGCTGGTGACATAGCTCCACCGGAAGAACGGGTTCGTCCCGAGCAGCACGGAGGTGACGTTATCTGGCGGCACGGCGGACGGCGGCGCCGTCGGGAGCATTTCCTACTGAAGCAGTGGGTAATCTCTTGGTCAATGATCACGCTCGACGGGGTGTCGAAGCGCTATGGCGCCGACTCCGTCGCAGTGGCCGCGTTGAGTTTCACGGTGCCCGACGGCGAGCTTTGCGTTCTGGTCGGTCCTTCGGGATGCGGGAAGACCACCACCTTGAGAATGATCAACCGGCTCATCGATCCCTCAAGCGGGCGCATCCTGATCGACGGGGTCGACGTCCTGCAGATGAACCCGGTGGAACTCCGTCGTGGCATTGGCTACGTGATCCAGCAGGGTGGTTTGTTTCCGCACCGGCGTGTCGCCGACAACATCGCCACCGTCCCCCGCCTTCTCGGTTGGGACAAAGATCGCGTGGAGAGCCGGGTGCAACAGCTGCTCGAGCTCGTCGGTCTCGACCCCCGGCAGTATGCACGCCGCTTTCCCCACGAGCTGTCCGGGGGCGAGCGGCAGCGAGTGGGCGTGGCCCGGGCCCTGGGCGGTGATCCGCCGGTCCTTCTCATGGACGAGCCGTTTGGTGCGGTCGACCCGGTGACCCGCCAACGGCTCCAGCAACAATTCCTCGACCTTCAGCGCGAGCTCAAGAAGACCATCGTCTTTGTCACCCACGACATCGAGGAGGCGGCCAAGCTCGGAGATCGCATCGCCGTGCTCTCCAAGGGTGGTGTGCTCGAGCAGTACGACACTCCGCCGCAAATCCTCGGATGTCCTGCCACCGCGTTCGTCGCCGACTTTGTCGGCGCGGACCGTGGAGTGCGGAGGTTGGCGGTCATGTCCATCGACCGCGACGACCTGTCGCAGCCGCCACGCGTCCACCTGCAGCTGTCCATGGACGACGCCTATGCGAGCACCGCGGGCTCAGAGAGCAGGTGGGCGGTGGTGGTGGACGACAATGAGCGCCTTCAGGGGTGGCTCGACCTCGCTCCGGGACAGGTGGGACCGGTGGCGGACCATCTGGTCCCCTTCGAGGTGCAGCTCCCGTTGGGCACCTCCTTGCGCACTGCCCTGGCCGAAATGCTGCAGCATGACGTGCGCTGGATACCCGTGGTCGACGGTGACCGCTACCTGGGGGTGATGACGCCCAACCGACTCCATGCAGCAATGCGCCGATCGGTCGGTGGCCACCCCGTGGAGGGTTGAGGGTGCCGCAGCTGCCTCCCGGTGTGCGCCCTCAACCCCGCTGATGCGGCTCGCTCCGATGAGGGGTGGGTGAGATGATGACCTCGGGGCGGTGTTTGGCAAGGACGGGAGCGCGCTGCGGCGGCCGTTTGGGGGCCACGACGCCGGAGCGAAGGTGGCGGCGACTGCCCGACCACGGCGCGGGAGGAGCGGTCAGCCGGTCACACAGCCGGTAGGCCACGGTTTCGTAATTGACCCGCCAACCTCGAAAGTCGGGCCATGCCTCTTCTGCCGTACGCTCCATCGGGAATCCGACGTGGGTCAACATGGCGACCGCTTCCTCGAATTCCTCAAATGTCAGGGTGATCGGTCCCTCCGGATTTGGGTCGGCGTCAACGTGCCACCCCAGGACTGTGGCTATCCGGTTGAGCGCGGTGAATCCCATCCGTAGGCACAGCCTTGATTGCGACGAGGCGGTTCCCGGTGCGAGGGCCAGGTGCATCGCGGCTCCGTCCAGCACCGCCAAGAGACCGACCAGCCATGAGAACCAAGGATCCGGCGATCGAAACAACAGCATGACCGGGTAGGTCGTGTGGCTTTCGGCCAGTTCGGCGGACCACTGCTCCCACGACGAATAGAACTGCGGGAGGGTATCGATGATCCCCACCAGTTGATGGCGAGCAAGCAGTTCGGGACCCCACGCCGGGACGCCGGCTCGACTCTCGAGCATTGCCACCAAGCTCTCCCTGCGGTTGAAGGCTTGGTAGAGGGCGGGAAGGTAGGCGATCTGCAGGGCGACGATGACGACCCATGTCGCGCCGGCCGCGATGTCCAGCGCAAAATTGGTGCGCCCGCTGAGGTTGATGGTTCCGACGGTGAAGAGAGCTCCTGAGGCTTGCGCAAGCGCGGAGGCGAGGTTGTGGGTGGTGCCCTCCAGCATGAGCGCATAGCCGACGATGAAGCACCCAGCCCACACCGCCAGCTGACCGATGAGGGCCACCGGTGCGACCGGTGCAAGGAGCGCATCCTTTCTTTCGTACGTGCGCGCCGGGCGTGCCACCCCGATGAAGGCCAACAGCACCGCGCCATTGACGAGCGAGGACAGGCGCTCGAATCCCCGGGGCTCGCGGGGGAGCACGATCGTGAACAACACGCTGGCCGACGTGAACACGACCACAATGAGGCCGAGGGCGAAGAGAACGACGTTCACGGGAAGGACCGGGTCACGTCTGGCGGTTGCTGGTCACCCTTTCAGTATCGCCCCTTGCCCCCCACATCGCACGGTGGCCGTTGGGCCGGGGTTAGGAGGTTCCGGTCGTGACCGTGGCGCCCGGTGGCAGCTCGAACAGCGAAGCGGGCGGGGAGCTGGAGAATGCGGTGATTTCAAAGCTCGTCGAATCGGAGGCCACCTTGACGTACCCGAGGATGCCTTGGGCAGTGGTGCAGATCGTGCTCGTCCCCGGCACTCCGGCGGCCTGGAAATCGACGCAGTTCATTGCGAATCCGTTTACCGTCATCGTCGAAGAGCTGACCTTGTCTCCGGCTATGCCGGCGGCGAGAGAGAAATCTCTGAGGAAACTGATCCAGTGGGAGGGGGTGTAGAAATCGAAGAGCTTGTTCTCGTTGGCCGCATCGGCGCTTCCGACTTTCTGGCATGTCCATGGGCCGCTCGAGGACGAGGATGAAGGTTGCGTGCAGGCAAACTCCCCTGACGCGTTCACCACCAGGTGCACCGGTGTGGTCCCGCCGCTGCCAGCCGACGGAGTTTCGTCGAAGGCCACTCCCGTGGGGGATTGCACCCCGTAGACGATGGTCGCCGGCGCACTCCCGGTCGTGACGTAGGTCGCCTCGAAGTGGGTGGCCGCTCCGGATTGCAGTTTGGAGTTGAAGGCATCAATCGTTGCCTTGTTGCCTCTGATGTCGTGTACCGCTGTCTTGACCTTGTTGATGACCGCGCAGGCAGAGAGGCCGACGGCACCGATCAGGAGGACCATCGCCAACCCACCTGATTTCCATAGGGTGCCGAGGTTCACCGGACATCGAGGGGTGCGTGTGATCATCGTGCAGCCTCCTGTGCGTGACTCTCCAATTTTCTCCACAGGATACGACGTCCTTGAACGGGCGACGGGAATGTGCGTGCGGCCCAGCAAACGTTTGTGCGAGGGACAATTGGTTCCACCCGCAGAGCGGCGTGCCATCGTGAAGGTCAGCGTCCAGTCGGACGCTGATTGAGTCCTCGCTCGGTGCCTCACATCCGACTACGGTCAGAGGACCGAGGTGAGGTGCGAGCGAGCGATCAATCGTTTGCTTGAACGCCGTGCATCGGGGCCGAGAGCTGACGGTTAGTTTCTCCTCTAGAGATCCGGTTTGACAGTGTTGTGACCCGCGTATATATCAATCATGAACCACTCGTAATCACACCCAATGAACGAACAATTACTGGCGCCAGAGCGCATTCCAATGGTGACTCCTGACTCCCCTCCCGGCGCCGAGATGGTGCTGGGGCAGGCGGGCGCTGAGAATTTTCCCGTGGCCTCGCATCTCTTGCCCCGTGCCATTCGCGCGCACCTGCTGGCGGTGTACGGCTTCGCTCGATTGGCCGATGACATTGGCGACGAAGCAGGGGGCGACCGCCTGCTGCTTCTCGATTGGCTCACCCGAGAGCTCGAGCTCTCCGCCGCCGGGAAGGCTACCCATCCGCTGCTCCAAGGACTCACCGCGACGATTCAGCGATTCGATCTTCCGCTCGACCCGTTTCTCCGACTGATCGAGGCGAATCGGCGCGACCAGGTGGTGCTGCGCTACGAGACCTTCGAGGACCTGGTCGCGTATTGCAGACTGTCTGCCACGCCCGTCGGGGAACTCGTATTGCGAATCTTCGAGGTGAGCTCGCCCGACCGCATCGCGCTCTCCGATGATGTCTGTATCGCGCTGCAGATTGTGGAGCATCTCCAGGATGTCGCCGAGGACGCCGCCCGCGATCGGATCTACCTCCCCCAGAGCGACCTTCGGGCTTTCGGGTGCCCCGAGGGCGACGTGAGGGCTTCCCGTACGAGTCCACGACTACGAGCCGTGCTGCGCTATGAAGCGGGCCGGGCGCGCCGCCTACTCGGCTCCGCCGTCCCCTTGACGCGCCAGCTCCCTGTGCAACCCCGAATTGCCGTGTGCGGCTTCGCGGCGGGCGGCATGGCGGCTATCGATGCGATCGAATCCGCCGGGTACGAGGTGCTGGGCCAGAAGTGTCGGCCCCATCCGCTCCGCCTCGGTCTTCGCCTCGTCGGTGGAATGCTGACCGCATCGTCGAGGAGGTCGGGATGAACACCGAGACCGCCTACCGGACCTGTGAGGACATTACCCGCCGCGAAGCCAAGAACTTCGGCTATGGCATCCGGCTGCTGCGTGTCCCTGAGCGTCACGCCCTTTCTTCGGTATACGCATTGGCGAGGAGAATCGATGACATCGGTGACGGTGCGGCGCCCCCGGCGCAGAAGCTGATCGAACTGGAGGAGGTCCGCAGGAGCCTTCATCCGATAGCCCCCGGGAGCGACGACCCCGTCCTGGTGGCCGTGGCTGCGGCAACCCGCCGTTATCACTTGCCACTGGCGGCCTTTGACGAGTTGATCGAGGGTTGTGCACGCGACGTCCGTGGGACGTCCTACGCCACCTTCGACGATCTCGTCGTCTATTGCCGACTCGTCGCGGGATCCATCGGCCGCCTTTCGCTTGCCGTGTTCGGCACGACAGATCCCAAAGCAGTGGAACTGGCGGACGACCTTGGAGTTGCGCTCCAGCTGACCAATATTCTTCGCGACGTCCTCGAAGACCGCGGTAATGGGCGCGTCTACCTGCCCGCAGCCGACGCCCTCGCAGTTGGTTGCCAACCGGACCTCTCCGGTAACGACAGTGCACTGGCGGACCTGGTCGCATTCGAATGTGCGCGCACACACGAGTGGTTCGAACGTGGGCTGGAGCTACTCCCCCTCCTCGATCGTCGGAGAAGGACCTGTTTCCGCGCCATGGCCTGGATCTATTACCGCTTGCTGGTGCATATCGAGCGCGATCCCCGAGCCGTGACCGAACGTCGTCTGTCCCTGCCTGCGGTTGAAAAGGTGTGGATCGCAGGCAAATGCATCATCGGAGCGAAGCCATGAGCGCCCGGCGCGTGGTTGTGGTCGGCGGAGGGTTGGCCGGGGTGAGCGCTGCGCTGACGCTGGCCGACGCGGGAGCCGAGGTCACGCTCCTCGAGCGACGCCAGAGGCTGGGCGGACTGACCTGGTCATTCCAGCGGAATGGTCTTTCATTCGACAATGGCCAACACGTGTTCTTGCGATGCTGCACCGCGTACCTGCGTTTCCTTGAGCGGATCGATGCGCGTCACGCCGTGCACCTGCAGTCACGCCTCGACATCCCCGTGCTCTCCCCCGATGGAACGCGGGCGTCGATCACTCGCGGTTCCTTACGCGCTCCGCTTCATCTCGCGCCCGCACTGGCCCGTTACCGGCACCTCGCCGTGGGCGAGCGGTTGCGACTGGCGTGGCCGGCCTTGGCACTGAGCCGCCTGAATCCCGAGGATCCCTGGCTCGACACCGTCACCTTCGGCAGTTGGCTCTCGCGGCATGGCCAAAGTGATGTCGCGATCGATCGACTCTGGAATCTCATCGCACTGCCCACACTGAATGTCCAGGCCTCGGAAGCCTCACTTGCGCTGGCCGTCAAGGTCTTCCGGACCGGTCTTCTCGATCAGGCGGATGCCGGGGACGTCGGGTGGTCCAACGTCCCGCTGTCGGTGCTTCACGGTGAGTACGCAGGACGAGCCCTGGAGGGGTCTGGCGTAGAAACTGTCCTCGGCGCCAGAGTTCAGCGCGTGTCGGAACGGGCCGATGGTGGGTTTGAGGTCGTGACAGACGAGCGGAGATACAGCGCGGATGCGGTTGTCGTGACGACCCCGCCCGAGGTCGCGCAACGGATCCTGCCCGAAGGTATCCTCCCGCCGGAGCTCGGCCTCGGGCAGTCTCCCATCGTCAACGTGCATCTGGTGCTGGATCGGCCGGTAACCGACCTCCCCCTGGCGGCAGTTGTGAGCTCTCCCATCCAGTTCTTCTTTGATCGCACCGCATCAAGCGGGTTGCGATCTGGCCAATGCCTTTCGATCTCCCTATCTGCGGCCGACGACTACATCGCCCAGTCATCGTCGCAACTCGTGGGGACGTTCTTCGCCGCACTCCAGGCACTCCTCCCCGTCGCCCGCACGGCCCGGCTCATCGATGGGGTCGTCACGCGTGAGCGCGCCGCGACGTTCCGGGCCACGCCCGGTACGGCTGCACGGCGCCCCCGTTCCCGCACCTCGCTCCCGGGTCTCCTCCTCGCTGGAGCATGGTGCGACACTGGATGGCCGGCGACCATGGAAGGTGCCGTGCTGAGCGGCGAGAGCGCCGCCCATGCGATCACAGAGGACGCCGAACGTTCCACCCTGCAGCTCGAGAGGGTAGCGCCGTGACCTCCAACGCCAATGACATAGCGTCGGCCACTCTGGCCCGCGCCGCCCTCGTGGTAACTCCGGCCCTTGACGAAGCCGTCAAGCGGCTCAGCCCGTCCTTGCAAGTTCCGGTACAGCATCACTTGGCCGGCGGAGGAAAGCGCGTGCGCGCTGCACTTTCCCTGGTCTCGGCCGCCGCGGCGGGCGCGACAGAGGAGATCGGGGTGCCCGGCGCCGTCGCCATCGAGCTGGTCCACAACTTCTCCCTCATCCACGACGACATCATCGATGGCGACACCGAACGCAGACATCGATCGACCGTGTGGGCCGAGTTCGGTACCGGGTCGGCCATCATCGTCGGTGATGCTCTCGCCACGCTCGCTCTGCAGGTAGTGCTCGACGAGCCGACGCCGGAGCGGGTACGGGCCGCCAGCTGCCTGGTCGGGGCCACCCAACTCATGATTGCCGGACAGGCAGATGACATGGCCTTCGAGTCCAGGGCCTCGGTCACCGTTGAGGAATGTCTCGCCATGGAGAGTGGAAAGACATCCGCCCTCCTTTCGTGTGCGGTCTCACTCGGGGCAATCCTCGCCGGAGCTCCCGACGCGACAGTCGCTGCGCTCTCGGAATTCGGGTCACATCTGGGAACGGCCTTTCAGGCGGTCGATGACCTGCTCGGAGTCTGGGGGGAGCCTGCGCGAACCGGGAAGCCGGTGGGCAGTGATCTGTCCCAGCATAAAAAGACCCTTCCGGTCTCTCTCGCGCTCGCCCGGACTGACGAGCGGACGGCTGAGCTGCGCCGATTGCTCGAGAACGACCTTGCACCCGCCGATGTGGAGCGGGCGCGGGTCCTTCTTGAAGAGTGCGGTGCAAGAAAGGAGACGGTCGCCCTGGCCGATGCTCACCTCGCGATGGCTCTGGCCGCTCTCGACCGGGTTCCACTTGTGCCGGGACCGAAGAGCGAGCTTGTGGCCATCGCCAAGTTCGTGACCGAGCGTGACAACTGATGACGCTCTCCTCCCTGTTCCAGCCTGACGCCCCTGAGGGTGACGGCGGCGATGCGTCAGTGGCGCGTTCCGCTCCTGCCGCAGCCGCGAGCCTCGAGCGATCGATGGCCGCCCTGATGGAACGCCAGCACGAAGACGGTTGGTGGAAGGGCGAGCTGGAGACGAATGTCACGATGGATGCCGAGGATCTTCTCCTGCGCCAGTTCCTCGGCATTCGTACGGAGCAACAAACGGCCGCGGCCGCTCGGTGGATCCGCTCGCGTCAACGCGATGACGGGACCTGGGCCACGTACTACGGCGGGCCCCCAGATCTCTCGACCACCATCGAAGCCTACGTGGCGCTCAAATTGGCCGGCGATACCCCCGATGACCCCCATATGCGTATGGCTCTCGAGTACATCCGGGGGGCGGGGGGGATCGGGGCCAGCAGGGTCTTCACCCGTATCTGGCTGGCGCTCTTTGGCAAGTGGCCCTGGGAAAGCCTTCCTATCCTTCCTCCCGAGCTCATGCTGCTCCCGCCTTCCGTGCCGTTGAACATCTACGACTTCGGGTGTTGGGCCCGTCAGACGGTGGTCGCTCTCACCGTCGTCACCGCCCATCGGCCGGTGCGCGAGCTCTCCGTCGACATAGACGAGCTCGACGTCGGGCCGGCCCCCGCGGCCCACCACTCGCTCGGCACGTGGGCTGGACGATTCGATCTTCTCGACCGGGCGCTGCATTTCTACGAGCGGAGGCCGATCGGGTTCCTCCGTCGGTACTCCCTCGGGATGGCCGAGCGCTGGATTCTCAAGCGACAGGAGGTTGACGGTTCCTGGGGCGGTATCCAACCGCCTTGGGTGTACTCACTGATGGCACTGCATCTCCAGGGCTATCCACTCGACCACCCGGTGATGCAGGCCGGGTTCGACGGTCTCGACGCATTTACCATCGAAGATGAGGCGGGCCGGCGCATCGAGGCGTGCCAGTCCCCGGTTTGGGACACCGCCCTGGCGGTTGTGGCGCTCGCCGACGCCGGTGTGTCCCCGGACGACCCGTCGCTGCGCAAAGCCGGACGCTGGCTGCTCGACGAGGAGATCACGGTGCGAGGCGACTGGAGCGTACGGCGACCCGATCTGGCTCCCGGTGGGTGGGCGTTCGAGTTCGCCAACGACAATTACCCCGACATCGATGACACGGCGGAGGTTGTTCTCGCTCTTCGCCGCACCAATGAGATCGATCACGATGCGGTGGCACGTGCCGTCGCGTGGACCGACGGCATGCAGTGTCGGGACGGGGGTTGGGCCGCATTCGATGTCGATAACACCCGCGCTCTGTGCCGGGAGCTCCCCTTCTGCGACTTCGGCGAGCTCATCGATCCACCCAGCGCAGACGTCACGGCCCACGTCGTCGAGATGCTTTCGGTCCTCGGGCGGAGCGGCCGGGCCACCGAGCGAGGCATCCTCTGGTTGTTCGACTCCCAGGAGGCAGATGGTTCGTGGTTCGGCCGTTGGGGTTCGAACCACCTTTACGGCACGGGGGCAGTCGTACCGGCCCTGGTGGCGGCCGGTGTATCACCCCGCCACGCTGCCATTCGCCGCGCCGTGGCCTGGGTCGAAGCCCATCAAAACGGAGATGGTGGCTGGGGCGAAGACCTTCGCTCCTATCGCGACCCGGAATTTCGGGGTCGCGGTGTGTCAAACGCCAGTCAGACTGCGTGGGCCCTGCTTGCACTGCTCGCGGCGGACGAGCGCGGTGCAGCCTGTGAGAGAGGCGTCGCCTTCCTCATTGATAACCAGCTTCCCGACGGGACCTGGGATGAGACGTGGTTCACGGGTACGGGGTTTCCCGGGGACTTCTACATCAATTACCACCTCTACCACCTGATCTTTCCGGTAATGGCACTCGGTCGCTACGTCCATGGGTGGCACCATGGTTGACCTGGCGGTGTTCACGGCCGACAGGATTCAGGCCGAGGCCATCGGTGGTGGGGTCATGGTCACCGGCACCGGGATGGAGCAGGCACAGTTGACCGGTGCCCGCATGAGGGAAACGCTGGCTCGCGGCGTCCCGGTGGCCTTGTCCGGTGTTGCCCACGGTCTCGATCCGGCGCTCCGATCCGGAGAGCTGGTGGTGGCTACCGAGTTGCGGGCGACGGATGGGGCGCCGCCCCGTCCGCTCCCGGCGGCGGCGCTCGTGGCCAGGGATCTCCGCCGGCTCGGACTCGCCGTCAGGACCGGCCCCCTCGTGTCATCGTCTCGTCCACTCTCCGATGAGGAGGCAGCACGTCTGTGGGCGGCTGGCGCGATCGCCTGGGACACCGAGTCGGCGTGGGTGGCGCGACAGTTGCCGGCCCACCCCATCGCCGCCGTGCGGGTGATCGCCGATACCGGTGAGGGCCAGGCGATGGCTGCGCTTGGGTCCCTTTTGGGCGTCCGTACCTCTCTCGAACGTTGGGCCCGTGCCAGCCGTTCGCACGATGTACTCCTTGCCAGCCCGCGGTCATTCTGTGCTGGTGTTGAACGCGCCATCGAAATTGTCGAGCGCGCACTGGAGAGGTTCGGCCGACCGGTCTACGTCCGCCGGCAGATCGTTCACAACGTCCATGTCGTGAACGACCTCGAAGCCAAGGGTGCCATATTCGTGGCCGAGCTCGAAGAGGTACCCGACGGAGCCACCGTCGTCCTGGCCGCGCACGGGGTATCTCCCGCAATCCGCGCTGCCGCAGCCGAACGACACGATCTGACTGTGATCGATGCCACATGCCCGCTCGTGGCAAAGGTCCATCACGAGGCCCGGCGGTATCTGGCTCAGGACTACCACATCGTCCTTGTGGGTCATGCAGAACACGAGGAAGTGGTGGGAACTCTGGGCGAGGCACCGGAGCGGATACAGCTGGTGCAACGACTGGAGGAGGTGGCGGATCTCGTCGTTGCAGATGAGGATCGCGTGGCGTATCTGACCCAGACGACCCTTTCGATCGACGAGACAGCAGAAGTCATCGGGGCTCTCCGACAGCGTTTTCCGCAGCTCGTGGGCCCAACGTCCAACGATATTTGCTATGCCACTCAGAATCGTCAAGACGCTGTGCGCGCCATGGCCCATCGATGTGATCTCATGCTGGTGGTTGGTTCGACAAACTCTTCGAACACGGCGCGGCTGGTCGAAGTCGCCCGCCGGGCGGGATGTCGCGCCGAGCTCATTGAAGACGCCTCAGAGATGCACCTCAGTTGGCTCGACGTCCGCCGAGTCGGGGTTACCGCTGGAGCGTCTGCGCCCGAAGCGTTGGTGACCGAGGTCATCGACACGCTGATGGCGCTCGGGCCGACGACCATCACCGAACACAGAACAACCGAAGAAACCGTCCAATTCTCTCTACCAAGGCAGGTGCGCTGATGCCCATTCCGTTGCGACAAAACATCCGGGTCGGTTCCTACTTCCTCAAGAAGAAGCTGCAGCGTGACCCCCGCTTTCCGTTCATCGTGGAGATCGAGCCACTCTTCGCCTGCAATTTGTCGTGCCCGGGTTGCGGAAAGATCCAGCATCCCACCGACATCCTGCGGAAGCGACTGTCGGTGGAGGATGTGGTGAACGCGGTCGAAGAGTGCGGCACGCCCATGGTCTCCATCGCCGGTGGTGAACCACTGCTGCACCCGGACATCGCCGCCATGGTCGAAGAGCTCATTCGCCGCAAGGTGTACGTCTACCTCTGCACAAACGCCGTGCTCCTGCAACGGCGCATCGACCGGTTCACGCCCTCGCATTTCTTCTCTTGGGTGGTGCACGTGGACGGGTTGCGTGAACGACACGATGCAGCGGTCGATCGTGAAGGTGTCTTCGACGAAGCGGTGGCCGCTATCCGGCTGGCCAAGCAGAAGGGGTTCCGCGTCACCACCAACTCGACCTTCTTCAACACCGACTCACCGAAGACAGTGCGCGACGTGTTGGATTTCCTCAATGACGATCTCGGTGTCGATGCCATGATGATCTCGCCGGCGTACGCGTACGAAAAGGCACCCGATCAAGAGCACTTCCTCGGTGTGGAGCAGACGCAGAAGCTCTTTGCCGACGCCTTCGGGCAGAAGCACCGGAAGAAGTGGCGGCTGAATCATTCGCCTCTCTTCCTCGACTTCCTCGAGGGCAAGTCCGACTTCCAGTGCACGGCCTGGGGCGTTCCGAGCTACTCCGTGCTCGGTTGGCAGCGACCTTGCTACCTCATGGCCGATGGGTACGCCAGTACCTACAAGGAGTTGATCGAGACCACTGATTGGGATGCGTACGGGCGTGGCAAGGACGAACGCTGCTCGAATTGCATGGCTCATTGCGGGTATGAACCCAGCGCGGTGATTGCCACCATGAGTTCACTTCGCCAGTCACTTCGTGCTCTCGTGTCTACGCACTGAGCCCTGTGGCTGCCCTTGACATCGGCACATCTGCACCCCGACTCCGATCGGATGCGTTGGCGTGGCCGGCCGACGAAACGAACCCCCCCGAGTGCGGTGAGACGGCATCCGTCCTCGGGTTGAGTCCGGGGAGGGTCCGCGCGCTCAGTGTGCAGGCCCTCGGGCCGTTGGCGGCTGAGATCCGATCGTTCCTCGTTTCGGCTGTTTCGGAGACGGGCGGCCACCTCGGATCCAACCTGGGTGTGGTGGAGCTGACGCTGGCGCTCCACCGGAGCTTCGAATCCCCGCGTGACCGAATCCTGTGGGACACCGGACACCAGACGTATGTCCACAAGATCCTCACCGGACGAGCACGGGAATTCCACACCTTGCGCCGCGCCAAGGGACTCTCGGGCTACACGAACCGGGGCGAGTCACCACATGACCTTGTGGAGAACAGCCACGCGTCGACAGCACTCTCCTACGCCTACGGCCTGGCCCGGGCCCGTGATCTTGCGCAGGCAACGCACCATGTCGTGGCAGTCATCGGAGACGGGGCGCTCACCGGCGGCCTGTCGTACGAGGCACTTTCCAATATCGGTGCGCATAGCACCCGCGTGATCATCGTGCTCAATGACAACGGACGGTCTTATGCCCCGACCGTTTCGAGTCTGACCACGGCCGCACGTCCGGATATGGATGCGGATGCGCCGGCCGACTTCTTCGGGGCTCTGGGAATCGCATACGAAGGGCCCGTTGACGGGCATGATCTCGCAGAACTCGAAGCGGCTCTCGCACGTGTGGTTGAGAACCCTGGACCAGTGGTGCTCCATGTGCACACCGAGAAGGGTCGCGGCTATCTCCCGGCCGAGGACGACGATGAGAAACGGCTCCACGACATCGGCCCGTTCGACCCGGCGACCGGCGTTGCGCGTGCGCGTGGGGCAACTGCAAGTTTCACCGAGGCCTTCGGCGCGGCATTGGTGCGGGAGGCGGCGAACCACCCTGAGTTGATGGCGATCACCGCCGCCATGCCAGGTTCCTGCGGATTGATCGAGTTTTCCCGTCGTTACCCCGAGCGCTTCATCGATGTCGGGATTGCCGAGCAACACGCTGTCGCAGCCGCGGCCGGACTTGCAATGGGCGGCTTCCGTCCTGTCGTGGCGATTTACTCGACGTTTCTCAACCGGGCTTGGGATCAGCTCTACTACGACGTCGGTCTCCACGGGCTACCGGTCATCTTTTGCATAGATCGAGCCGGCATCACCGGCGATGACGGTCCGAGTCACAACGGCGTGATGGACCTCGCCCTCTTGACGAAGGTGCCGGGCATGACCGTCTTGGCTCCGTCGAGCTACGAAGAGATCCCGGTGATGTTGGCGCAGGCCATTTCGATGACGAGCGGACCGGTGGCTCTTCGTTGGCCCAAGACCGAGGCCCGCCATAGTTCGGCCACCGGGGAGGGACTCTCGGCGCGCCAGGTCCACGTGGGGCGGCACGTTTGCTTCTTGGGGCTGGGCAAAATGGTGGGAGCCTGCGAGAGCGCGGCTGAAGAGCTTGCCCGCCGCGGTGTCGAAGCCACCGTGTGGGATATTCGAGCCGCTTCACCGTTGGATCCGGTCATGCTGTGCGACGCGCTCCGTCATCAGGTGGTGATCACCGTCGAGGACGGGGTCGTCGCCGGCGGCGTGGGCTCGTCGATCGAAAGGGCTCTGCGCGCGACGGTGGTACCCGGACCACTCCCGGTCATCGTCTCGTGTGGGCTGCCTCTCGCCTACTTCCCGCAGGGGAGGGCGGACGAGATCCTCGCCAGTCTCGGTCTCGACGGCCCGCAGCTCGCCCAGAAGGCCCTTGCGCTGTGCGCACCGCGTGGTGCCTTCTGATCTGAGATACGCTGCCGGCAGCGAACGCGGCAGGGCGTGAAGAGCAATTCACCCCGTGTGCCAGAGAGCACGGTGCACTCTGCTATCATGTGTTCCGCCGTTGAGCCATCGTTCAGCGGGGCCCGTTCGAAACATCATTCGAGTAGGCCGTTCATCACTCGAATGGAGTTTCGTCATCGCTTCCTTTACTGATCTTGGCGTTTCCGCGGACATCAACGCGCGGCTGCAGAAATTGGGCATCACCAGCCCACTGCCTATCCAAACCGCCACCATTCCTGCCGCACTCGCCGGCCGGGACATTTGCGGCAAGGCGCCCACAGGTTCGGGCAAGACGCTCGCCTTCGGCATGCCCATAGTGGCCAACATGACGCAATCGCGGCCACGACGCCCGCGGGCACTCATTCTCGTGCCGACCCGTGAGCTGGCATCGCAGGTACATGCCGTGTTGGGTTCGTTGCTCGGACGCGACAGCCAGCGGGTGGTCTCCATTTTTGGAGGCACCGGCTACCGCGACCAGTGTCGCGCCCTCCACAAGGGCGTCAACGTCGTGGTGGCCTGTCCGGGACGCCTCGAGGACCTCATCGAACGTGGCGACGTCATGCTTGACGACGTCACAACGGTGGTACTCGACGAAGCGGACCGGATGTCCGACATGGGTTTTCTGCCTGCCGTCCGCCGTCTCTTGGATCAGACAGCGGCCCAGCGGCAGGTCATGCTCTTCTCTGCCACGATCGGCCGCGAGGTTGAAGCGATCATTCGCAGCTATCAGCATGATCCGGTGCGGGTCAACATCGAGACGGCGGAAGAAGAGAAGAGCGACGTCACCCATCACTTCTGGAAGGTCGATCGGGCTGATCGAGTGTCCATCACGGCCAAGCTGGTCTCGCAGCACGGACAGGCATTCGTCTTCTGCCGCACGAAGAGGGGCGCTGACAGGGTCGTCCGGCAGCTGCAGGCGCAAGGCGTACGTGCCGTCCCCATGCACGGGGATCGAACGCAAGGACAGCGTGAGCGTGCGCTCGATTCCTTTGCAAAGGGCAAAGCCGACGCGTTGGTGGCCACCGACGTCGTGGCCCGGGGCATCCACGTCGACGATCTCCCGTGCGTCGTACATTTCGATCCGCCGGCGGACCATACGGATTATGTCCACCGCTCGGGGCGTACGGGCCGAGCGGGGCGCACGGGCACGGTGGTCTCATTGGTGACCGACGAGCAGCGTAAGGAGATTCAGGGCGTGCAAAGAGCGCTCGGCATGGAGCAAGGCCTCTTCGCCCCGTTCTCCTCGCCCATGCCGACCCAGCCTGCAGCGCGTCACAAGAAGGACGATGCGTCCACCATGACCGGGACGGTGAAGTTCTTCAACGGAGCTCGAGGCTACGGCTTCTTGGCCCGCGAAGGCGGCGAGGACCTGTTCGTGCACCATTCCCAGATAGAGGGGGACGAGCGCCAAGGTCTGGCTGAGGGGCTCACGGTGGAGTTCACCGTTGCTCCCGGGCGTAAGGGCGAAGAAGCGCGCAACGTCAGAGTCGTGGCCGCCTGATTCAGTTGCGTCTCGGGTGCGGGTGCGGGTGCGGGTGTCTGTGCGCGTGCGCTCCGCTCGGAGCGGCAGGTATCGTTCGCGGGTGCAGCCGTTCGATTGCACGTTCATTCGGGAGCACGGGAGCACCATGTCATACCTACGATCCTTCTTGCCTCTCTGCGTGACGGCAGTAGCGGCGGGGCTGCTCGTGCCGGGGCTGGTGCTCCTGGCCGGCAATGTCTCACCGGCGAGCGCGGCTGCACCCGCCGGCACGGCGAATTTCGTCCTCGGGTACGGGGCCGCGGCGACTGCCGTGGCCAACCAGACGGGATTGGCGGGGCCAGTGACGGGAATCGCATCGACGCCAGACGGGAATGGCTACTGGACCACCACCGCGAGTGGTCAGGTCGCCACCGAAGGAGATGCCGGCAACTTCGGCTCCATCACCACTCCGCTGCGGGCCCCGATCGTCGGCATGGCGTCCACCAGCGACGGCCAGGGCTACTGGCTGGTGGCATCAGACGGCGGCGTCTTCAGCTTCGGCGACGCCCAGTTCTTCGGCTCGACCGGGGGCATGGTCTTGAACAAGCCCGTCGTCGGCATGGCGTCCACCAGCGACGGCCGGGGATATTGGCTCGTGGCGGCCGATGGTGGTGTGTTCACCTTCGGCGACGCACCGTTCTTCGGCTCGACCGGCAACATCGTGCTGAACAAGCCGGTGGTGGGGATCACCGCCACGGCGGACAACGGCGGCTACCGCATGGTCGCCTCCGATGGCGGCATCTTCGATTTTGGTGACGCCGCGTTCTACGGATCAGGGACCGGCGCGCCATTGACGGCGCCCGTCGTGGGCATGGCAGCCCGCCCGGGTGGCTACTGGATCGCCTTCGGGTCGACGGATCCCCTCACTACCGTGCTCGGTCAGGAAGAGGTGCTGGCCGGGCTTGGGTATTTGCCGCTCAGCTGGTCGCCCGCCGGGTTCCAGTGGCGGTGGTCCGTGCCACCGACATTGCGGGCGCTGTGGGTTCCCGGACAGGACGGAGTGATCGCCAAGGGTGCCATCATGGCGTTCGAGTCGGTGGCCGGGCTCACGACCAACGGTTCGATCTCGACCGGCGAAATCGCCGCCTTACAAGCGGCAGCGAACGACCCAACGGGCCCGGATGCAAACCCCAACGGCTATTCCTACGCGGTGGCGAGCGAATCGTTCCCGGAGTCACTCACGGTCTGGCACAACGGCGTCGTCGTGGTGAGCACCCCTGTCAATACGGGCGGGGCGGGCACGCCGACAGCCGTCGGATCGTTCCCGGTCTACTTGCGGCTGCGAAATCAAGTCATGCAGGGCACCAATCCAAACGGAACCACCTATGCCGATCCCGTGCAGTTCGTGGCGTACTTCAATGGCGGGGACGCGCTCCACTACATGCCCAGAGCTTCCTACGGCGATCCGCAGAGTCTCGGTTGTGTGGAGCTCCCGCTTGCCGGCGCATCGGCCACATGGCCGTACATGACGCTGGGCTCCATCGTCACCGTCGACTAGGAGCACGCGCCGGGCGTCTCTGGGTCGATGTGCCGCCAAATATGGCGCGAAAGTTGAGCGAGAGCGGCAGTTCTATTGCAATGCGGTAGCGGGATGGTTGCATCTCCCGTGCCAAGTTATTTCTGCGGACCAGGTGGGTAAAGTGCACTCGAAGCTCGTCCATTGGTGTCGAGCGGGGGTGTGCGCAACGTTTGTCGAAGTGGCACGGTGCGGGGGAGGTCAGGTTTCTCGGGACTCCTTCTCAGCGGCGCCGTCTGGGGACATGACTGGCATGCACTTCCCCCGGGAAGCGAGGTAGTCAGAGAACGACGAATGGTCAACCAGGGTGAAGGAGGGGAATGGCGTGACTGATTTGGCCCTACGTGGATTCTTGAGCGCGTATGGCACATTGCTGGGACGGGCACACTCCGACCGAGGAGCGTCGACCGTGCAGTACGCACTCCTCGTTGCACTCGTAGCGTTGGTGGTTGCCGTAGCGGTCGGTGCACTCGGATCCGGCATGAAAGGGCTTTTCGGCACCGCGCACACGTGTGTGAGTGGACTCACCACGGCGGCCTGCAAGGTCGGACCGCTAGTGCATGGATCCGCCAACGCGAAAGGACCATAAGGCTTCATTAGGGAAACCCCCCTTTCCCGAATGAGATGACATGCGGGCCGGATCGGCGCAACCGATCCGGCCCCTGTCAATTGTCGAGACTGCAGTATCGGGATCAGGAAGAGACGTCATCGAGCAATTCGTAGCGATGCTCGCTGCGAAGCGGGAAGCGATTGACCGGTCGGGGTCGAGGCGCCACCTTTCGCATGAAGGAGGGAGCCCACCAGTTGGCGTCACCCGCCACCTTCATGATGGCGGGGACCAACATCCCACGAATGATGAACGCGTCCATCAACACCGCGAGCGCGAGGCCAACGGCGAACAGCTTTATGAACGAGATGCTGCTGGTCAACAAGCTCAGGAAAATGATGCTCATCAGTAAGGCTGCAGCCGTGATGATACGGCCCGTCTGCTGCATGCCACCGGCTATCGCGGCGTCGTTGTCCACGCCGTTGTCGTGGAGCTCCTTCATCCGCGAAATCAGGAACACCTCATAGTCCATGGACAGTCCGAATGCGACGCAGAACATGAGGATGGGCATGGTGTCGATGAGCGTGCCCGTCGGCGTGAAGTCGAGCAGCCCCGACAGATGTCCTTCTTGAAAGATCCACACCATGGCGCCGAACGTGGCCGAGAGGCTGATCACGCTGAGCACCAGGGCCTTCAAGGGGATGAAAACAGTGCGAAACAGGAGGAGGAGAATGAGAAATGTCGCCCCGACCACGATCAGCACGGCCCATGGGAGGTAGTGGCTGATGATCGAGGTTGAGTCCACCAGGCTGGCGGGGTCGCCCCCCACCAGTATCTTGAAGGGAGCGGGTCCGCTCCGAATGGTGCGGACGAGGGCCTCTCCTTGTGGGGACAGGCCGTCACCCTTGGGGACGACCGAGTACCAGATCCCGTTGCCGTTGCTGAACTGGGCCAGGTAACTGGGCGGACCAGCGAGACGGGTGCCGTTGATGTAGATGCCACTGGAGCAATCAACGCTCTGTACGTCGTCAAGCTTCGAGAGGCGGGTTGCATACGCCGCCTGCTGAGCCGCCGTGGTGTCGCCGACGCGGGGCACCACGACCTGGACCGCGTCGGTCTGCCCCTGGCCGAATTCGGCCCGCAGCGTGTCGTCTACCTGTCTGACCTGATCGGAAGGGGCCAGAACCCGATCGTCGAGGTAGCCCAGTCGGATATGTACGAACGGTGCAGCCATGACGCCGAGAATCACGGCGACCGCCACGATGACAAGGATGGGACGACGCATGACGCCGCGCGCCGTCTTGGACCAGAGCCCCTCGGGTGGGGGTCGGACCGAGCGGTGCCACACGGTCAGGGAGTTGATCCTCGGGCCGAGGAGGGCCAGCACGGCGGGGAGCACGACCAGAGCTGCCGCGCCGGCGAGAAGAACGACCGCGATGCCCGAGTAGGCGAAGGATCGGAGAAAGACGAGGGGGAAGACGAGAAGGGCGCCCGCAGCGGCCGCCATGGTGAGGGCACTTCCCGCCACGGTGCGCCCGGCGTGGGCCATCGTCTCTTCCAGTGCTGCTGCGGTGTCGTGCCCGGCCACCAATTCCTCCCGGAATCGGCTGACGATGAACAGGCTGTAGTCGATGGCGAGGCCCAACCCCAAGACGGTGGCGAGGTTCACGGCATAGATGGAGACCGGAGTGATCCCGTTGAGGATGCGGAGCTCGAGGAGCGTGCCGACCACGGCGACGGCGCCGATGGTGAGCGGCATGGCGGCCGCAGTGAGCGAACCGAAGACGAACAACAAGAGGAGGAGGGTCAACGGTACGGCGAATTCCTCGGCGCGCAGGAGGTCGCGTTCCACCACCGAGTCCACTTCGTGGAACGCAGCGCCGAACCCGCCGACCTGAAAGGAAATGGCGCCGTGCCGTGACGTGAGCGCGGCAGCAATGACCGGTTCCCGCCTGGTTATCAGGTTCTGATTTCCCGTGATCCGACCGACCACCAGCGCGTTCTCCCGGTTGGGGCTGCGCAACAGCGCGGCGGACCGCAAACTCCAATAGGACATCACGTTGGCCATGTGTGGTTGCGCCGCCAGTTGCCGGGTGAGGGCGGTTCCCGCGGCGATCACCTGGGCGCTGTCGACGGTGCCCGACGTGGCGTGCACCAAAATGAGGATGTTGTCCGAACCGTCGTGGAACTCCGATGCGAGGACGCTGGCGGCGTGCACGGATTGTTCCGACGGTGCGTCGAACCCTCCCCGGGAGAGCTTCGGGGTGACGTTGCCCCCGAACAGGGCGGCCACCACGACGAAGAGCCCCGTGACCACCACGATGCCCTTTCGATGTGCGATGGTGACTCGGGCCACGAACCGCAGGGCACGCTCGGTGGGGGGTGGAGTCGGCTTCGCATGCCGCGGGAACCTACTCACGGTATGTAGTATCCTGAGAGTGTCCGAATAAGTCAAGATAAGCGGGCACGGGCCAACAACGAGGTGGCCGGGACTTATGCACACTGGGGAGACGGTTCGCTCCCGTCGCGAAGAGTACGCCGAGGCCACCTATGAGGCCCTGCTGGACAGTGCCTCGGCCTGCTTTTTCCAGAATGGCTTCGCCGCCACCTCGCTCGACCATGTGGCGCATCAGGCCCGGGTCACCAAGGGGGCGATCTACCACCACTTCACCTCGAAGCGCGAGCTGTTCATGGCCGTTCTCGAGCGTCAGCAGGAGCACAGCGTGGGTTCGATCACACAGGCCGGCGAGACCGCATCCGATGCATGGGGCGGGATCGTCGCCGCGATCGACGTCTTCTTGGAGACCATCTCCGACCCGATCTACCAGAGGCTGTGTTGGGTGGAAGGCCCGACTGCGCTGGGGTTCGAAGACTGGTGGGCGTGCGGTGAGCGTTACGAGATCGAGGTCATTCGTCGCCTTCTCAATCGGGCGGCCCAGGCCGGAGTTCTGGTGGTGGAGGACCTCGACATGGTGGCCCACGTGCTCTTCGGAGCCGTGACGGCGGGCGTGCTCGGAATGGCTCGTTCCGCCGAGCCCGCTGTCGAGCGCCAGCGGTTCCGCACGGTGATGCTTGCGGTCATGGCAGGTTTGGTTCGGCCGGATGTCGTGCCCCAACCCTGAATTGAGATTTCACAGAGACTTCACATGACAGATATGGCTGGGAAACAGGTGAGAACCAAAATCGATCTGCGCGGGGAACCCCCGTGTTCTACGTTGATGGGCCCATGGCCCCATGCCACATAAGCCACTACTCGAGGAATTGGAGAGCAGGAGATTCATGAGTTACCAGGCCGAATACATATGGATCGACGGAACGGAGCCTTCACCGCTTCTCCGGAGCAAGACCAAGATCGTGGAGGATGGCAAGGAGCCTCCGATCTGGGGATTCGACGGCTCCAGTACGAACCAGGCGGTGGGGTCCGACTCTGACTGCGTACTGCAGCCGGTCTTCGTCTGCCCGGATCCCCTCCGCGCCGAGGGCGACAAATTGGTGATGTGCGAGGTCCTGCTCACCGACATGACCCCGCATGTGACGAATACGCGGCGCGCCTGTGTCGAGGCGGCGGAAAAGTACGCCGACCAAGAGCCGGTGTTCGGCATCGAGCAGGAGTACACCTTCTTCCAGTACGGGCGCCCGATGGGATGGCCCGAGCTGGGGTTTCCGGCTCCGCAGGGTCCGTACTACTGCGGCGTGGGCGGCGACAAAATGCCCGGCCGTGACATCGTCGAACGCCACACGGCGGCGTGCATGAAGGCCGGATTGGGCATCGAGGGCACCAACGCCGAGGTGATGATGGGGCAGTGGGAGTTCCAGATCGGCGTGCTCCCGCCGCCGCTGATCGGCGACCACCTGTGGGTGGCGCGCTGGCTGCTCTTCCGCATCGCAGAAGACTTCGACGTGTACGCCACGCTCGAGCCCAAGCCGGTCCTCGGTGATTGGAACGGGGCCGGCGCGCACACCAACTTCTCGACCAAGGCCATGAGGGAAGACGGCGGCTGGGATGCCATCATCGCAGGCTGCGAGGCCATCGGTCGGCGAGTGGATGACCACGTCTCGAACTACGGCGTTGGCATCGAGTCTCGGCTCACCGGCGCGCACGAGACGGCGCATTACAGCACGTTCAGCTACGGGACGTCCGACCGCGGCGCCTCGATCCGGATTCCCTGGGCCACGGCGAAGGCCAAGAAGGGGTGGCTGGAGGACCGGCGCCCCAACGCCAATATGGATCCTTACGTCGTGAGCCGGCTCCTGGTCGAAACCGTCTGCGGCGACGCCGCGGGGAATTAGGCCTCGGCGAGGCAAAGCCGTCGAGACGTGAGGAGAGCGCCGTCCGGTCCGGGCCATCCGGCACCGGACGGCGTCTCCCTTTTCGGGCCTTCTCGGCGGTCGGGCGAAGGAGCGGCCGTGGGCACCTACACTTGGCCCGGGCTGCGTGCGGGTCTGTGGTTGCAAGTCGAGGCCAGTCGCAGGCGAAACGACCCACGTAAGGCAACTTGTGGTTGCTGAGCATGGTGCGGCTTAGAGGTAAGCCCTGCCCAGCGAGCCCCCGATCCTCGGGAGCCGGTGGTGACGAGGCGATGCGTGCCATACAGGCACCGTTGGGTCCGTGGGCGGTGACGCCAACGGATCGCCGGGGCCGGCATGTCAACCTTGCAGCAGGCGAGTGTGGGGTCAAAGACCAGGTCAGCCGCACGCAGTCCACTTGCCACAACGACGCCGGTGACACCCAAGGGACCGGTAGGATCGGTTCCTCATGAGCGTGTTCACCAAGGTTCTCAAGGCAGGCGAGGGTAAGAAGGTCCGACGACTGCTCGAGCTCGTCGAACCCATCTCCACGCTGGAGCCCGAAATGCAGGCCCTCAGCGATGCCGAGCTGGCGCACAAGACGGTGGAGTTCAGGGAGCGCCTGGACCAGGGGGAGACACTTGACGATCTGTTGATCGAGTCCTACGCCGTCGTGCGTGAAGTAGCCTGGAGGGTGCTCGGGCAGCGTCACTTCGACGTGCAGCTCATGGGTGGCATGGCACTGCATTTCGGGTGGATCGCCGAAATGAAGACCGGAGAGGGCAAGACGTTGGTGTCCACCCTGCCCGTGTACCTCAACGCGCTCGACGAGCGGGGCGTGCACGTGGTGACCGTCAACGACTACCTGGCCACCCGTGACTCCGAGTGGATGGGGCGGCTGCACAGGTGGCTGGGACTGACGGTCGGGCGCATCGGCGCCGACATCGACGATCCGGTGCTGAAGCGCGCCGCCTATGCGGCCGACGTCACCTACGGGACCAACAACGAATTCGGCTTCGACTACCTGCGCGACAACATGGCCCGTTCCCGCGAGCACATGGCCCAGCGGGGGCACGTCTTCGCCATCGTCGACGAGGTCGACTCCATCCTGATCGACGAGGCGCGGACCCCGCTCATCATCTCGGGTCCGGCTGACGAGGCTGCTCAGTTGTACTACCAGTTCGCTTCCATCGCCCGCACCCTGAGTCGTGACGTCGACTACGAGGTGGATGAGGAGAAGAAGACGGTCGTCCCTCTCGAGTCGGGCATCGAGAAGGTGGAGAAGGCCGTCGGCGTGGAGAACATCTACGACGCAGTCTCGACCAACTACGTGCATCAATTGACGAAGGCGCTCACGGCCAAGGAGCTCTACAGGCGCGACAAGGACTATCTGGTCGCCGGGGGCGAGGTCAAGATCATCGACGAATTCACCGGGCGCACGCTGGACGGTCGGCGGTGGTCGGACGGTCTCCACCAGGCCGTCGAGGCCAAGGAGCGGGTGGCGATCAAGGAGGAGAACCACACCTGGGCCACGGTGACGCTGCAGAACTACTTCCGCATGTACGAGAAGTTGTCCGGCATGACCGGTACGGCTGAGACCGAGGCGGGGGAGTTCGCCGGTACCTACGGCCTCTCGGTCGTTCCGATCCCGACCAACAAGGACATGATCCGGATCGATGAACCCGACCTGGTGTTCAAGACTGAGGAGGCAAAGTTCAATGCCGTGGTCGAGGACCTCGTGGAGCGCCACGAAATTGGGCAGCCCGTCCTCGTCGGCACGGCGTCCGTCGCCAAATCCGAGCTGCTCTCCCGGCTCCTCGAGAAGGAAGGTGTCCCGCACAACGTCCTCAACGCCAAGCAGCACTTCAGGGAGGCCGAAGTGGTGGCGCAGGCCGGTCGCAAGGGCGGTGTCACCGTGGCCACCAACATGGCCGGTCGAGGGGTCGACATCATCCTGGGGGGCAATGCCGAGCTCTTGGCGCAGCACGAACTCCTGGCGGAGGGCATTGACTGCACCACGGAGGAGGGGGCGGTCGAGCTGAAGCGCCGGCACGCGTCGCTCGAGGCTCGTTGTCGGGCCGAAGGCGAAGAGGTGCGCAAGCTGGGGGGCCTCTATGTCCTCGGAAGCGAGCGCCACGAGAGCCGCCGCATCGACAACCAGCTCCGGGGCCGGTCGGGTCGTCAAGGCGATCCCGGCGAGAGCCGCTTCTACCTGAGCCTCGACGACGAGCTCCTCCGTCTCTTTGCCACGGGGGCCATGAGCTGGGTGATGGGCCGGACCCTGCCGGAGGACGTCCCGATCGAGAGCAAGACCGTGGCCAAGGCCATCGAGCGGGCCCAGAACACCGTCGAAGCCCGTAATGCGGAGATGCGCAAGGACAACCTCAAGTACGACGAGGTGATGGACCAGCAGCGCAAGGTGATCTATGAGCGGCGGCTGCAGATCATCGATGGTGACGATCTCGAGGAGCACACCGAAGATCTCCTGGCCGGCGCGGCGGAGAAGCAGGTCGCAGAGTTCTGCCCCAGCGAGTTCCAAGAAGAGTGGGACCTCAAGGGGTTGATCGACGGTCTGACCCAGTACTACCCGACCAAGTTCACGGTGGAGGATCTCTCGCTGGCGGCCACCACCGATGATCTGGTCGAGAGCATCGTCGAGGAGGCGCTCGAGTACTACGAGAAGCACTCCGAGTCCATGGCCGGCGGGGTCGAGACCATGCGCCAGATAGAGCGCGAGGTCATGCTGCAGATCATCGACGCCCGCTGGCGGGACCACCTGGCGGAGATGGACAACCTGAAGGACGGCATCCATTTGCGGTGGACGGTGCAGGCCGATCCCCTCAACGCGTGGCAGTCCGAGGGCTTCAACATGTTCGGTCAGCTGGTCGAACTCATCGACAACGACTATCTCCGCTACATCATGCACGTCGAGACGATCGATGAGACGGCGAGCGAGCCCAATCTCGATCGCGCGGTCTACGTGGCCGCTGAAGACCCCGTGGCCGACACCAGCGCGCTCGTGGGCATGATGGCGGCGGAAATGGGGGCCCAGGTTGCGCCCGTGGAGCAAGCGCTTCCACCTGCGGCGGCAAACGGTTCACCCAATGGGGCCAAGGCGCTCATCAAGCGGCCGAATGCTCCCGACCCCGAGGCCCTGGTGCCCATCGTCAAGGCCCAACACGAGAAGGTGGGCCGCAACGATCCCTGCTGGTGCGGGAGCGGGAAGAAATTCAAGTTCTGTCATGGCGCCGCCTGAGGCCGGTTCGGCCGAGGCACCCCGGGACTTCGAAGCCGAGTTAGAGGATTCCGAGAGCCGGCTGGCCGAGGCCGAGCGCTACCTGGGCCTGGATCGGCTGCTGGCCCGGCGGGCAGAGCTCGAGCTTGAGGCGGCCCGCCCCGACCTG
>ODAK010000567.1_pt1 | contig 42467 bp, 45 predicted proteins | sample 1539591 | NCBI WGS metagenome assembly ODAK01 (sample SAMEA3539303, study PRJEB22396) | soil metagenome | biome: tundra; feature: field; material: soil | place: USA | collected 2010-05 | depth 0.15 m
ACCGCCGAGTTGGTCGTCTCGCTGCTGGGTCCTTACTTCGAACCTAATACTTAAATCTATTTAAGGGATGTTGTACTAGGGGCGCGCCAGCCCCGGTCGCCGAGTCGCTCTGCCACGCCCAGCCCGCAACGCCCACAGGCCCGCGTTGCCGGGAAGTGCCACCTGTTCCTCGGGCAGTAGGCGGTCGAATTCCTTCTTGACCACGGCATAGCATTCGCAGGCGCGTTGCTCCAGTCCCTCGCGGTCGAGCACGGAGATGTGGCCGCGCGCATAGCGGATCAAGCCAGCCTTCTGCAGCCGGAGCGCGGCCTCGGTCACGCTTTCGCGGCGCACGCCCAGCATGTTGGCGATCAGCTCCTGCGTCATCGCGAGTTCGCTGCCCTGCGATCGGTCTAGCCGCAACAGCAGCGAGCGACAAAGTTGCTGGTCCAGCGAGTGGTGCCGGTTGCACACGGCCGTCTGCGCCATCTGCGTGATCAGTGCTTGCGTATAGCGCAACAGCAGGTGCATCACCACGCCGGAGCGTTCGAACTCGTTCTTGATCGCCTGCGCGCTGACCCGAAATCCCAGACCGGCGCTTTGCACCACGCCACGGCTGACCGTGAATCCACCGCCCAGAAACAATGAAACGCCCACGATGCCCTCGTTGCCCACGACGGCGATCTCGGCTGACGCGCCGCTTTGCGATACGTACAGCAGCGAGACGATCGCACTTGTGGGAAAGTACACGTGGCTCTGAGTCAGGCCCGACTCGTACAGCACTTGCCCCAGCTTCAAGTTGACGCATTCGAGCTGCGACCGCCCGCGCTGCCAATCGGCATCACTCAGCGCGGCAAGCAGGTGATTGCTTCCGGGGTCGGTGGGCTGGTCCATGTCGGGATTCCATAAGGGGACGAGTTCGCAGACGACCTTTGTAGCGGTCCGGCACAGCGTTCCATTGACGCAGGTCAAATACCCGTGTTTGTATGTTCGATAGTGCACACATGCGATCGGCGTCGCGCCTAAACTGAAACAGTTCCTGTGCTTTCAACCCGCAGGGCTTCAGCGTCGGCGATCCGATTTCATTGACTCCGTAGGAGAAGTCCATGAGCTTGGGAACCATACTGCTGATAGTTCTGATTCTGATACTGATCGGCGCTATTCCGACCTGGCCGCATAGCAGGAGCTGGGGCTATGCGCCTAGTGGCGTTCTGGGCTTGGTGGTGATCGTCATCATCGTGCTGCTGTTGTTGGGACGCCTGTGACAGTGATGTGCCGCGCGGCGCTCGCGGCGGTGCGAAGGGCGAACTCCGGATCGGGTTGTTTCTGAGCGAATCAGCGGCCGCCCACGGCCAGGAGCGACGCGATGGCGGCTTCGACGCCGTGGCGGCCATAGGCGATGTTCTGCACCTGCATCGCGGCTTGCACCCCGGCCAGGCAACCCAGGATCATCGCTTCGTTCATGTCGCCCAGATGGCCGATGCGAAACACGCGGCCGTGCAGCGGGCCCAGGCCGCCGGCGATCGCTACCTGAAAACGCTCGCGCGCCACCGCGCGTAGCGCCTCCGGGTCGATGCCGGGCGACACCTCGATCGCCGTCACCGAGACCGAGCGCGCCAGCGGCGCTTTCGTGAAGAGGCGAAGCGCGCCGCCTTCGGCCCAGCAGGCCACGGCCGCATGCACAGCCCTTGCCAGGCGCGCGTGACGGGCATGCACGTTATCAAGCCCTTCGGCAGCGATCAGATCAAGCGCGGCTTCCAGCCCGGCCAGGTGCGCCAGCGGCGGCGTGCCGCAGAACTTGCGGTAGGACTGCTCACTCCGGCGGCGCAGCCAGTCCCAGTAGAAGCGCGGCGCGGGGTTGCGCAGGGCGGCCTCCAGCGCGCGCTCGTCGACGGCCACGAAGGCCATGCCCGGCTGAAGCATCAAGCCCTTCTGCGAGGCACCGACCGCCACATTCACGCCCAGCTCATCCATCGCGAATGGCGCCGCGCCGAGCGAGGCGACCACGTCGACCACGAACAGCGCCGGGTGCGCAGCGGCGTCGATGGCGCGGCGCAGCGCTGGCAGATCAGAACTGGTGCCGCTGGCGGTGTCGGTGTGCACCACGAAGACGGCGCTGATTCGATGCTCTGTGTCCTCGCGCAGCGCTGCTTGCACCGCAGCGGGATCGATCGGGAGCCCTTCGGTGTAAGGCGTGCGCAGCGCCCGCCCGCCGAACGCTTCGACCTGCTCGGCCCAGCCATCCGAAAAATGCCCCGTGCCCGGCACCAGGATCGATGTTCCCGGAGCCACCAGGTTGGATATGACGGCCTCCCAACCCCCGTGGCCGTTGGCGGCGTAGAAGAAGATCTCGGCACGGTCGGTCTTCAGGAGTTCCTTCATGCCCGTCTCGCAAGCGGCGATCAGGACAGATACGCGCGGGTCGGCCAAGTCCATGGGCTGGCGTGCCATGGCACTGACCACTTCGTCGGGAACGCGGGTGGGGCCGGGAGAATGCAGCAGGCGAAGACCGGGAATTCGGGCGGGTTTCATGGCTTGACGATGTTGGTTGCCACTGCGACAGTGAAGACGCCGCTTCGATCAGTAGTCGATCTCGTAGCGATATCCCTTGTAGGTGAACACCGCCGCCTTGAGCTTGATCTGCTCCAGGACGAGCTGCGGCGCGATCGTGTCGCCTTCGTGGAAGACGCGGCCGTTGAAGATGACCATGCGGCTTGCCGCGTCCTTGCTGTAGCTGGCGCCGCCGAAGGCGAGCGTCGGCAATTCGCGGCGCAGGGCATCGGGGAGCTTGCCTGAGCCGCTGGCTGTTTCCGGCGGCGAAGCCGAAGCCGGTGCCGTGTGTGTCGCGCGCCGGCGGTCTGGCGCCGCAGCGGCGTTCAGGCGGCGCCTCGCGTCGGGAGCGACGCGCGCAGTGGCGATGGCCGGCGTCGAAGCGGTGGCGGCAGGCATCGTCGCGGGCGCCGTCGATGAGGGTGGCAAGGCCGCGATCGTCGGCGCCGAAGGCGCTGTCGGGGCGGCAGGCGGCAGTGCCGACACGGTGCCCGGCGTCGTGACGTGCGACGCCCTGTCGCTGCGTCCCCAGAAGTTCCAGGCCAAAGCGCCGCCGAGGGCCAGCACGAGCACGACGATCGTGCCGATGAGCAGGCGCGGCGGCTCGGGCGTGTCGTCGTCGCCGGGCAGGGCGCCGTACTGCTGCGAGTGCAGGCTGGGCACTTCGCCGCGTTCGCGCTCGGCATCGGCGCGGCGCAGGGCATCGAGGATGTATGACATGCACTCGCTCGCTTCGGTTCGTGGTTGCGGTCAGCGCCGGGGCGCGCCGGCGAGCAGCGTCGGCTCGTCGACGTTCGTCACGCGATTGAGTTGCATGAAAGTGGTCGGACCCGCCTTGCCGACGCCGCTCAGGCCGTGGCCGTTCTGGAAGCGCACGAGCCTGGCGCGCAGTGCCGCGTCCATCGTCTGCTCGCCGCTAGGCGGCGCCTCGCCGGCGAGGCTTGCGAGCTGCGCCGCGAGGCGATCGACCAGCGGCCCCGAGTCGCCTTCGACGAGCGCTTTCGTGTAGCCGGGCGGCGGGCGCCAGAGCGTGCCGAACTCGCCCGGCCAGAGTTTCGTCAACGTGTCGAGCGACACCTCGCGAGTCTGCCCGCCCGCCAGCAGCGTGGCCTTGTCGTCGTTCAGCCCAACGAGGATGACCGAGACGGTCTTGCCGCCGTCTTCGCGCAAGGTCATGAAGCCCGGCCTATCGAGGTTCTTCAGCGTCGACAGCGTGCTCGCGAACTTGAAGCAGCGCACCTGCTGGCGCGCCGCGGCGGCGCACGGGTCGCCGGCATCGACGCTCACCTTCCACAGCGGCGCGAGTTCGCGCCATGCCGCTTTCTCGTCGAGGCCGAGCGTCTTTAGCTGCGTCTTGAGTTCGGCCACCGTCTCGACCAGCGGCGCCGACGCCGCCGTTGCGGCGCTCGCGGCGGCCTGCGCATCCGCAGCGGACGAAGCCGTGGACGTCGCGGACGCAGCCTTTGCCGGCGTGCTCGCAGCGGCCGAGGCCGCGGCCGCACGGGGCGCTGCCGGTAGCGCGAGCCACGCTGCCGATGTCGGCGCTGACGCGCCGAGGCTGCGGGCCGTGCCCGCCGCAGACATCGCAGCCGCCGCCCTCGGTGCCGCCGACGCTGCGGATGCCACGGCCACAGCCGGCTTTGCCGCTCGCGTCGCCGAAGCCGCGCCCTCCGGCGCTGCGAAGTAGCGATAGCCGCCGTAAACGGCGAAGGCGAACAAGGTGACCAGCGCCAGCCCCGCCCCGACGATCAGCCCAAGGCCGGCAGTGGCACCGAGGAGGGATCGGTCCGGCGCTGAAGACTCCGAGCTGCCGAACACTTCGCGCGCCGACTTCTCGACCATCTCCGTGTCGATCTGCTGCCGCCCGTGCGCGTAGGCGCCGAGCATCGCCCGGTCGCACAGCAGGTTGATACGGCGCGGCACGCCGCGCGAGATCTCGAAGACGCGCTGCAGCGCCTTGCGATCGAATGGAATCGCCCTCGTCATGCCGGCGACGGAGAGCCGGTGCCGGATGTAGTGCTCGGTTTCCTTGGCCGAGAGCGCCTTCAGGTGGAAGCGCGCGATGACGCGCTGCGCCAGCTGCTCGAGCTCGGGCTTCTCGAGCATCGTGCGCAGCTCGGGCTGGCCGATCAGGACGATCTGCAGGAGCTTTTTCTCGTTCGTCTCGAGGTTGGTGAGCAGGCGCAGCTGCTCGAGCACGTCGACCGCGAGGAGCTGCGCCTCGTCGATGATGAGCACGTTGTTCTGGCCGACCGCGTGCGTTCGAAGCAGGAAGTCGTTGAGCGCGTCGACGTAGGTTTTCACGGTCGCCGGGGCGCCCGGCTGCGAGTCAAGCGGAATCCGGAACTCGTCGCAGATCGACTTCACCAGCTCGATGACCGTGAGCTTCGGGTTGAAGATGTAGGCGACGTTGCAGCGCTTCGGGATCTGCTCGAGAAAGCAGCGGCAGACGGTCGTCTTGCCGGCGCCGATCTCGCCCGAGAGCAGAACGAACCCGCCGCCGCCGCCGACGCCGTAGAGCAGATGCGCCAGCGCTTCGCGGTGGCGCTTGCTCATGTAGAGGTAGCGCGGGTCGGGGGCGAGCGAGAACGGCTCCTGCTTCAGGCCGAAGAACCGCATGTACATGGGTGCGGAGAATACTTGAGGGGCGCCGCGGGCCTGCGAAAGCCCTGGCGCTTCTTCTTCGCGGGCCGGGTCTCAGCCGGTGGGCGCTTCCAGCGCAGCGGCGAATCGGTCCATCAGCGAGGCGGTGCCGCGCTGCCGCGAGCCGGCGTCGTCGTAGCCGTCGAGGAAGGCGCCCTGCTCGGTGACGATCATGCGCGTGCCGCTGCCCTCGGGCTGGATCTCGATCGTCGCCAGCGAGATCGAGATGCGCTTGCCGTCGAGGCGCATCTCGTAGGTGTAGACGATGCGGCTATCGGGCACGATGTCGTCGTAGCGGCTTTGGAACTCGGTCACCATGCCCGATTGCCAGCGTCCGCGCAGCAGCTCGCGACCGCCGGGCCGGAAGTCGAATTCGCGCGCCTCGAGCTTCCATTCATCGCCGCCGCCGAACCAGCGCGACTTCAGCTCGAGGTCGGCCCAGGCGTTGAAGACGCGGGCCGGGGGCGTCGAAGCGGCGCTCGATGACGAAGGTGTCATGACTGACGGTGCGTTCGCTCATAAAGGTCTCCGTTCCGTTTCAATCCGAGAGGTCTTCGCCCTTGGCCAGAACCTCGGCCAGGCGATCGAGACGCCGTTCCCAGAGCGCGCGCCGACCAGCGATCCACCGCTCGGCGCTCTTCAGCGCCGCGGGCTGGACGCGGCAGGTGCGAACGCGCCCGGATTTCTCCGAGCGCACGAGCCCGCTCGCCTCGAGCACCTGCAGGTGCTGAAGCACCGCGGGCAGCGACATCTCGTGCGGCGCTGCGAGCTCGCTCACCGTCGCCGGGCCGCGCGCCAGCCGCTGCACGATGCTGCGCCGGGTCGCGTCGCCGAGCGCCTGGAAGACACGGTCGAGGCTTTCGCTTTGGTTAGGCATATGCTTAAGTATTGCATCTGCCCTTCGCCATGGCAACGCCTCGCCGGCCAGGCCGCTTACCGCGGGTTCGTTGCAATCCTCGCCGCAATGGCCTCGTGGAACCAGCCGAGCGCCTGCTCGGCGTGGCCGGCGGTGAGGAAGCGGTTGGCGCCGCTCGCCAGGCCCTTCTGGATGCCGACGGCGCAGGCGATGTCTTCCTTCTGGAACACGCCTTCTTCGATCAGGCGAAAGGTCTTTTCCCAGTGCGGTGCCCAGTCGGGCGTGGCGCGATCGGCCGGGATCAGCATGCGATGCGTCCAGCGCAGCGTGCCCGCGGCCACCGGATAGAGCGTGACGAGGCTCAGGTAGTCGGGGTGAAAGATGGTGATCGTGTTCGGAAAGATCACCTGGCTGGGCGTGACGAGCTGGCAGAGCGCTTCCACGTCGGACGGCGGGCCGGCCGCTTCGTCCGGCTGCCGTGCCCAATCCTCGCCGGAGCGGCGGGCGACGAGCGACTGGATGTGCGGCCCGAAGCGCACGGTCGCGGTCATGCCGTCGGCGAAGAAGGGATAGATCGTGTCCTTGTGCAGAACGCGGATGTGATACGCCTCAAGGAAGGCGTCGACGATCAGCTTCCAGTTCGCCGGGTATTCGGCCGAAACGCTGCGGAAATGCGAGAGCCGCTCGATGCCGAAGAACGGCATCTCGGCGTCGAGGTCGCCGAGATGCGCCGCGACGTCGATCGTCGCGCCCGGCGTCGCCACGACCCAGAGCAGCCCGTGTCGCTCTTCGCCGGGAAGCGGGACCAGGTCTTCGGCCGCGGCGCCGCAGTCGCGATCGAAGGCCTCGGCGTGCAGCCGGTGGCGCAGGGCGCCGTCGAGCTTGTAGGTCCAGCCGTGGTAGGGGCAGACGACGCTGGCCCGCGATTGCGCCGTGCCTGTGTTCTCGACGAGGCGCATGCCGCGGTGCCGGCAGACGTTGAGGAAGGCGCGAAAGCGCCCGTCGGCGTCGCGGGCGAGCAGCATCGGCACGCCGTAGTCGTCGTTGGCGAGCACCTGGCTGGGCTTCAGCTCGCTGGCGTGGCCGGCGATGAGCGGCAGCGGCCGGAACAGGCGCTCGATCTCGGCGTCGCGCACGGCCGGGCTGGCGTAGTTCCCGACCGGGATGTGCGTCACCGCATCGCTCGTGTCCTGCCACTCCAGGCGAGCCCCGAGCACCTGGCTGCGGATGCGCCCGAGTTGCGAGGCGAGGATCGGTGTCAGGTTCATCGCGAAGGCTCGTCCGGGTGCCGCCATTCTCTGCCTTGGGCGATGCATGCTCCGGCGCTGCGGAGCAAAATCGTCCGATCACTTTTCCACACGCACATGAACGCTCCACGCTTTCAGGGCAAGGTCGCTCTGGTCACCGGCGGCAACAGCGGTATCGGCCTCGCGGTCGCAAGGGCGCTGGCCGACGAAGGGGCGCGCGTCGTCGTCGCCGGACGCAACGCCGAGACCGTGGCAGCCGTGGCAGCCGGCATCGGCAAGGCGGCGCTGGGCGTCGCCGCCGACGCCGGCCGGCTCGACGGGATCGACCGTATCGTCGCGGCGACCCGGGAGTTCGGCGGCGGCCGGCTCGATGTCCTCTTCGCGAACGCCGGCGTCGCCACCTACGGCCCGATCGCCTCGATCAGCGAGGCGAAGTGGGACGAGCTGATGGGCGTCAACCTCAAGGGTGTCTACTTCACGGTACAGAAATCTCTGACGCTGATGGGTCAGGGTGGCGCGATCGTCCTCAACGCGTCGGTGGCCGCGAGCAAGGGCGACCCGGGGGGCTCGCTGTACGCGGCGAGCAAGGCGGGTGTGCGATCGCTCGGCCGCAGCCTTGGCGCGGAGCTGGTCGGGCGTGGCATCCGCGTCAATGTCGTCAGCCCCGGGCCGATCGAGACGCCGATCTTCAAGCGTGCGGGGATGAGCGCCGAAGCCGAGGCGAACCTGAAGAGCGCCTGGACCGAGCGCAACCCGATGAAGCGCTTCGGGACGCCCGACGAGGTCGCCGCGGCCGTTCTCTTCCTGGCCTCCGACGCGGCCTCGTACATGACCGGCGTCGAGCTGCTGGTCGACGGCGGACGCGGCAGCTTCTGAGCGAAGCCCTCAGGCCGCGTCTCCAGCGACGCGAAGAGGCGCGGGCAACGGCCTTCGCGCCGCGACTTGCAGCAGCTGCGCGACGACGGCGGCGGCAATGACTTCCGGCGCGTTGCCCTCGATGCCGGGAATGCCGATCGGGCAGGTCATGCGCTCGATCGCCGATGCGGAGATACCGCGCTCCGCGAAGCGGCGAACGAAATTCGCGTGCTTGGTCTTCGAGCCGATCAGGCCGAGGAAGGCGAAATCGCCGCGGCGCAGGATCGCTTCGCAGATGCGCAGGTCGAGCGGGTGCTCGTGGGTGAGCACGAGGTAGAACGCGCCGGGCGGCGCGTTGACCACTTCCCGCTCGACCGTGCCGGCCGAGACGCGGCGGATGCGCAAGGGCCAGGGCGAGCCGAGGTTCGTCGTTGCCGGGAACTCGTCGTCGCGCTCGTCGAACCAGTTGACCTCGACATCGAGCGTGGCGAGCAGCGTCGCGATCGCACGACCGACGTGCCCGGCGCCGTGCAGCTGCAGATGAAAGAGCGGTTCGCTCGCCGGCCACTGTGCGACCGAGGCGGGGTCGAGCGGCGCCATGGCGATCGTCACCCCGCCTCCGCAGCACTGGCCGAGCGAAGGGCCGAGGGCGTAGCGCTCTTCGCGCCGCGTCGCGTCGCCCCGGCCAAGCATCGCGCGCGCCGCATGGATCGCCTTCAGCTCGAGATGGCCGCCGCCGATCGTTGCGGCTGTCTCGCCGGCAGCGACGAGCATGCGCGTACCGTTGCCGCGCGGCACCGAGCCGCGCGTGTCGATCACCTCGACGACGATGGCGGCGCGGCCGGCGGCAAGCCATGTCGCAGCGGTATCGCGAAGCATCGACTCGATCATGCCGTGCCTCCGGCCGCCTGCACGGCGGTGATCGCGCGCAGGATCGCTTCGCTCGTCGCCGGCGCCGCCAGCGGCGGATCGACGCGATGCCCGCCGACGGCCGAGACCGCGTCGCGGATCGCGAAAAACACGGAGAAGGGCAGGAGCAGCGGCGGCTCGCCGGTCGCCTTGCTGCGATGGATCGTGTCGGCCACGTTGTCGCTGCCGAGGCCGTCCTTCCAGAGGCGCACGTCAAAGACCGGCGGGCAATCGTTGGCGGTCGGGATCTTGTAGGTGCTCGGCGCGTGCGTGAGGAGCAGGCCGGCCTTGCTCGTGCCGTCGTTCGGGTGCCAGACCAGCTCTTCCATCGTCAGCCAGCCCATGCCCTGGATGAAGCCGCCTTCGACCTGGCCGATGTCGATGGCCGGATTCAGCGAGCGGCCGGCATCGTGCAGCACGTGCGCGGCGAGCAGCTTCCATTCGCCGGTTAGCGTGTCGACCACGACCTCGCTCACCGCCGCGCCGTAGGCGAAGTAGAAGAACGGCCGCCCCTGCATCGTGTCCTTGTTCCACGACAGGCCAGGCGTCGCGTAGAAGCCGTCGGACCAGAGCTGGACGCGCGCCATGTACGCTTCGACGACGAGCTCGCGGAACGTCAATGTCCGCCTGCTGCCGATCTCGACCGAGCCGTTGGCGAAGCGGACCGCGTCGGCGTCGACCGCGTAGCGCTCGGCGGCGAAGGCGACGAGGCGCGCCTTGATCTGTCGCGCTGCGTCCTGCGCCGCCTTGCCGTTGAGGTCGCTGCCGGTCGATGCCGCCGTCGCCGAGGTGTTGGCGATCTTCTGCGTATCGGTCGCGGTGACGCGCACCGCATCGAAGTCGATGCCCAGCTCGTGCGCGACGACCTGCGCGACCTTCGTGTTCAGGCCCTGACCCATCTCCGTGCCGCCGTGATTGACGAGGACCGAGCCGTCGCCGTAGACGTGGACCAGGGCGCCGGCCTGGTTGAGGTGGACGAGGTTGAACGAGATGCCGAACTTCACCGGCGTCAGCGCCAGGCCGCGCTTGAGCACTTCGCTCTTCGCGTTGAACGCGGCGATCGCCGCGCGCCGGGCGTGGTAGCGGCTCGAGGCCTCGAGCTCGGCGACGATCTCGTGGATGATGTTGTCGTCGACACGCTGGCCGTAAGGCGTGACGTTGTTTTCCGCCGTGCCGTAGAAGTTGAGGCGGCGCACGTCGAGGGCATCCTTGCCGAGCCGGCGCGCGACCCCGTCGACGATGTTCTCGATCGCGATCGCGCCCTGCGGCCCGCCGAAGCCGCGAAACGCCGTGTTGCTCTGCGTGTTCGTGCGTCCAGAATAGCCGTGGATCGCGACGTCGGGAAGCCAGTAGGCGTTGTCGAAGTGGCAGACGGCGCGCGTCATCACCGGGCCGGAGAGATCGGCGGAGAAGCCGGCGCGCGAGACCATCGTCAGCTCGGCGCCGAGGATGCGGCCGGCGTCGTCGTAGCCGACCTCGTACTCGTAGTGGAAGCAGTGGCGTCGCCCCGTGATCATGAAATCGTCGTCGCGGTCGAGGCGCAGCTTCACGGGCCGGCCGAGCTTGTGCGCCGCGACGGCGGCGACGCAGGCAAAGAGCGCCGATTGCGATTCCTTGCCGCCGAAGCCGCCGCCCATGCGCCGGCACTCGACCTGGACACGATGCGAATGCAGCCCCAGGCAATGCGCGACCAGGTGCTGCATCTCGCTCGGATGCTGGGTCGAGCAGTGGACGAGCATGCCGCGGTCCTCGCGCGGCACCGCGTACGAGATCTGGCCTTCGAGATAGAACTGTTCCTGGCCGCCGACCTCGAGCCTGCCTTCGAGGCGGTGCGGCGCAGCGGCGATGGCGGCGCGCGCGTCGCCGCGCGCCAGGTGCATCGGCGACAGCACGTAGCTCTTGGCCGCATGCGCTTCGACCGGCGTGAGCAGGGCCGGCAAGGGCTCGATGCGCAGCGCTGCTTTCGCCCCTGCCGCGGCGAGCCGCGCCGCGTTGCGAGTTTCGGCGATCACCGCGAACACCGGCTGGCCGACGTAGTGCACCGTGCCGTCGGCGAGGATCGGATCGTCGTGTAGCACCGGACCGCAGTCGTTCGGCCCGGGAATGTCGCTCGCCGTCAGCACGGCGACGACGCCGGGCATCGCCTGGATGCGCGCCAGGTCGATGGCGACGATGCGGCCGTGCGCGACGGGCGACAGGCCGAGCGCCGCATGCAGTGTGCCGGCGAGCTCGGGCAGGTCGTCGATGTAGGGAGCGCTGCCGGCGACGTGCAGGTGCGCCGATTCGTGCGGTCGTGAGATGCCGACGCGCGCGCCGCCCCGCGCCGCGACGTCTTCTTCGGCCGCATGCGGCTGCAGCCAGGCCGGATCGGGGGCGCGGTTCATGGTGCCTCCCGCGCCGCGACGAGGCGAGGCGCGACGTGCTGCATCGCGCTCCACACGCTCGTCTCGCGTTCGGCGAGCGGCGCCTCGCGCCGCGTCTCGAGCCAGAGGCGGCGTAGGAGATTCATTGCCACCTGCGTGCGATAGCCGGCGCTTGCCCGCATGTCGCTGAGAGGTGCGAATTCGCCGGCGAGCGCGTGCTGCGCGGTGGCGACGGCGGCTTCGTCCCATGGCGTGCCGACAACCGCCGCCTCGGCTGCCGAGGCGCGCTTCACCGTCGCCGCCATGCCGCCGAAGGCAAAGCGTGCGGCGAGAACGATGCCGGCGCCATCGAGTTCGATGGCAAGGCCGGCGCAGAGGGCCGAAATGTCGCAGTCGAAGCGCTTCGAGATCTTGTAGGCGCGCACCGCCGCGCGCGCATCGAGCGGCACCTCGATCGCCTGCACGAACTCGCCGGGCCCGAGGCGGTTCTGCATGTAGCCGGTGTAGAAGTCAGCGAGCGCCAGGCGGCGCACGCGCTCGCCGCGGCGCAGTACGAGGCTCGCCTCGAGTGCCATCAGGACCGGTGCCGAATCGCCGATCGGCGAGCCGTTGGCGACGTTGCCACCCATCGTTCCGGTGTGGCGCAACGGCACGCCGGCAAAGCGCAGCCAGACGTCGACGAGGGAAGGCCAGCGCGCCACAAGCGCGCGCCAGCCTTCTTCGAGCGACGCGGCGGCGCCGATCGAGAGCCTGCCTTCGCGCTCCTCGATGCGCTTCAGCTCGTCGACGCCGCCGATGTACAGGAGCGACGGCAGATTGCGAAACATCTTGTTGACCCACAGGCCGATGTCCGTCGCGCCGGCGAGTATGCGTGCCTCGGGCCGGGCGAGCCGCTCGGCGGCGAAGGCCTCCAGCGTGCGCGGTGCGACGAATTCGCCGCCGCCTGCCGGCGCGTAGCGGAAGGTCTCGCGAGACGCCATCGCTTCGAGCGCGGCGACGGCCGGCGCGGTGTCGAGCCTGTCGGCGGGAAGGTCGAGCATGCGTTCGCCGGCGTCGAGGATCGGCCGGTAGCCGGTGCAGCGGCAGAGATTGCCGGAGAGCTCGTCGGCCAGCTCCTGCCGCGTCGGCCGCGCGCCGCTCGCCGCGTAGTGCTCGTAGACGGCCCAGAGCGACATCACGAAGCCCGGCGTGCAGAAGCCGCACTGCGAGGCGTGGCAGTCGACCATCGCCTGTTGAACCGGATGCAGTGCGTCGTCGCCGCGCTTCAGGTCCTCGACCGTGAAAAGCACCTTGCCGTCGAGCGCCGGCAGGAACTGAATGCAGGCATTCGCCGTCGTCAGGCGCAGACCGCCGACGACCTCCGACGTGCCTGCCGTCGCTTTCCCGGGCAGCTCGCCGATGACGACCGTACAGGCACCGCAATCGCCTTCGTTGCAGCCTTCCTTGGTGCCGGTGCAGCGCGCCTGTTCGCGCAGCCAGTCGAGCACGGTGCGCGTCGGCGCAACGTCGTCGACCTCGACGACGGCGCCACGGTGGAAGAAGCGGATCGGGCGGCTCGGCATGGGGCGTCAGGAACTCGGAGAGCTGGCGGAAGGTAACCCTTCGGAGCCGCACCGATATACAACATCTCCCATGGTACCTATGATGAAGTTCATATGATGCCGGAAGCTGCTTTCGGGAAGATCGAGCTTCATCTCATCCGGGTGTTGCAGACCTTGATCAGCGAACGAAGCGTCTCGCGCGCCGCCATGCGTCTGGGCAGCAGCCAACCCGCCGTCAGCGCCCAGCTGCGCCGCCTGCGTGCGCTCACCGGCGATGCGCTGCTCGTCCGCGCCGGCAACGGCATGACGCCGACCGAGACGGCGATGCAATTGCTGGGCCCGGCGACGACGGTTCTGCGCGAGGCGAATCATCTCTTCGGGGCGCGCTCGAGGCAGCGCAGCTTCGATCCTGCCACGAGCGAGGCGACTTTTCGCATCGCCGCGAGCGACTACCTCGATCCGCTCTTCCTGCCCGGGATCGTCGGCCACGTGAAGCGGCTCTCGCCCGCGGTCAAGCTCGAGTTGCTGCCGCTGACCGGCGAGTACGACTATCGCCAGCGCCTGGCCGCCGGCGAAGTCGATCTCGTCGTCGGCAACTGGCTGCGGCCGCCGGGCGAGCTGCACCTCGGCCGCCTCATCACCGACGAGGTCGTCTGCCTCGTCGCCGCCGACCATCCGGCCGGCGGCCGCTCCTGGTCGAGCGAGCGCTACCTTGCCGCCGAGCACATCGCGCCCATGCCTTTCCATGCCAATGCGCCCGGCGTCGTCGACGACCATCTCGCCTCGCTCGGCCTGGCGCGCAGCGTCGCCGTGAAGAGCGCGCACTTCAGCCTGATCCCGCTCATGGTGGCGCAAAGCCGGCTCGTGCTGACGACCGGGCGGCTTTTTTGCTCGCGCTTCGTCGAGGCGTTGCCGGTGAAGATCGTGCGCTGCCCGATCGCCTTTCCGCCGCTCACCTATTACCAGCTCTGGCACGAGGTGACGCACGCGTCGGCATCGGCGAAGTGGCTGCGCGAGCAGGTGCGCGGGGTGGCCCGCAACCTCGCCGGGCACGCCATGCCGAGGCGCGCGGCATGAGCGCACCGCCGCGCATCGCCATCCGCGGCGATCTGCTCGATTTCACCGGCGAGCCGGCCTGGGGCGATAGCGATTCCATCGCGGTGCGCTTTCGCCCGGATCACTGGCTGCTGGTCGATGCCGGCCGCATCGCCGGCGTCGAGGCCGAATCGCCCGGCGAGGGCTGGGAACGGCACGACCACGGCGGCCGGCTCGTGCTGCCCGGCTTCATCGACACGCACGTGCACAGCCCGCAGATCGACGTCATCGCCAGCTACGGCACCGAGCTGCTCGACTGGCTGACGACGCATACCTTTCCGGCCGAAGCGCGCCACGCCGACGTTGCGCATACCGAGGCGGCCGCAGCGCTCTTTCTCGATGCGCTGGTCGCCCACGGCACGACTTCGGCGGTCGTCTTTCCGACCGTGCACAAGCAGTCGGTCGACGCGCTCTTTGCTGGCGCCGAGGCGCGCGGCATGCGCCTCATCGCGGGCAAGGTGCTGATGGACCGCAACGCGCCGGAGAACCTGCGCGACGACGTGGCAAGCGCCGAGCGCGACATGAAAGAGCTCATCGCCCGCTGGCACGGCCGCGCCCGCCTCGCCTATGCGGTGACGGTGCGTTTCGCGGCGACGAGCTCACCCGGGCAGCTGGCGCTTGCCGGGCGCTTCTGCGCTGCCGATACCAGCCTCTACCTGCAGACGCACCTGGCCGAGAACCGGGCCGAGGTGCGCTGGGTGCGGGAGCTCTTTCCCGCGGCGCGCAGCTATCTCGACGTCTACCACGGCTTCGGCCTGCTGCATGCGAAAAGCGTCTTCGCGCACGGCATCTGGCTCGACGACGCCGACCGCGCAGCGCTCGCCGCCGCCGGGGCGCAGATCGCGCACTCGCCGTCGTCGAACCTCTTTCTCGGCAGTGGCCTGTTCGGCTGGCGCGCCGCCGAAGCCGCCGGCGTTCGTGTCAGCCTGGCCAGCGACGTCGGTGGCGGCACCAGCCTGTCGATGCTGCGCAACATGGCCGATGCCTACAAGATCCAGGCCCTCGGCGGCGAGCGCCTCACGGCCTGGAAGGCGCTGCACGCGGCGACGCGCGGCGCGGCACAGGCGCTCGGCCTCGGCGCCGAGATCGGCTCGTTCGAGCCCGGCGCCGCGGCCGACGTCTGCGTCTGGGACTGGGCGCACGGCCAGGTGGCGAGCCGGCGCGCCGAGGTGGCCCGCACATTGCATGAGCGCGTCTTCGCCTGGATGACGCTCGGCGACGAACGCAACCTCGCCGCCGCTTTCATCGCCGGCCGCAAGCACTACGATCGCACCTAGCACGCTTTTGGACCCATGCTTCGCCTCGAGCTCGTCGACATCAGCAAGCAGTACCCGGCGGTGAAGGCGAACGACCGCGTCGGCCTGCGCGTCAAGCCGGGCGAGATCCACGCCGTGCTCGGCGAGAACGGCGCCGGCAAGTCGACGCTGATGAAGATCATCTACGGCGCCGTGCGGCCCGACGAAGGCGAGATCCGCTGGAACGGGCAGGCCGTGCAGATCGCCTCGCCCGCCGCGGCGCGTGCCCTCGGCATCAGCATGGTCTACCAGCACTTCAGCCTGTTCGACACGCTGACGGCGGCCGAGAACGTCTGGCTCGGCCTCGACAAGTCGCTCTCGCTCGCCGCGGTGACGACGCGCATCAGGGAAGTCGCGAGCGTCTACGGGCTCGAGGTCGATCCGCTCAGGCCCGTGCACACGCTTTCGGTCGGCGAGCGTCAGCGCGTCGAGATCGTGCGCGCGCTGATGACCCACCCGAAGCTCCTCATCCTCGACGAGCCGACCTCGGTGCTGACGCCGCAGGCGGTGCAGACGCTCTTCGTGACGCTCAGAAAGCTCGCTGCGCAAGGCTGCTCCATCCTCTACATCTCGCACAAGCTCGACGAGATCCGCGCCCTCTGCCACCACTGCACCGTGCTGCGCGGCGGCAAGGTCACGGGCGAGGTCGACCCGACGAAGGAAACGAACGCCAGCCTGTCGCGCCTCATGATCGGCGCCGAGCCGCCGCAACTGCAGCATCGTGAGGCGAGGGCGGGCGCCGTCGTGCTCGCGGTGAGGAGCCTCTCGCTCGCCAAGGAAGACCCGTTCGGCACTACGCTCGACGCCATCTCGTTCGAGGTGAGGGCCGGCGAAGTGCTCGGCATCGCCGGCGTCTCTGGCAACGGCCAGCAGGAGCTGATGCGCGCGCTCTCCGGCGAAGACGTGCGCGCGCCGAAAGGATCGATCCGCCTCTTCGAGCGCGACATCGCGCGCCAGCGTCCGAGCAAGAGGCGCCGCCAGGGCCTGCACTTCGTTCCCGAGGAACGCCTCGGCCGCGGTGCCGTGCCGACGCTTTCGCTGGCGCAGAACACGCTCCTGACGCGAACCCGCGCCGTCGGCGGCTCGGGCTGGATTCGCGTCGGCGACGTCGTCTCGCTCGCCGATGCGCTGATCCGCCGCTTCAACGTCAAGGCCGGCGGCCCCGGCTCGGCGGCGAAGAGCCTGTCCGGCGGCAACCTGCAGAAGTTCATCGTCGGCCGCGAGATCGACGCCGATCCGAAGCTCCTCATCGTTTCGCAGCCGACCTGGGGCGTCGACGTCGGCGCCGCGGCGCAGATCAGGGGCGAGCTGCTGGCGTTGCGCGACAACGGCTGCGCCGTGCTCGTCGTCAGCGAGGAGCTCGACGAGCTGTTCGAGATCTGCGACCGGATCGTCGTCATCGCTCAGGGCCGCGTCTCGCCGAGCGTGCCAACGGCGCAAGCGTCGATCGAGATGATCGGCGAGTGGATGAGCGGCCTCTGGCGAGACGCGAAGGAGCGGCCGCATGCTTCGTCTTGAAGCGCGCCCGGAGCCCTCGCGGGCGATGTCGATCGCCTCGCCGCTGATCGCGCTCGCGATCACGGTCGTCATCGGCACGGCGCTTTTCGTGCTGCTCGGCACAGACCCGCTGCGCGGCCTCGCCGTCTTCTTCGTCGAGCCGGTGAAAAGCGTCTACGCGCTCACCGAGCTGGCGATGAAGGCGACGCCCTTGCTCATCATCGCCCTCGGCCTCGCGGTGTGCTTTCGCTCGAACGTCTGGAACATCGGCGCCGAGGGCCAATTCATCCTCGGCGCCATCGCGGCGAGCGGCATCGCCATGATGGCGACGAAAGATACCGGCCACTGGATCTTCATTCCCGTGCTCGTCGCCAGCGTCCTCGGCGGGATGCTCTGGGCGGCGATCGTGGCGCTCCTGCGCGACCGCTTCAACGCCAGCGAGATCCTCGTCAGCCTGATGCTCGTCTACGTCGCCGAGCAGCTGCTCAACTATTTCGTCTACGGGCCCTGGAAGGATCCGAACGGCTACAACTTTCCGCAGACGATCACCTTCCTGAAATCGACGCTGGTGCCGCGCCTTTTCGCCGGCTACCGCATCAACATCGGCGCGATCGGCGGGCTCGTCGCCGTCGCTGCCTTCTGGGTCCTGCTCTTTCGCACCTATGCGGGGTTTCAGCTGCAGGTCGGCGGCCTGGCACCGGCCGCGGCGCGCTACGCGGGGTTTTCTTCGCGCAAGGCCTTGTGGACGGCGCTGCTGCTCTCCGGCGGCATGGCTGGCCTGGCCGGCGGCCTCGAGGTCGCCGGGCCGCTCGGCCAGCTGACGCCACACGTGCCGGCGGGCTACGGCTTCGCGGCCATCATCGTTGCCTTCGTCGGCCGGCTGCATCCGCTCGGCATCGTCTTCTCGGCCATCCTGATGAGCATGTTCTACATCGGCGGCGAGCTGGCGCAGTCCCGTCTCGGCCTGCCGCAGTCGCTGACCGGCGTCTTCCAGGGGCTGCTGCTCTTCACGCTGCTCGCCTGCGACACGCTGATCGCCTATCGCATCCGCTGGAAGCCGGCGCGCGGCGCGGCGGAGCCTACATCGCCCGCCGCGGCGCCGACGCTCGACGACGAACCGCTCAACCCGGTCGTTGCCTCGGCGACGCTGCCGGCGCGAAAGGGCGCCTGATGGACCAGGCCGCGCTCCTCATCGCCGCGACACTCAACTCCGGCACCGTGCTCGCCTTCGCGGCGCTGGGCCTGCTCATCAACGAGCGCGCCGGCATCGTCAACCTCGGCGCTGAGGGGATGATGCTGGTCGCCGCCGTCGCCGGCTTCGCGACCGCCGTGCACACGGGCAACGAATGGATCGCCTTCGGCGCCGGCGCCCTGGCCGGCGGCGTTCTCGCCGCCGCCTTCGGCGTGCTCGTCATCTGGCTCAACACCAACCAGTACGCGACCGGCCTCGCCCTCAGCCTTTTCGGCACGGGCTTCTCGGCCTTCGCCGGCATCCGCTATACGCAGGAAAAGCTCGGCGAGCGCGCCAGCTTCCACATTCCCGTTCTCGCCGACGTGCCCTTCATCGGCCCGGCGTTCTTCCGCCAGCATCCGATGGTCTACATCGCGATCGCGCTCACCCTCTTCATCGCCTGGTTCCTCTACCGCTCGCGCGCCGGCCTCGTACTGCGCGCGGTCGGCGAATCGCCGGAGTCGGCGCATGCGCTCGGCTATCCGGTGCGCCGGATCAGGCTGGCCGCGGTGATCTTCGGCGGCGCGCTCTGCGGCGTCGCCGGGGCGTACATCTCGGTCGTCTACACGCACCTGTGGGTCGAAGGCATGATCGCCGGCAAGGGCTGGATCGCGCTTGCGCTCACCACCTTCGCGACGTGGCGGCCGGCGCGCGTGCTACTCGGCGCCTACCTTTTCGGCGGCGTGACGATGCTGCAGTTCCAGCTGCAGGGCGAAGGCGTGCAGATATCGAGCCAGTTCCTGACCATGCTGCCTTACCTCGCGACCATCGTCGTTCTCGTGCTCATCTCGAGGAACGCCTCGTTCATCCGCGTCAACATGCCGGCGTCGATCGGCAAGCCGTTTTCCCCCGGCTAGCGTTCCTCGATAATTGCCGCTTTGCCCCGGCGCGATCCTCCAATTTCCTTACGACCCACTCACTGGAGCCACCATGACTCGACTTTCGAAACGGTCTTTCGTCCAACTCGCGTGCTGGGGTTCGCTTGCGGCGATCGCCGCGCTCGGCGGGTGCAGCAAGAAGGAGGAGACGGCGACCACGGTCCTCACGTTGCCCGCTTCCGCGCCGATGGCCTCGGCGGCGGCGAGCGCCCCGCTCAAGATCGCCTTCGCCTACGTCGGCCCGGTCGGCGACGGCGGCTGGACCTTCGCTCACGACAACGCGAGGAAGGCGCTCGAGCAGGAACTTGGCGACAAGATCCAGACCTCGTTCGTCGAGAAGGTGCCCGAGGGCGCCGACGCAGAGCGCGTCTTTCGCGACATGGCGAGCCAGGGCAACAAGCTCATCTTTGGCGCGACCTTCGGCTACATGGAGCCGATGCTCAAGGCCGCGGCCGACCTGCCCGACGTGAAGTTCGAGCACGCCACCGGCTACAAGACGGCGCCGAACATGAACACCTACGACAGCCGCACCTACGAAGGCGCGTACATGGCCGGCGTCATCGCCGGCGGCATGACCAAGACCAACGTGCTCGGTGTCGTCGGCTCGGTGCCGATTCCCGAGGTGATCCGCAACATCGACAGCTTCACGCTGGGCGCGCAGTCGGTCAATCCGAAGATCAAGACCAAGGTCGTCTGGGTCAACGAGTGGTTCAACCCGCCGAAGGAAACCGACGCGGCGCAATCGCTCATCAATGGCGGCGCCGACGTGCTGATGCAGAACACCGACTCCTCGGCCGTGCTGCAGACGGCCGGCAAGGCCGGCAAGTACGCCTTCGGCTGGGATTCCGACATGAAGGCCTACGCGCCCGACGCGCACCTGGCCTCCTCGATCATCAACTGGGCGCCGTACTACATCAAGACGACGAAGTCCGTGCTCGACGGCACCTGGAAGGGCGACTCGCGCGCGTGGTGGGGCGTCAAGGAAGGCGCGATCGACATCGTCTCCATCTCCGACAAGGTGCCCGCCGACCTGAAAGCCAAGCTCGACACCGTCAAGGCCGGCCTCAAGGACGGCAGCTTCGTCATCTGGAAGGGCCCGATCACGAGCAATGACGGCAAGACCGAAGTTGCAGCGGGCACGACGGCCGACGACAAGTTCCTCGGCGGCATCAACTTCTTCGTCAAGGGCGTGGAAGGAAAGGTCCCCGGCGGCGACAAGAAGTAAGGCGCACGCGGCGATGGACTTCGGCACGATCTCGCGCCAGCGGCTGCCCGAGCTGCTGCGCGCGATGCCGAAGGCCGAGCTGCACATCCACATCGAGGGCTCGCTCGAGCCCGAGCTGATCTTTGCGCTGGCCAGGAAGAACGGAGTCGCGCTCGCCTGGCCGAGTGTCGAGGCATTGCGCGCGGCCTACGCCTTCACCGACCTGCAGAGCTTTCTCGACATCTACTACGCCGGCGCCAGCGTCCTCCTGCACGAGAGCGACTTCGAGGCGATGGCGATGGCGTACTTCTGCCGCGTCGCTGCCGACCACGTCGTCCACGCCGAGATCTTCTTCGATCCGCAGACGCACACGGCGCGCGGCGTGGCGATGGGCACGGTGATCCGTGGCCTGGCCCGCGCCTGCGAGCGCGCGAAGCGCGAGCTGGGCGTGACGAGCGCGCTCATCCTCTGCTTCTTGCGCCACCTGAGCGAAGAAGAAGCGATCGCCACCCTGCACGACGCCTTGTCGTATCGCGAGCACTTCATCGGCGTCGGCCTCGACAGCAGCGAGCGCGGCCATCCGCCGGAAAAATTCACCCGCGTCTTCGCCGAGGCCGGCAAGCTCGGCCTGCACCGCGTCGCCCACGCCGGCGAAGAAGGGCCGCCGGCTTACATCGAGCAGGCGCTCGAGCTGTTGCACGTCGAGCGCATCGACCATGGCGTTCGCTGCGTCGAAAGCCCGGCGCTCGTGAAGCGGCTCGCGGCCGAAGGCATCGCGCTCACCGTCTGCCCGCTCTCCAACCTGAAGCTGCGCGTCTTCGACAAGCTCGCCGATCACAACCTCGCCGAGCTCCTGCACGCAGGCCTGAAGGCCACCGTCAATTCCGACGACCCGGCCTACTTCGGCGGCTACGTCAATGACAACTTCGTCGCCATCTTCGAAGCGCTGCCGCAGCTCGGCGCCGCAGAGGCCTATGCGCTCGCCAGGAACAGCTTCGATGCCAGCTTCGTCGACGCCGCCGCGAAGCGTTCGATGACAGCGCAGCTCGATGCCGCCTTCGCGCGCTTTCGCTGATGCTGCACCTGCTCTCCGATCCCCAGACGTGGATCGCGCTCGCCACGCTGACGGCGCTCGAGCTCGTGCTCGGCATCGACAACATCGTCTTCATCTCGATCCTCGTCGACAAGCTGCCCGCCGAAGAGCAGAAGCGGGCGCGATTGATCGGCCTGTTCCTGGCGATGTTCCTGCGCGTCGGCCTGCTCTTCGTACTGTCGTTGGTCATCGGCCTGACGGCGCCGCTTCTTTCCGTGCTCGGCAAGGAGATCTCGGGGCGCGACCTCGTCCTCATCGGCGGTGGCCTCTTCCTCATCTGGAAGAGCACGGGCGAGATCCACCAGTCCTTCGAAGGCGACGAAGAGCACGCGGCGGTGGTGAAGGCGAAGTTCTACGCCGTGATCGCGCAGGTCATCGTCGTCGACATGGTGTTCTCGCTCGACTCGATCATCACGGCGGTCGGCATGGTCGACCAGCTCGCGGTGATGATCGCCGCCATCGTCGCTTCGGTCGCCCTGATGATGCTGTTTTCGGCTGCGATCGGCCGCTTCGTCAACACCCATCCGACGATCAAGATGCTGGCCCTGGCCTTCCTCGTCGTCGTCGGCGTCATGCTCCTCGTCGAGGGCTTCGGCCAGCACGTGCCCAAGGGCTACATCTACTTCGCGATGGCATTCTCGGTCTGCGTCGAGATGCTCAACATCCGCATGCGCAAGCGCTCGAAGAAGCCGGCGCAGCTCGAGTCGGCCTACGCCGACGATCCGGCCCAGCCCTGAACGGGCTCTCACGCATGGAGATCCGCCGATGAACAGCGATTGCAAGGTCACCTTCTTCCACTCGCCCAATTCGCGCTCGGTCGGCACGCTCATCTTGCTCAAGGAGCTCGGCGCCGACTACGAGCTGCGCACGCTCGACCTGCAAAAAGACGAGCAGCGGCAGGCCGGGTACCTCGCCATCAATCCGATGGGCAAGGTGCCGGCGATCGTGCACCGGGTGCGCTCATCACCGAGCAGGGCGCCGTCTACACCTATCTCGCCGATCTCCATCCCGAAGCCGGCATCACGCCGGCCATCGGCGATGCGCTGCGCGGCCCGTACCTGCGCTGGCTCTTCTTCTACGGCTCGTCGTACGAGCCGGCGCTGATTGATCGCTCGATGAAGCGCGAGCCGGCGCCGCCTTCGACCTCGCCGTACGGCGACTACGACACGATGCTGAAGACCCTGTTCGACCAGTTCGAGCAAGGCCCGTATCTGCTCGGCGAGCGCTTCACCGCCGCCGACGTTCTCTGGGGCACGGCCCTGCGCTGGACGACGATGTTCAAGCTCGTTGCCGAGACGCCCGTGGTCAAGGCCTACATCGAGCGCGTCACCTCGCGCCCGGCGGCGCTGCGCGCAGCGAAGAAGGACGCGGAAATTCTCGCGGCGCGCGGGAAGTGAGGGGCGGCACCGGCTCCGCGGGAGCCCTTAACGGGCCACCGAGCGCCGCTCGAAAGGCCCGCGATCGGGCCGGTTCATCTCCACGGCAACGAACTCGGCCGCGCTCACCGGGCCCATGGCACGCGTGCGCTCGAAGGCGTAGACGTCTCTGGCCAGCCGCTTGGCCTCGGCCAGGGTGATCTGGTTGTCGAGCTCGCCGATGCGCAGCGCGCAGCGCTCGCACCACGCCTCGAAATCCGCTGCCTCCCTCTCATCGTGCGTCATGGCGTCTCCTTCGATCTCCCGGGAACGATAGATGCCGGGCCTCGCGGCGTCTGTCGGCCTCGCGGCCGGCCGCCTGTCAGGCGCTTCCCACCATCATGATCGTGCCACACCATCGCTGCGAAAGGCGCCCGTTTGCGGTATCCCGGCAAGCCGGCTGTCGCGCAGTGCGGCGTGGGCGTCGGCGGGGCGCGAGACGATGAGGCACGATGCGGCCATGCACCTCACGCGCGACGAACTCGAGCGCATCTCTGCCCTGACGCTGGCGCACTACGGCGGGCGTGCCGACGATTTCTGGGCAGGCACCCGCCATCACGACGTGAGCCAGAACATCGCCGCGCTGCTGCGGCACATTCGCGGGTTGGCGCCGTACACCCTTCTCGACCTCGGCTGCGGCCCGGGGCGCGATCTCAGAACCTTCGCCGAGCTCGGCCACACCTGCATCGGCCTAGAGGGCGAGCCCAGGTTCGCGGCGATGGCGCGCGCCTACAGCGGCTGCGAGGTCTGGGAGCAGAACCTGTTCGACATGCACCTGCCCGAGGCGAAGTTCGACGGCGTGTTCGCCAATGCCGTGCTGTTTCACGTGCCGGCAACCGAGCTGCCGCGCGTGCTGCGCCAGCTGCACGACACGCTCAAGGCAGGTGGCGTGCTCTTTTGCTCCAACCCGCGCGGCCAAGGGCAGGAGGGCTGGCACAGCGGCCGATACGGCGCCTTCCACGACCTGGAGGCGTGGCGCGGCTACATGACAACGGCCGGCTTCACGGAGCTCGAACACTTCTTCCGGCCCGAAGGCTTGCCATGCGAGCAGCAGCCCTGGCTGGCGAGCGTCTGGCGCAGCGCGCCTGCGGAAGCTCAGACGCCGGCGACCTGAAATCGTGACCTCCGATGTCATGGCCGCTCTGCGACCCGGCCATGGTTGCGGCGCCTCGATGCGGCCGCGTTTGACACGCCGTGAGCGACTGGCTAAGGTCGCCGCGGACAGGAGACAACCGATGAAACAATGGATTCAGCCGTCGCTGAAGCGCGCCGTGACCGTCGCGCTTCTGGCTTGCTGTGCCCTGAGCCACGCCCAGGGGTGGCCCTCGAAACCGATCAGGATCGTCGCGCCCGTGCCGCCGGGCGGCGGCGTCGATTTCCTGTCGCGTGCCATCGCGCGAAAGCTGCAGATCGCCTTCGACGTTCCCGTCATCGTCGAGAACAAGGCCGGAGCCAGCGCCCTGGTCGGTACCGACTTCGTGGCCAAGGCGCCGGCCGACGGCAACACCTTGCTGATGGGCTACTCGGTGCTTGCCACCAACACGTTTCTCGTCAACAACCTTCCTTACGACCTGGAGCGCGATCTTGTCCCGGTGGCCTACATCGGCTACATCCCGCTCATCCTCGTCACGCCGCCGAGCTTTCCGCCGAACAGCGTCGGCGAGCTCATCGCCTTGCTGAAGGCCAATCCCAACAAGTACTTCTTCGCCTCGGGGGGCGCCGGCGCCGGAGCCCATCTCGCGGCCGAGATGTTCAAGTCGATGACAGGAACGACGATGCAGCACGTGCCCTACAAGGGCAACGCGCCGGCACTCACCGACGTGGTCGGCGGCCACGTGCCGATCATGTTCGACACCATCACGACGTCGCTGCCTCTGGTCAGGGCAGGCAAACTCAAGGCGCTGGCGACGACGGGGCCGAAGCGCTCGCCGCTGGCCCCCGAGCTGCCGACGATGATCGAAGCCGGCGTTCCCGGATTCGAGATCAGCGCCTGGTACATGGTCTTCGCGCCGAGGAAGACTCCGCCCGAGGTGCTCGACAAGCTCAACCACGCGATCGACACCGCGCTCGCTGATCCCGAATTCGCGAAGCAGATGGCGGCGCAGGGTGTCGTCCTCGTCGGCGGCAGCCTGGCGCAGGCCGATGCTTTCCTGAACAGCGAGATCAGCCGCTGGGGCACCGTGATCAAGGCCGCCGGCATCAAAGCCGAGTGAGCGGTGCGCCTCTTCGATCTTCACTCGCACTGGGGAACCGAGCGCGGCTACGTGCTGCGATCCGCCGACGCGCTGGCGCAGCAGAAGAAGACGTGGAACTCGACCCCGCGCTACGACACCGAGGACGAGATGGCAACCTACCTGCGCGCCAACGAGGTCAGGACGATCCTCGATTTCGGCTTCACCAAGAGCCTGCCCCTGGAAGAGGTCGTGCCGCTGCATGACTACGCGATCGAGACGCAGTCGCGTTACAGCGACTGCATCTTCGGCAGCTGGCTGCAGATCGATCCGCGCCTGGGCGAAGCCGGCGCCGCCGAGCTCGAGCGCTGCATCCGTGCCAGCGATGGCTTCGTCAGCCTGTGCGTCTCGGCGTCGGGCACGGGCTACGCCGCGAGCGATCCGATCTACCACCGGTTCTACGAAGTCGCACAGGCACACGGCCGCCCGGTGCTGGTGCTGGTCGGGCACACCGGTGCGGGCGCCGGCCTGCCGGGCGGCGGCGGCATCAAGCTCGACCTCTGCCACCCACGTTACGTCGACGAGCTGGCGATCGCTTTTCCCGATCTGCAGATCGTCACCGGCCGGCCCGCCTGGCCGTGGCAGGACGAGATGATCTCCATCATGATCCACAAGCCCAACGTCTGGAGCGAGCTGCACGGCTGGTCGCCGAAGTATCTGACCGATCCCTTCAAGAAGGAGATCCGGTCTCGTCTCAAGGACCGTGTGATGTTCGGCGCCGACTACCCGCTCTTTCGCTACGAGCGGCTCGTGGCCGACTGGAAGGAGCTGGGCTACAGCGACGCTATCCTCGAAAAGGTCTTTCACGCCAACGCCGAGCGTCTCTTCGGCCTCGACCCGCCCGCGCGATGAAGCTCGGGCTCGAAGGGCGGATCGCGGTCGTCGGCGGCGCCAGCCAGGGCATCGGCCAGGCCATCGCGCGGCTGCTCGCCGCCGAAGGCGCCACGGTGGCGATGGTGGCGCGCAAGGCCGAGCCGCTGGCCGAAGCCTGCGCTCGCATCGCCGAAGCAACGGGCGCCACGACGTTCGCCATACCCGCCGATATCCGCAAGGCGGCGGACTGCGAAGCGATCGTGCAACGGGCCATGGAGCGCTTCGGTCGCATCGACGTGCTCGTCAACAACGACGGCGCGCCGCCGCTCGGCGAGCTCGAGTCTTTCGACGACGTGGCCTGGAGCCGCGCCGTCGAGCAGAACCTGATGAGCGTGGTGCGCCTGTCGCGCGGCGCGCTGCCCTCGATGCGCGCGCACGGCTGGGGCCGCATCGTCAACATCACGGCGCTCTCGGCAATCCAGCCGATCGCTCGCTTCGGCCTGTCGATCGCCACCTGGGCCGGCGTCATCGGCTACGCGAAGACGCTCTCGCTCGAAACGGCGAACGCCGGCATCACGGTGAACACGATCTGCCCCGGCCGCATCGAGACCGGCCGGCTCGGTACGGTGTTCGGCTCCGGCAAGCCCGGCCAGGTCGACGACGAACAGCGGGCGCAGCTGCTGCGCCAGATACCGATGGGCCGCGTCGGCCAGCCCGACGAGATCGCCGGTCTCGTCGCCTTCTTGTGCTCTTCGTGGGCGGCCTACATCACGGGTGCCGTGCACCACGTCGATGGTGGCCGCGGCGCCAGCCTGCTATGACCAACAGCCCGGACTCAGCCGATTTCATTCCCTGGTATTTCCGCTCGCTCGATTTCGAGCAGCTATGGCGCGACTACCCGCCGCCGCCGACCTACTTCCAGACCACCGCCCGGCTGTCGCGCGACGAGCTTCGCGCACTGCAGGAAAAGCGCTTCCTCGCGACCGTGGCGCGCGGCTGGGAGATCGAGTTCTTCAAGCGCCACTGGAGCGGGCACGGCCTCGAGCCCGGCGACATCTGCGGCCTCGACGACCTGGCGAAGATCCCCGTCTACGACGTCGGCCACATCCGCAAAAGCATCGAGCGCAATCCGCCCTTCGGCGATTTCATGGGGATCTCGCCGGCCGACGGCAAGCGCATGCCGCTGGTGCTGCAAACCAGCGGCGGCACCACCGGCCTGCCGCGGCCGATGCTCTACGCGCCCCAGGACCGCGAGACGATGGCAATCCTCGGCGGCCGCCGCCTGGCGATGCACGGCGTGCGGCCCGGAGACATGGTGCTGGTGACGCTCTCGCTCGGCCTCGGTAACGGCGGCATGGCGCCGCGCGAAGCGATGTGGCGCTACAGCGGCGCCGTGCCGGTGATGACCGGCAGCGGCGCCAACACGCCGACGCGCCGGCAGATCGAGATCGTCAAGGCCTGGGGTATCAGCGTGCTGCTGGGTTTTCCGGCTTACCTGCGGCACATGGCGCTGGTCGCCCGCGACGAGTTCGGCATCGACCCGCGCTCGCTCGGCATCCGCCTCGTCGGCACGCACCTCGGCATGGAGAACCGCGAGCAGCTCGAAGATCTCTGGGGCGCCAGGGCCTTCGACATGTACGGCACGCACGAGAGCGGCATGCTCGCTGCCGAGTGCACGCAGCAGACCGGCATGCACGCCATGGAAGACGCCTTCATCCTCGAAGTGGCCAACCCGGAGACGGGCCAGCCGATGCCCGACGGCGAGAAGGGCACGCTCTACATCACCACGCTCTACAAGTACGGCGCGCCGCAGATCCGCTTCAACGTCAACGACATCTCCGCCTGGCACACCGATGCCTGCCCCTGCGGCAACACGATGCGGCGCCTCAAGCGCATCTTCGGCCGCAACGACAACATGGTGAAGTTGCGCGGCGTCAACGTCTTTCCCGAAGCGGTCGGCGCGGCGGTGGTCGAAGACCGGCGCACGAACGGCGAGTACTTCTGCTTCGTCGACCGCGTCGGCGAGGCCGGCACCGACCGGATGGACGTCTGGGTCGAAGTGACGGACGCGGCGGCCGACCGCGAGCACGTGCGCACCGACCTGGAGCGGCGCATGAAGGAAGTGCTGGGCGTCAAGGTTCAGGTCACGCCCGTCGCGAAGGGCGAGCTGGACGAGTTCACCATGACCTCGCAGAGTTCCAAGGTCAAGCGTCTGCTCGACCGGCGCAAGTAGGCCGGGCGTTCGCACCCGGCACCGCACCGCGTCGCCTCGATCGATGCATGGAAGAGATGCGGATGACGACGCTGCCGAAGGCCGTGCTCTGGAAGAGAATCCGGGCGCTTTCACCATGAGCTCGATACTGCTTCGGCCCGACGATGCGCGCGCCTGCTACGTGTTCGCGCACGGCGCCGGCGCCGGCATGCAGCACGCCTTCATGGCCGCCTTCGCCACCGGGCTCGCGCGGCGCGGCATCGCGACGCTGCGCTACGAGTTCCCGTACATGGAGAAAGGCTCGAAGCGGCCCGACCCGCCCGCCGTGGCGCATGCCGCCGTGCGCGCCGCCGTCGCCGAGGCGGCGGCGCAGTGCGCCGGCCTGCCGCTCTTCGCCGGCGGCAAGTCGTTCGGCGGGCGCATGACCTCACAGGCGCAGGCCAAGGAGCCGCTGCCCGGCGTTCGCGGCCTCGTCTTCGTCGGCTTTCCGCTGCATCCCGCAGGCAAGCCATCGCTCGAGCGCGCGGAGCATCTTTCCGATGTCCATTGCCCGATGCTCTTTCTGCAAGGCACGCGCGACGAGCTCGCCGACGTCGCTCGGGTCCGTACGGTCATCAAGCGGCTCGGCGAGCGCGCGACGCTCGCGCTCTTCGACGATGCCGACCACGCCTTCCACGTGCGCGCGAGCAGCGGCCGCAACGATGAGCAGGTGCGCCAAGCGATGCTCGACGCGACGGCCGACTGGATCGCTTCGCGCCCCTGACCGCATCTGCGCGGTCCCCTCTTCAAGGGGAAAGACGAGCGAGGCTTCACTGCCTACAGTGCGCTCCGCGTCGTCTTCCACGGCGCGGAGCAAGCCCATGAATGCAATCCACGCGAAGACGCGCCCCTACCGTGTCGGCATGATCGTCCCGAGCTCGAACACGACGATGGAAACGGAGATCCCGGCCCTGCTGCAGCGGCAGAGCGCCGTCGACGGCAGCCGCTTCACATTTCACTCCACGCGGCTGCGGCTGCGCCATGTCGCGCCGGAAGCGCTGCAGGCGATGAACGACGCCGCCGGCGATGCCGTCGATGCGCTCTGCGATTCGCAGGTCGACACGGTCATGTACGCATGCCTCCTTGCGACGATGTTCGGCGGCAAGGCATCGGTTGTCGAGACCGGGCAGCGCCTTGCCCGGCGCGCCAACTACATGCGCGCTGCGCCCGTCTCGGTCGTCACCAGCGCCGACGCGCTGATCGCTGCCCTGCACTCGCTCGGCGCCCAAAGCATCTCGATGATCGCGCCGTACAGGAAAGAGCTGACGGCCAGGGTCACCGCGACGATCGAAGAGCACGGCATCGTCGTGCGCCAGGCGGTCTCGCTCGAGATCGCCGACGACGTCGCCGCCGGCCGGCTCGACCAGCAGACGCTGCTTTCGATGGCCTGCGAGCTCGACCTGGCCAATTCCGACGCACTCGTGCTTTCGGCCGGCGTGCAGATGCCCTCGATCGAGGTGCTCGATGCCGTCGAACAGTTGCTTGGCCTGCCGGTGCTCAGCGCGGCCAGCGCCAGCGTCTGGGCCCTGCTGCAGAAGCTGCGCATCGAGCCGCAGGTGAAGGCCGCCGGCTGGCTCCTGCGCAGCTCATGCGCTCACGCCAATGCCCATGCCCATGCCCATGCCCATGCCCACGAGGAAAGGCAGGCCGCATGATGGAAGAGGCCCTCCTTAGGCACCGCAGAATACAACTACAAGTATTCACAGGAGCTGGTGATGGCGACCATCGAGCACGACCTTGGTTGGCGCGTTGAACTTGCCGCCACGGCGGTCAAGGCAACTCGGCAAACTCGACAAAGGCGGAAGCCCGGCGCATCACCACGTTCCTGCGCCAGCGGCTCGCGACGCTCGACGACCCGCGCAGCGCCGGCAAGCGTTGACTGGCCCGAAGCTCGGCATCTATTGGCGCTACCGGGTGGGCGACTATCGCCTCATCTGCGCCGTCGAAGACGGGGTGCTCCGCATCCTCGTTCTCGAGATCGGCAACCGGCGCGACCACTATCGCTGAGAAGCCTGCTTCAAGGCGAGGGTTTCGCAGCGGCGGAGAAGTTGATTGACCGCGCTGGCTTCGAAGCCTGCAGCGTGAAGAGCAAGGGCAGGCGCTCGGGTGCCTCGCGCAGAACGTAGCGGCCCGAGGGCTCCCGTACCATCGAAGGCAGCATCTGCCACTCGGTGTAGTGATGCTCCTCCAGCTTGCCGATGACAAGGCCTGCGTCGAGCGCCCCCTGCACGACTTCGCCGAGACCGTGCGACCACTCGTGGGTCAGCTTGTGCGCGAGCGGCGTGCCGTCGTCGACGTAGGTCTGCTCGCTCTCGAGCGAGACGGGTTCGGCGCGTTCACCGTACGGGTAGCGCAGCCGCAGCTCGGCATCGGTCTCGGGGTCGATGAGCATCGCCATCGGGTGGACGTCGCGAAGATGGGTGCGGCCGCCCGGCACCAGCAGTGAAGCCGCGACGGCCAGTCAGCGGCCGATCGACGGAATCCAGTTGATCGCGCCGATGGAGGCATAGACGAGGTCGTAGCGATCGTTCAGCAGCATGGCCGCATCGAACACGTCGCCGAGGACGAAACGTCCGGCCGCACCGGCCCGATCGAACAGGCGTCGACATTGCTCGATGGCGCTCGGTGAAAAGTCGAGCCCGCTGACTGAAGCGCACCCAGCCGCAACAGCGAGAGCGTGTCGGTGCTGAGATGACATTGAAGGTGGGCGACCTTCAGGCCCGCGAGCGAGCCCAGGGCCAACGCGTCGTTGCCTACCGTCAGGCTGATGCGCTCGGCTCGCGCAACAGCTCGTCGATGTCGTAGCCGCCAGGTCCGATCTGAATCGGCACCCGGTCTTCCCACGCCGCGAGGTTGCCCGCCCGCCACTGCGCCGATCCATGATTCCGAGCATAGGCCACCGTGGGCGGATCGTCCCAGGCCGAGGCTCGTGCCGCCGCCGCTTTCTGAGGCGCTTGCTAGAGTAGGACCACTCCAGCACGAACACGAAAGGACCGGCCTTGCGCAAGCTCGTCGTCTTCAACAACGTCTCGCTCGACGGCTACTTCACCGACGCGCATGGCGACATGAGCTGGGCGCACAAATCGGACCCGGAGTGGAACGCCTTCTCGGCAAGGAACGCGAGCCACGGCGGCATGCTCCTCTTCGGCCGTATCACCTATGAGCTGATGGCTTCGTTCTGGCCGACGCCCGCCGCGGCAGAAGCGATGCCCGAGGTGGCGAAGGCGATGAACGCGTTGCCCAAGATCGTGTTCTCGACGACGCTGCAGGAAGCGGCGTGGCGGAACACGCGGCTCGTCAAGACCGGCATGCTCGACTTCGTGCGGGCGCTCAAGCACGACGAAGCCGGCTCCGACATGGCGATCATGGGCAGTGGCAAGGTCGTCGCGCAGCTCGCACAGGCCGGCCTCGTCGACGAATACCAGGTCGTCGTGAACCCGATCGTTCTCGGCCAGGGTCGAACGATGTTCGAAGGCGTCGCGAACCGCATCGCGCTGGAGCTGACGAACGAGCGGCGCTTCAGGAACGGAAACGTCGTTCTGTACTTGCGGCCTGCACGGGGTTAGCCGGCCGGCGGCCGCGTTCGATCACGACATCCATCCTTTCGCTCGACAGGAGCAGCCCATGCAGAAGATCACCCCCTTTCTCTGGTATTCGAAGGAGGCCGAGCAGGCCGCCAGGTTCTACGCATCGATCTTTCCCGATTCACGCGTCAACCGCGTCGTGTCGATGCCCGGCGAATCGCCGAGCGGCCCGCCCGGCTCGGTAAAGATCGTCGACTTCGTTCTTTTCGGGCAGCCCTTTACCGCCATGAGCGCCGGCCCGCTCGACCCGTTCAACCACGCGGTCTCGTCTGTCGTGAACTGCGACACCCAGGCCGAGATCGACCGCTACTGGAGCGCGCTCCTCGAAGGCGGCTTCGCGGAACAGTGCGGATGGCTGAAGGATCGCTTCGGGCATTCGTGGCAGATCGTTCCGACGGTACTCCCCGCAGATGATGTCCGATCCCGATCGAGCCAAGGCCCGGGGTGCGGCGACCTTCGAACTTGAATACACCTTGATGGTGTATCTGCCCTCCAGTTCGGGGTCCTGAATGCTGCGGTGCTCGGCGACGACCACATTTCCGTTTCGTGTGCCCCGCGGGTTAGCTTGGAATAGGCAGCATGCGCCGCTAGGAATCCGACGGTTCATAGATTCGCCTAGGACTTGGGCGACGAACAAGTCTGGTTGCATGTGCATCCAGTCAGGCGCCTCTACTCATTCGTCAGCATCGTTCTCCAGCGATTGGCTCTCGCCGAATGCTCCCGCTGCGAATTGCAGATCGACCAGTGGCACCGCACGCACGCCAATCCGCTCGGTGCGCGACAAACGGCGCAGCGGAAGGACATTAGTGGCCTATAGAAAAGAGGGCGGGCATCGGCGCGGCATGCGCATCAGTCACATCAGACGGCAGAGTTGAACGTTTCGAGCAAGGCGGCATACGTTCACACTTGGTAGAAAAGGTGAGGTCCAGGTGAGGTCCCTCGACCTCGCCTGTGCGTTCCCCACGCCGCGCAAGCGCGATGCCGTCTTTCTGCGTGCGTTCCGCTATTGATGAATCCTTCAGCTCAACGATGATGGCCTTGGACGAATTCGTGTCGTCAAGCCCGGTGACAATGAGACAATGAAGTCGATACGTTTGTTCGTCTGCGGAATCTTGTATTCGATGGCAACGCCCGAAAACTGGTATCTCGTCGTCAGGCAAAACACGCGCCATGTGCACCAGCGACTCGCGCCAAGAGCGAAACTCACCTCGGCGCCACGCCTGTTTCCGTGCAATCGCGGTAAGCCTCAGCAATAACGTCTTCGATGTCGCGTGACAGCGCATCATCCAGAAATTTGCTCTTGGAGGCGCGGTAGATGATCACCGGGGAGCGCTTGTAGACGTGGGCAGTGTTATAGGTCCGTGTACTTCTTGCTGTTGCCCCGCGCGAGGTCAACAGGGTACTTCTGATCATTGAGCACGAGCTTGTCGTGCGCAGCGCGCAGCGGATCAATGTGCAGCGAATCGCACAGTTGCAACAAATATAGGAACACGTCTGCGACCTCCATCATTGCCGCCTGCCTCTGGTCCTCGGTGAGATTGCGACTTTGCTCGTCGGTTAGCCACTGGAAGTTTTCGAGCAGCTCACCGGCCTCGACGCTAAGAGCACAGGCTAAGTTCTTAGGCGAGTGGAATTGCGACCAGTCGCGCACCTCCGCAAAGGCGCGCAATTCTTCGATCAGCGCATCAATGTCCGCATTCATGGGTGCTCCTTGGCACTGTCCGACCGCATGAGCGCACCCGCGGCCTGAAGATGCTGCAACGGCTTGGCGCCACTGCCGCGGCACCGCGCCAATCACTCCATCATGATCCCTGCATCCTTGATCAGCTTCGACCACTTCTCCTGCTCTTCGCGTATGAACCGCCCGAACTCCGCCGCCGTCCCGCTCCCCGGCTCCGCGCCCTTCGCGATCAAGTCCTTGCGCACATCCGGCAGTGCCAGCACCCGGTTCACGTCGTCGTGCAACTTGGCGACAGTCGCCGCCGGTGTCGCCAGTGGCGCCAGCAACCCGAACCACCCCTGCGCCTGATAGCTCGGCAGCCCCGAGCTCATCACCGTCGGCACGCCGGGCAGCGCTTCGAGCGGTTGCGTGCCGGTGACGGCGATTGCCTTGAGCCTTCCCGATTTCAGTTGCGGGATCACGGTTTGCGTCGGCGCGAACATCAGCTCGATCTGCCCGCCCAGCAGGTCGGTGAGCGCCTGGCCGGTGCCTTTGTAGGGCACGTGCTGCATGTCGATGCCGGCCTTCGCCTTGAAGAGCTCGCCCGAAAGGTGCGACGCGGCGCCGATGCCCGATGAGCCGAAGTGCAGCTTGCCGGGGTTGGCCTTGGCGTAGGCGATCAGCTCGCGCACGTTATTGACGGGCACGCCGGCGTTGATCGCCACCACGTAGGCCTCGGCCGAGACCAGCGCCACGGGGGCGAGCTTCGCGATGTTCTTCTCGGTGATGGCGGCGGTGGTGGCCATCACCAGCGCGTAGCCGTCGGGCGCAGCATTGGCCACCTGCTCGGTGCCGATGTGGCCGCTCGCGCCGGGCCTGTTCTCCACGATCACGGGCTGCCCCCACATCGCACTGAGGCGCGGCGCCAGCGTGCGCGCCAGCGTGTCGGCGCCGCCGGCGGGCGCGAAGGGCACGATGATGGTCACGGCCTTGGCGGGGAAGGCTTGCGCGGTGGCGTGGCCCGCGGCCAGGCACAGCAGGCCGCCCGCGAGGGCGGAAACAAGGACTCGTCGCGTGGTTCGCATGTCGCTCACGCCTTCTTCGGTTCGGGTTCGATGATGGTGGTGCGCAGTGTCGCGATGCCCTCGATGCTGCACTCGACCACGTCGCCGGGCTTCAAGAACAGTTCCGCCGCGTTCGCCTTGCCGACGGCCACGCCGCCCGGCGCGCCGGTGGAGAACATGTCGCCCGGCTCGATCGGGATGTGGCGCGAGAAGTGCTCGAGGATGTCGGGCAGCTTCCAGATCTGGTCGCGCGTGTTCACGCGCATGCGCTGCTCGCCGTTCACGGCGCACGTCATCCACAGGTCGTACGGGTCGGCGATCTCGTCCATGGTGATCAGCTCGGGGCCGAGCGGGCCGAAGCCGGGAATGTTCTTGCCGGTCCAGAAGCGCGAACCGGAGGCCACTTCGCGCTCCTGCGAATCGCGGTCGGTGAGGTCGTTGAGGATGGTCACGCCGGCCACGTAGCTGAAGGCTTCGGCCTTCTTCACGCCGAGCGCGCGCCGGCCGATCACGAACACGAGCTCGGGCTCGTAGTCGAGACGCACGATGCCTTCGGGCCGCGCCACCTTCGCATCGTGGCCGATGAGGCAGGAGTTGAGCTTGACGAAGGCGGTGGGCTCGTTCGGAATTTCCTTGATGAGGTTGGTGCGTTTCAGCTCTTCGAGGTGAGTGCGGTAGTTCTTGCCGACGCAGAGGAACTTGTCGGCATCGGGAATGGGCGGCAGCCAGGTCACCGATGCGGCATCGAGCCAGGCGGCTGCGGAGCGCGCGGCGTCGTTCTGCACCGAGTTGCTCAGCTCGCGCACGCGCGCCATCGCGGCGGGGCCGGCGGCCAGAAGCGCCCGCATGCTCGCCGGCACGTCGCCGAGCCCGGCCGTCTTCGCGGCCGTGGCGAGATCGAGCACGCGCTCGCCGATGCGAAGGCCGAGCCGCGGCACGTTCGGGTCCGCAACGGTGAACGTGACGAGGCGCATGGGCTCGGCCTTTCAGTGATCGACCACGTTCGCCAGGGGTTGCCCGGCCTTCAGCCGTTCGAGGTTGTCGACGACGCCCGCGGCGATCCGTTCGACGCTCGCTTTGCTGCCCGAGCCGCCGAAATGCGGCGAGACGAGGACGTTGGGGCAGGCCCAGAGCGGGTCGTGGGCGGGCAGCGGCTCGGGGTCGGTCACGTCGAGGCCGGCGCCACCGATCTGCCCCGAGCGGAGCGCATCGCAGAGCGCCGTTTGGTCGACGACGCTGCCGCGCGCGACATTGACGATCGTCGCACCGCGCCTGCACGCGGCGAGCGCGGCGGCGTCGATCAGGTGATGCGTCTCTTCGGTCATTGCAATGGCGATGGCCACCACGTCGGCTTCGCCGAGCACGCGGTGCAGGGCGTCCAGGCCTTCGACCGCGTCGACGTCGCGGTTCGGCTTTGCCGATCGCGTGACGGCGACGACGCGCATGCCGAAGGCGCGGGCGCGGCGCGCCAGCTCTTGGCCGATGTGGCCGAGCCCGACGATAGCGAGCGTCTGCCCTTCGAGCGATGTCGCTCGCGCGGCGATGGCGCGGTCCCAGCGGTGCTCGTGGGTCTGCACCGCGATCTCGGGAATGCGCCGGCCGAGTGCCAGCATCAGTGCCATGGCGTGCTCGGCGACCGTCGCCGCGACCGCGCCGGCCGCGTAGCTGACGACGATGCCGCGCGGCAGCCCGGCGGCCTCGAAGCCTTCGCGGCCGGCCGAGATGAAGTGCATCCAGCGAATCGTGTTGCCGGGCGCGGTGAGCGCCTGCACGACCTGGCGCGCCTCGGCCACCGGCGCGTCGAAGAGGATGAGCGCTTCGGCGCCGGGCAAGGCCACGAGCGCCGGCCCCAGCTTGTCGACGACGTCGAAATCGCAGCCAGTGACGCTGCCGAGACGTTCGATGATCCGGGCCTTGGCCAGCGGAAAGCGAGCCCAGTAGACGACGCGCATGCGAAAGCCTTTCGAAAATGGTTCAGGCGCGCGAGGGCGGATGCGCGAGCAGCGCTTCCTCGACGACGTCGGCGCCCCAGCCGGGCCGGTCGGGAACGATGAGCTCACCGTTCTCGACGCGCGCGCTGTGCGTGACGAAGCTGCGCGTCCACGGCGCTTCGTCGGGGCGCAGCTCCATGATGCGCAGGTTGGGCACGCTGGCGCAGAAGTGCGCGCTCATCAGGTTGCCGAGCTCGCCCACCGGGTTGTGCGGCGCAACGTGCGTCTCGTACGCGTCGGCGAGCGTGGCGATGCGCACCGATTGCCAGACGCCGTTCCACAGCGGGTCGACGAGGGCGACGTCGACGCCGCGCTGCGCCAGGTACGGGCGATATTCGGCCAGCCCGTGCAGCGATTCGAGCGAGGCGATCGGCGTGCGCGTCCGGGCACGGATGAGGGCCAGCGCCTCGGCGTCGCGAATGTCGAACTCGAGCCAGTACAGGCTGAGCGCCTCGAGCCGGCGCGCCAGGCGCAGGTAGCCCTCGGTGCGTTGGCTGAAGCTCGTGTCGAGCATGAGCCCCATCGCCGGCCCGGCGCCCTGACGCAGGGCCGAGAGCTGCTCGACGACGGCCTCGATCTGCGCGTCGCCGATGCTGCGGTCGAGAAAGCCAGGCGCGATGCGAAAACCGCCGTTGATCATGCGTGGGCCGTTCGGGCCGAAGAACACGGGGTTGGTCTTCAGCGTCTTGAAGCCGGCGTCGGCCGCCTCGCGACCCATGCGGACGAAATCGTCGAGCGAGCGCACCGGGGCGAGGCCGATCTTTTCGTAGAAGGCAGCGTGCAGGACACGGTAGCTGCCGCAATGCGTCCAGTAGACGCCGATGCGATCGCGAAACGGGCCGCCGAACAGTGCGTACACGGGTACGCCACGCGCCTTCGCGGCGACGTCGAGACAGGCGTTCTCGATCGCGGCGATCGCCTGGTACGCGAGGCCTCCGGAGGCCAGGCGCGTCGTCGCGTGCAGCGTCTCGCTGAGGCGCGCGTACTGGCACGGATCCATGCCGGTTGCCGTGGCGCCGAAGCTCTTGATCAGCGGCGCCAGCGAGGTGCCGGAAAAGCCGTCGTAGTACTCGGCCCAGCCGACGAGCCCTGCGTCGGTCGAGAGCTTGACGTACGAGCAGACACGATAGCCGCCGTCGGCCTGCAGGGTGTCGATCCGCGTGATCTTCATGCTCGAGGTCTTGCGGCTCGCGTGGCGTGTGCGAAGGCGCCGTTACTCGGCGACGTAGCCGCTCGCCTTGACGAGGGCGTCGAGGCGCTTCGATTCGGCAGCGAGCGTCGCCGCCAGTTCCTGCGGCGAGGTCGGTGCCGGGATGAGCCCGTTGTGCGCGAACCGCTCGACGACCTCGGGCGATTTCACGGCCTTCGTGATCGCCGCGTTCAGCTCGCGCACGAGATCGGGCGGCATGTTGGCGGGGCCGAACACGCCGACGGTGATGACGCTGGTGATGTCGATGCCGCGCTCTTTCAGCGTGGGCACGTCGGGAAGCAGCGGCGAGCGAACGTCGCCGGCGACCGCGAGAACGTGGATCTTGCCCGAGCGATGCATCTCGATCATGTCGCTCAGGCCGTCGATCAGCAGCGGCAGGTGGCCGCCGACCAGGTCGGTGAGCGCGACGGCGCCGCCCTTGTACGGAACCATCGGCATGTTGAGGCCGAGCGCCTGCGCGAAGGCGACGCCGAGGAAATGGGGCAAGGTGCCCGCGCCGGGCGTGCCGTACGAGGTCTGCGCCGGGTTCGCCTTGGCCCAGGCGAGCCATTGGCGCAAGTCGGTCGCGCCGGTGAGCGGGCCGGTGGCGAAGCCGATGTCGAAGCGCGTGACGCCGGCGACGGGCGTGAAGTCCTTGACCGGGTCGTAGTCGAGCTTGGCGTAGATGTGCGGGTAGATCGTGAACGGGCTGTTCGTCGCGAGGATCAGGGTGCGGCCGTCGGGCGGCGAGCGGCGCAGCTCGGCAAGCGCCAGGCGCTGCCCGGCGCCGAGCCGGTTCTCGACGATGATCGGGCGGCCGAGCAGATCCTTCAGCTTGTCGGCGAGGATGCGCGCGGCCACGTCGTTCGAGCCGCCGGCCGCCAGGCCGACGAGGAGCCGGATCGGCGACTTGTCATCCTGGGCGGCGGCATCGACGAGAGGGCCGAGCAGCGCGCCTGCGGCCACGCTGAGGGCGAACTGTCGACGGGTGCTCATCGCGCTTCACTCCGGATTCCAATGCAATGCGTGGAGAGGAATATAGCCGCCGCAGCACGAATGAGCGCCTGTCAATCGCCCCTTGGCGGGAGTTTCGCGGGGCGGCCCCGTCTCGACGCGCCTCGCTCTCGAAGATAGGCTATCGCCCTCAGCCATACCGGAGGAACCATGGCAACGATCAGCAAGGAAACCGCGAAGACCCTGACCGACACCGTCACCATGGTGAAGCTCGTCGGCGAGGCCAACGCCAAGATCCAGCCGCAATACAAGAAGATGTTCGAAGGCCTCAAGAAGGCCATCGCCGACGCCAGTGCCGACGATATCGAGCTCTATCAGCCGCAGCTCGCGAAGGTGATCCAGGCGATCGACAAGTGCCAGCACAGCGTGCAGGGCGCACTCGCCTTGCTGGCGCAGTTGCGCAAGGACGATGCCCTGATGGAAACGAAGTTCGATCAGGTCAAGAAGCTGACGGAGCAGATGTCGGGCATACGCAAGCAGCTTGTCGACGAGGCCGCTGCGGCGCGCAAGATCGACGCCGATGCCGGCAAGGCCGACGAAGCGGCGAAGAAGGACTCCCAGTCGGCCGAGGCCGACCTCGACGCGCTGAAGGACGAGGCGGCCGAGATCAAGAAGAAGGTCGACGTTGCGAAGCGGGACATGCCCAAGCTCGGCGATGAGGCACGCAAGGCCAACGAGAAGAACGACAAGAAGGCTCTCACTGCGGCTCGCATGAAGATCCTTGATTTCCAGGAGCTGGACCTGCCGGCCAAGGCCTTACGGCTGAAGCTGGAGAAATACAAGAAGCAGTATCCGGACATCGACAAGGGCATGAAGGCCGATCTGGTGTGGATGTACGACAACGTGCAGGATGCGATCGACACCGCCGACGATGCCGACAAGCTGGTCAAGGAGCTGTTGGCGTTGAAGCCGCCGCAGAAGGAAGAAAAGGCGGTCAATCGCGCGCCCTTCGCCAAGGCTGACGTCCTCAAGGCTGCGGCCGTGCTCGGCATCGAGGCCAAGGATGAGCCGAAGCTGGCCAAGCTGCTGAACGAGACGCCGCGCTTCAAGTGGGCCGACGCGCTGGGCAAGCTCGGTACGCAGCTGAAGCTCAAGGATCACGATGGCAAGGCGATGCTGGTCAAGTTGAACAAGCTTTCCTTCATCCAGAAGGGCCAGCTGATCGACATCTGAGCGACTGCACGCTTGGGCCGACATTCGACTCGCAGCCGCTGATCACGAAGGGCGACGCGATGAGTATCGAGATCACCTACACCGATCACGGCACGATGCCCATCCAGTGCGGGGCCGATGTCGTCGAAATACGTGCCGCGTACCGTCGCGCGGTCCAATGAGCCTTCGATGATCCTCGTCCTGTCGCTGCTCATCGGCGTCGCCGCTGGCCTGCGCGCCGTCACCGCGCCCACGGCCGTCAGCTGGGCGGCATATCTCGGGTGGCTGCCGCTCGGCGGAACGCCGCTGGCTTTCCTCGGGCACGTCGCCGCTCCGTGGGTGCTCACCGTGCTCGCGATCGGCGAGCTCGTCGGCGACCAGCTGCCGAACACACCGAGCCGCAAGGTGCCCGTCCAGTTCGGCACGCGCATCCTGACCGGCGCGCTCTGCGGCGCCGCGATCGCGGCACCGAGTGGCCAGCTTCTCTTCGGCCTCGGGGCCGGCGTCGCCGGTGCGGTGCTCGGCACGCTGGGTGGCGCCGCGGCGCGTGCGCGCCTGGCGCAGGCGTTCGGGCGCGACCTGCCGGCCGCGCTCATCGAAGACGCCGTCGCCATCGGCGGCGCCTTGCTCGTCGTGAGCGCGGCGCGCTAGCGGCGCGCTCGGGGTCGCTGCCTCCCGCTCGGCCGAGTAGCTCCTACCGTGCGTAGTCCCGCGCCACCACCGGTGCCGCGGCACCGGGGCCGCGCACGGTCTTGCCGGTGAGCGTCTTGCCCTTGTCGCAATCCCAGCCGGGCGGGTCGGACGTCGGAAAGTGCGTCTTGTCGGTCCATGGCGCGTTGATGTTCGCGCGCGTCAGCACGACGCGTGCGTGCGCAATCATGGCCGCGCCTTCGCCGGTGCGGTCGGTCGCGAGCTGCACGTCGAGCTTTTTCATCAGCTCGTCGATGCTCTTGATCTTGCCTGTCTCGAAATCCTTGATGTGCCCGGCGGCCGCGGCTGCCGCCTGCTTGACGAAGCCCTCGGCACGCTCGACGGCCAGGCCGTAGCCCTTCGCCGTGCGCGGCGGCGGCACGACGATGGTCAGGCTGAGCAGGTCCTTCCAGGCCGCGCCGTCCTGCCATTGCGTCCACTTGCACTGGTTGTCGGCGATGCCGAGCGCGCGTGTCACGGCTTCGTGCTCGAGCGCCGGGTTGAGGAACATCGAAGCCGTCTTGGTGGCGAAGGTGCGGCTCACCTCGTCGATCACGGTCCGTCTTGCGCGAGAATGACGGCGCGTCAGTTGCGTGCTCCCGCGGCTCGGCGCCATCTTCTTCGGGGCCATGTCGAGGTCAACCATGTTGAAAAACCTCATCCGCGGCAGTGCGCGTGCGCTGTTCGCGATCCTGGCGCTCGGCGCCTTCACACCTTCACTTCGAGCTGCCGACAGGGCAGCAGCGTCGCCGCCGCCGCTCGTCGTCGGCTTCGTCTACGTGAGCCCGATCGGTGAAGCGGGCTGGACGTATCAGCACGAGCTCGGCCGTCGCGAGATGGTGCGCTCGCTCGGGCCGCGGGTGAAGACGATCGCTGTCGAGTCGGTCGCCGAAGGGCCCGATGCTGGGCGCGTGATGCGCGATCTCGTCGTCTCGCAGGGCGCGAAGCTCGTGTTCGCGACCAGCTTCGGTTACCTCGATCCGGCGCTGCGCGTCGCCGCCGAATTTCCCGGTGTGAAGTTCGAGCACGCGGGCGGCTACAAGACGGCGCCCAACCTCGCCACCTACGACGCGCGCTACTACGAGGCGCGCTGGCTCGCCGGGTATCTCGCGGGGCAGGCGAGCATGATGGGCGTGGCCGGCTACGTGGCGGGCTTTCCGGTGCCCGAGGTCGTGCAGGGCATCAACGCCTTCACGCTCGGCATGCGCGCGGCCAACCCGAAAGCGCGCGTGCGCGTGCTGTGGCTGAACACCTGGTTCGATCCGGCCAAAGAGCGCGACGCGGCGCAGTCTCTGATCGACCAGGGCGCCGATGTGCTGACGCAGCACAGCGGCTCCGCAGCCGTGGCGCAGGCGGCGCAGGCCAATTTCGAGTCGAAGGGCGTTCGCGTCGTTCCGTACCCGAGCGACATGCGCGCCTTCGCACCCGACGCGCAGCTCTGCGCCATCGTGCACCGCTGGGGCGGCTTCTACACACGCGTCGCCGAAAGCGTGATCGCGGGCACGTGGACGAATGCGCCCGTGTGGGGCGGAATCGCGAGCGGCATGGTCGATATCGCCGCCGTCGATCCGAAGCTGCCGGCGAGCGTTCGCGCGGCGGTGCAGAGCAAGCGCCAAGCGATCGTCGACGGCACATTCAAGCCGTTCAGCGCGCCGCTCGTCGACAACACCGGAACGCTTCGCCTCGCGAGAGGCGCGCTCGACGACGCGCAGATCAAGACGATGGACTGGTTCGTCGAGGGCGTGATCGGCAGCGTGCCGGCGGCGCGCTGAGCCGAGCGCTGCATCGGTGAGGCTAACTCAGTGCGCTGGCGCCGGCTCGGTTTCCAGCATCGCCTCGGCGAGCCGTTTCGCCGCGGGCCCGAACGCATATGCGTCCATCCCCAGGCTGCCCATCGTCGCACTCTCGTGCAGGCGGATCGGCGCATCGTTCCTGCCGCCGGCGCCGGCCGCGACGTACCAGGGCAGCAGGTGCTCGTCGGTCGGGTGCATGTCGACGGCGTGCGGCGCCTGGCCGCGGTAGGCGAAGAGGGCGTCCCAGTCGCGCTCGGCGGCGCGCCCGGCGAACCACATTCTGAAGGCGGCGCTTTCCGGGATCTCGGGTTGCGTCCTGTTCGGGTGCAGGCCGCCGCCGCCGAAGACGCGGCGCAGGTTGTGCGTGATGCTGCCGCTGCCGAG
>ODAK010000568.1_pt1 | contig 42457 bp, 38 predicted proteins | sample 1539591 | NCBI WGS metagenome assembly ODAK01 (sample SAMEA3539303, study PRJEB22396) | soil metagenome | biome: tundra; feature: field; material: soil | place: USA | collected 2010-05 | depth 0.15 m
CTGCGCTGGAGCGTTTCGATGTTGGGAATTCCGTCTTCGTTCGAGGCATTTTCCCCATTTACGACGCGGCAGATAACAAGGTGGGCGCAATGTTCGTCATACGGGACATTTCAGGCACTTATTTGTCTATGCGGAACACGCAGAACCTTCTCGTATTCCTGAGTGTCATCAGTCTGGTGCTCGGTGCCTTGCTGGTGCTGACCCTGCTAAACCGTCTGGTATTCCGGCGTCTGGAGCACATTATCGGAGTGGCTACCCGCGTGGTTGGGGGCGATTACGGATCGGAAATTCTGGTAGGCTCCCGCGATGAAATCGGCCGCTTCGAACAGCTGTTCGAACAGTTCCGATGCGTATTCATCGACCTCCTGGCGAACGTGCCGGAGTTTCAGGAAAAGAAATAGCGCTGGACGATTTCGGCTCGGGTGGACAAGACCGGCCATGAAACCTTGGAATGAGGGCTACTTTAATGAAAACAAGCAAATTCCGAAAGACGACTGCCTCTGCGTGGAAGGAAATATTCGGCCGCGCAGCTTCATCCGGGCTTCTCCTGGCGGCACTGACTGGCCATTCGATCGCACTGGCCCAGTTGGACCCTGTCCAGGACCTGAATCAGACAGTGCGCGAAGCCACCAACGATGAATTCGGCTTTGCATTTGAAGAACGCACTCGGTGGGAAGAGAAAGATGGCGTGAACTTCGGCAAATCCGTGAACCAGCAGGACATGTTGAGCCGCCTGCGCATCGGTGCGGATTTCAGCCCGGTTTCGTGGTTCACGATCAGTGCGATGGGGCAGGACGCCCGTGTTCCCTGGTATGGGCCCAATGCGCCGAATACCGTGCGGGACACCATGGACCTGCAGGAGGGCTACATAGAGCTTTTCCGCGAGCGCAAGACCGGCTTCGGGGCGGTTTTCGGCCGCCAGATGCTCAATTTCGGTGAATGCGGGTGATCGGCTCGCCGCAGTGGAGCAATGTCTCCCGCACATTCGATACGGGACGGGTGTATTACCGAACCAACCAAGTGCGTCTGGAACTCCTGATGGTTTCGCCCGTCAAAGTTCTACCCGACCAATTCAATGTGCCTGAGCTTGGCGAGAGGATCTGGGGAACGTATGGTGCGGGTTCCGGGGGATGGCGTATGACACCTTTACACGCATATGGCACAGCGTGTCGGTTGATGCATACGCACTTCGACACTCCCAGAACAAGATCGGCGGCTGGACCGGACCAGGCACGCTCGGGACCGACACATTCGGTGGCCGGTTCTACGGGCCGTTACCGGGCGGGTTCGCCTATGATCTTGAGGCCATCGGGCAGCTTGGTCATTCGGCTTTTTTGGAACAGCATGCGCATGCGTATTTTGCCGGCGCTTCCCGCAAGACGACGCTGCTGGGGAAATCGCTGGATTTCTCGGCGGAATATAAAGTAGCCTCGGGGACCGGTCCCGGGCAGACTAATAGTGGAACATTCGACCAGCTGTCGCCTGCCAATCATGACAAGTTCGGGCAGGAAGATCTGTTTGGGTGGCGCAACCTTCGACCTCTGAAAAGCCTGGAGACGTTCGGCGTTACCAAACACTTCGCCGTGAACGTGATGTACACGGACGAGTGGCTCTACAGCCCGACCGACTCGCTTTACAACAGTTCTGGCAGCGTAATCGCAACCTCAAAAAAAGGTATTGCCGGCACGAAGGTTGGACAGGAACTGGACGGATTCGTGACTTATAGGTACGGCGCGCATCTGTTCGGCGCGGGCGTCGGCCACTTTTTCAAAGGGGAATTCGTCAGCGAGACGACAAAGGATATCAATCCGCGGTATTTCCATGTGTTCCAACAGTACTCTTTCAAATAGACGCCTGGCATTTCGGAGTGCTGGCGATGAGGCTCGGGCCGTTGCCCAGGTATTCAACGCGAGCGATTTGCTGATCCGGCTGATGGACGGCCCGCCTCTCGCCGAAATCATCCTTTAAGAGTTTGTCGATGATACTTCGTCCTAATCGAACAGCCTGCGCAAGCGGCTCGATTCGCCGGATGCCGCCGGCACGTGTTCGCATGCTCACAAGGCGAGCATCCCGCTACGTGGCGAACAGAATGATAAACTGCGACTTAATTAAGGCAATTCTGAGCAGTGGTGAGAATTGATGAGAATCCGCTTCGTGCGACTCTTAAGATTCGATTCCAACCGCGCTCACCATCCCTTTTCAGTAACTTGCAGCTGATCTGCATGCAAAGGCTCTACGCCTCTCTGCCAGTAAGAGGGAGAATCACAGGAACCCACCTCTGAATTCTCCGCTTTCTGCCGCAGCGTAACAACCGCAACCACAAGCCGTTTTGTCGCCATCCGAATCTGTGAACAGCGTTCCAGCATCGCGCGGCGCATACGCCCATCAGACACGGCGGAACAGGTTTGCCCCACGGAACCAGATGGTGATCTGACTGCGTTCTCCGAGTCATAAAGACTGTACCTTCGACGTCTTCGAGCGCCAGACGGTCAGAGTCGTGTAATTCCAATCGGCCTGACCCCACACGGGCGACTCAGATTTCATGCTGGGATTTTGCGCAAGCGGAACTGCGGCTCTGCGCGATAAGGCGCTGGCGTTGCGGGAAAAGAGCGCCGCAGTCTGCCAGTCATAATTCGAAATCGGCAGTGGCACGGCACTGGAACGGGTTGCTTTCAGACTACTGCTGCGCCCACGGGCATGCATCACCGCGCAACCCTATCCTCGCCTGTGTCGGTCCGGGGACGGCTCTCGGACAAACGTTTCCCCCTCACGGTTACGGAATTGCGCAATAAGCCGCTGGAGAAAACAGCATATGACCGACAAGATATTCCGGCACTTCCGCAATCCAGCAGTACTCCTGTTTGTCGCCCTCGCCAGTGGCTCGGGCCTTTACGGCCAGTCACTCTGGGGCGCACCACTCTACTGGAACGCGGTCGGCTCGTGGTTCGGACGGGCCGCGGCAATTCCCGGACAGACCATCTGCGTCCCCGGCTCAACGGGTTGCGCCGCGCCACCCGAGATCATTATGGTGTTCACGGTCAATGCAGACGGCACATTCATCGGAATCGACTCCAACATCTTCCAGGGGGGAACCAACAGTACCGCCCACGGGCAATGGCAGGCAAATGGCGTAGACGGCATCAAAGCCACCTTCACACTACTTCAGTCGTCACCGGCCACGCCGACTGCACCAGCCGTGTTCATCGGCGGCTTCAAGAACCTCTTTGAGGCGAAGGTGACGGCTTGGGACAAGATGGAGGGTCAAATCCATGCGTATCTCTACTCGTATACCAATTCGAGCGGCGCGGCGATCCTGGATTCAAACGGCTTTCCAACCCCGAACCCCTTGTCACCACCCTCAGCCTGCACGCCGCCTTCGTGCATTTTTCTTGGCAGCTATTCGTTCAAAGTCCAGCGCGTCAGCGTTGAGCAATAGACTCCCGGCCACCGGCCAAAGGGTTGATATACTTGCGGTTAAGACAAACGTGGGTGGTGGTCAGCGGGCTCACCACCCCTGTTAGCAACTTGCAGCTAACCTGCATGCAAGCCAGCCTATCTGCGAAAGCGGTTCCCCGAACAGGCCGGCGTATTATGGAATCCGCGCTGGCCGCGATCTTCCTGGCGCTGACTCTTCCTTTATTACTACTCATTTCCATCGGAATTCTGATTTCGGGTCCCGGGCCTGTGTTTTACCTGGCCGATCGCGCCGGACTCCATGGCGTCCCATTCCGGATGTACAAATTCCGCACGATGCGCCAGACTTCCGGCGCGGGTAGCAGAGTTGCCGCCGCGCGCGATCCCCGCGTCTTCCCTTTCGGCGTACTCCTTCGCAGGCTGAAACTCGATGAACTGCCGCAGTTGCTGAACATCGTGCGCGGCGAGATGGCGTTCGTCGGTCCCCGGCCGGAAGATCCCTGGTTCGTCGAACACGTTTACACCGAGGAAGACCGTGAAACGTTGCTGGTTCTTCCCGGCCTGACCAGCCCGGGGACGCTCTACTACTTCACACATGCCGAACAGTTCCTGGACGCGGTCGGGACTGAAGCGGCCTACATCTCCGGGCCGTTGAAAACAAAACTGCGGCTGGACCGCGAATATATTGCAAACGCGACGGCCGGGTCAGACCTTCGGCTGATCCTCGAGACGGTTCGCGTGCTGGTACGGCGCCCGGCGTCATATATTCAATAGTTCAGGCTTTCATCGAAAGGAACCACGACTATGTGGGCGTTCACTCGTATTAAACGCGTTGCGTGCTCCCTGCTTCTCGCGGGATCGCTCTATGCGCAACACAGCTACACTCCGGCGGATGTCGAAGACGGCGGCAGGCTGTTTCGCGGAAATTGCGTCGGTTGTCATGGCGCCGATGGCGACCTCGTTCCGGGCATAGATCTCGGTCACGGCAAGTTCAAGCGCGCCTCCACCGATGACGATCTCGTGAGGATCATCCGCACGGGCATTGCGGGCACGCCGATGCCTCCGGGAAATTACACGGACTTCCAGGCCAGCACCATCGTTGCCTATCTGCGGTCACTGGCGACGAGCGGGCGCGCCAGCGGCATTGCGGGTGATGCCGAACGCGGCAGGGCGCTGTTCAGCGGCAAAGGCAACTGCACGTCGTGCCATCGCGTCGGTACAACAGGGTCCCGGGTCGGGCCTGATCTGACCGATATCGGCACGCTGCGCAAGCCCGGCAATCTGGAGCGGTCGCTTGTCGATCCCGATGCCGAAGTGCTGGCGCAGAATCGCTATTATCGCGTCGTTACGAAAGATGGGACGACGGTCACCGGACGAATCCTCAACCGCGATACTTTCTCCGTGCAGATGCTGGATACGAAAGAGCAGATCCGGTCCTTCGATATAGCGAACCTGCGGGAACACGGCTTCCTCGACAAGTCGCCGATGCCTTCTTACAAAGACAAACTGACGCCCAACGAAATCGCCGATCTGGTGAGCTACCTCGGCACGCTGAAAGGAATCGATTCCAAATGATGAAAGTCGCGCTGCTGCTCGCGATAGCAGCTACCCTCTCGGCACAAGTTTCTTTTGACCGCATTCAGGCGGCGGGCAAGGAGCCTCAGAACTGGCTCACGTATTCCGGAAGTCTGGCCAGCCAGCGTTACAGCACGCTGGACCAGATCACGCCCGCGAACGTCAACAACCTGGAACTGCAGTGGGTGTTCCAGGCACGCTCACTGGAGAAATTCGAAGCCACCGCGCTCGTGGTCGATGGCGTGATGTACACGGTGCAGGCACCGAATGACGTGGTCGCAATCGACGCGCGGACCGGCCGCGTGCTCTGGATTTACGAGTACACGCCGGCGAAGGATGCCCGCCCGTGCTGCGGCCGCGTCAACCGCGGCCTCGCGATTCTCGGCGACACACTGTACATGGGAACGATCGACGCACATCTTCTCGCCATCGACGCGAAGACGGGCAAGCCGCTCTGGAATAAGACAGTAGCCAACGCCGCCGCTGGTTACGCAATCACGCACGCGCCGCTCATCGTCAAGAACAAGGTCATCGTCGGCACGGCGGGTGGCGAATACGGCATTCGAGGCTTCATCGCGGCGTTCGATGCTGCCACCGGCAAAGAAGACTGGCGCTTCTACACCGTTCCCGGCCCCGGCGAACCGGGCCACGAAACGTGGGCGGGCGATTCGTGGAAAACCGGCGGCGGTTCCGTGTGGATGACCGGCTCCTACGACGCGGCGCTGAACCTGACCTACTGGGGCGTCGGCAATCCCGGACCAGACTGGAACGGCGACAAGCGCGCCGGCGATAACCTCTACACCGATTCGGTGGTGGCTCTCGATCCTGACACCGGCAAGCTGAAATGGCATTACCAGTTTTCGCCACACGATGAATTCGACTTCGACGCCGTGCAAGTGCCGGTGCTGGCGGACATGGATTGGAAAGGCAAGCCGCGCAAAGTGATGCTGTGGGCCAATCGCAACGGCCTCTTCTATGTCCTCGACAGAACAAGCGGCGAGTTCCTGCAGGGTAAGCCTTTCGTCGAAGTGAACTGGATGAATGGCTTCGACGAAAAGGGCCGGCCGATGCGCGTGCCTGGCAAAGTCCCAACGACGGAAGGAACACTGATCAAGCCGGGCAATCAAGGCGGCACGAACTGGTATTCGCCGTCGTATAGTCCGCGCACGAAACTCTTCTACATTCCGTCGTGGGAATATTCGTCGATCTACGTCAAGCAGCCGGTCGATTACACCGAGGGCCGCCTCTTCGCCGGCGCGATGCCGCAATCGCCCGTACCGATGGTGCGCTCCGGCCAGATCAATCAGAAGACCGACGAGGAAGGTTACGGCGCGATCCGCGCGATGGACCCGGTAACGGGCCAGCGCAAGTGGGAATTCAAAATGTCCGACGTAACAGACAGCGGCATCCTGACGACTGCCACCGATCTGCTGTTCGTGGGTGGCCGCGAAGGCTACTTCTTCGCGCTCGACGCGCGCAATGGTTCGCTGCTCTGGAAGTCGAACACGGGCGGCCAGGTCTCCGCCGGTCCAATGACTTACGCGGTGGATGGACGGCAGTATGTTGCCGTGGCTTCGGGCAGTTCGCTGTTTGTGTATGCTCTGAAACAGCCGCGCTGACGGCCAAACGGAGTGATACGATGATTTCACCCCAGACGAGGTATTGATTTTAATGAAGAAAAGTACGTGTGCGCTCCTTGCGTTGAGCGGATTGCTGCGCGCCCAGCAGGCTCCTCCCCAGCAGAATCGTGAAGCGAAGGTCAGTGATGTTCCTTTCGAGCGGATTCTCAAGGCTTCGAAAGCCGAACCACAGAACTGGCTGACCTACTCCGGCGGCTACTCCAGCCAGCGCCACAGCGAACTAAAACAGATCACCCCGGAGAACGCCAAAGACCTGACTCTGAAGTGGGTCTTCCAGGCGCGGTCACTCGAGAAACATGAGGTCACGCCGCTCGTTGTCGATGGCGTGATGTACACGGTGCAGGGCATCAACGATGTCATCGCGCTGAATGCCGTGACCGGCAAGACCATCTGGACGCATCCTTATAAGAACAGCCCCGACGCCCGCAACTGCTGCGGTCAGGAAACGCGCGGCCTGGCAATCCAGGGCGACAAGATCTTCCTCGCCACGCTCGACACGCACATGATTGCGCTCGATGCGAAGACCGGCAAGGAAATCTGGAACGTGCAGGTGGCGGACCCGAAAGACAAATATTCGTTCACGCACGCGCCGCTGGTCATCAAAGACAAAGTGATCGAAGGCACCGCCGGTGGTGAGTTCGGCATCCGCGGCTTCATCGCGGCGTTCGACGTCAACACCGGCAAGGAAGCCTGGCGCTTTTACACGGTGCCCGGCCCCGGTGAACCCGGCAACGAAACCTGGGCGGGCGATTCGTGGAAGCACGGCGGCGGTTCCGTGTGGGTGACCGGTTCTTACGATCCCGCCACCAACCTGACCTTCTGGGGCATCGGCAATCCCGGCCCGGACTGGAACGGCAACGCGCGGCTCGGCGACAACCTCTATACCTGCTCCGTGGTTGCCCTCGACGCGGACACCGGCAAGCTGAAGTGGCATTACCAGTTCTCGCCGCATAACGAATTCGACTGGGATTCCGTGCAGGTCCCCGTTCTGACCGATATGCAGTGGAAGGGCCAGGACCGCAAGGTCATGCTCTGGGCCAATCGCAGCGGTATGTTCTACGTGCTCGACCGGACCACCGGCGAATTCCTGCTCGGCAAGCCGTTCGTGAAAACCAACTGGGCCACGGGCTTCGACGAAAAAGGCCGCCCGATCCGCGCCGCGGGCATTGAACCGAGCAAAGACGGCACGCTCGTTTTCCCCGGCAATCAGGGCGCGACCAACTGGTACAACCCCTCATTCAGTCCGGAAACCGGTCTGTTCTACATCCCGACCTGGGAGAACAGCTCGACCATCTATATAAAGGACCAGGAGCCGCCGGAGTTTCACCAGGGCCAGACCTTCAGCGGAACGTTCCCGAAGAACACCAACGGCGAGGATTTCTACAGCGCGATCCGCGCCATCGATCCGAAAACCGGCGAGAAGAAGTGGGACTTCAAGCTGAGCGCGCCTTCCACGGAAGCGGGCGTCCTGACTACGGCTTCGAACGTGCTGTTCAGCGGCGGACGCGACGGGCAGTTCTTTGCGATCGATGCGCGCGATGGAAAGCTGTTGTGGGAAACGAATCTCGGGCCTTCGGTATCGTCCGGACCGATGACGTTCCAGGTGGATGGCAAGCAGTATGTCAGCGTGCAGGCCGGCCCTTCGCTGTTTACGTTTGCGCTGCGGTAGAAAGCAATCAGTCACCAAAAAGAAACGCGGCTGGCGGCCATCAGGGCTACCAGTCGCGTTCTTGTTTTTTTTGGCCCGCTTACTACTTCGGCGGCGCCGGAGGATTGATTTTGCCTTCGTCCCAGTGCTCGTCGGCCTTGCCATCCAGGAAGCGCCACATGTCGTAGTGCGTTGTCGTGTAGGTCTGCCCCGGAGTTCTCGGATCGGGCAATTCCACTCGGGTGACTACTGCTACGAGGTCGCCTTCCGCGACGACGGCGACCACTTTCGTGCGCCAGTCTTTCGGATCGGCGGGAATCGGGCGGCCAGGCCGCGAACCGAACGCCTTCATCACGGGTTCTCGTCCCGAGCCGAAAGCCGGGTTGTGCTGGATGTATCTTTCGGTGAGCCATTTATCGGCTTCGCTCCAGTGGCCGGCTTCGAGCAGATCGATGACGATATGCATCGCGGCCTGCTTGTTGCGATTGAGAACGGGATCTTTGTCTGTAAATAACTTTGCCGGGTCATCGGATCCGACGACAGGGGCGGCCTGACCGAATATCATTGATGCGGCCATAACGGAGAGCAAACCAACAAGGGCAATGCGTTTCATGGGTACTATAGTTTGCCAACGGGTCCGTCAGTGTCAAGCGCGCGGTTCAACGCACTTGCTTCACATCCTCTTTAGAAATAGACTCTGTAAGTTGTATCACCGCTTCTAAACATCCTGGAGAACCATCGCATGAACCGAAGAGTCGCCCTTGCCGCCGCCGCGTTGACGGCAATCATTACCCTCACGTCCGCATTTGCGCAACAGGGAGCGCCAGCCACCGGTGAATGGCGTGTCTACGGAGGCGATACCGGCAGCACGCGCTATTCGCCGCTGGATCAGATCAACGCGGCGAACGTCAAAAACCTGCAGGTCGTCTGGCGCTGGAAAGCGCAGAACATGGGTTCGACGCCGCAGAGCGCCTGGGAAGTCACTCCCCTGATGGCCGGCGGCAAACTCTTCTTCACAGCCGGCGTGGTGCGCACCGTGGTCGCAGCCGACGCGGCGACTGGCGAAACGCTCTGGGTCTATCGCGGTGACGATACGGCGGAACGCGGCGCCGTCCGTCCCGTCAATCGCGGCCTGAGTTACTGGAGCGATGGCAAAGGCGACGATCGCATTCTCTTCGTCACGCCTGGCTACCAGCTGGTGGCTTTGAACGCGAAAAACGGCCAGCCCATTTCGAACTTCGGTGTCGACGCGCATGTGGATCTCTGGAAAGGTCTCGACCGCGCTGTCGTTCTGAACGGAACCATCGGCGCCACTTCGCCGCCGGTCATCGTTCGCGACGTCGCGGTTGTCGGCGCGTCTCTTAAAGTTGGCGTCGCGCTGCCCACCAAGCTGAATACACCAGGCTACGTTCGCGGGTACGACGTGCGAACCGGCAAGCTCCTCTGGACCTTCCACACCGTTCCGCAGGCAGGCGAGAAGGAAACCGAGACGTGGGGAAAAGATCCGCAAACCGGAGTCGAATCGTGGAAGTTCACCGGCAATACCGGCGCCTGGGGTCCTCTGACCGGCGATGAAGAACTCGGCTACGTTTACATCCCCGTCGAAGCGCCCAGCGGCGATACTTATGGCGGCCAGCGCCCCGGCGCGAATCTCTTCTCCGACAGCATCGTTTGTATCGACGTAAAGACTGGCAAGCGCATCTGGTATTACCAGTTGATTCATCACGAGCTTTGGGACTACGACATCCCGGCCGCCCCTGTGCTGCTCGACATCACGGTGAACGGCCAGAAGATCAAGGCACTTGCGCAGGTAAACAAGTCCGCCTTCCTCTTTGTCTTCGACCGGACCAACGGCAAACCCGTGTGGCCGATCGAAGAGAAGCCCGTGCCGCAGGGCAGCGCGCCCGGCGAATGGTATTCACCCACGCAGCCCTTCCCCTCGAAGCCCGCGGCGTTCGATCGCCAGGGCGTCACCGAAGCGGACCTCGCGGATTACACCCCGGCTATCAAGGCGGCCGCGCTGAAGACCGCATCTCAATATGTCCTCGGTCCCATCTTCACCCCGCCCATCGTGAAGGACGCAGGCGGCAAACTCGCCACCATTCAATTGCCCGGCGCGGGCGGCGGAGCCAACTGGATGGGAGCGTCAGTCGATCCCGAAACCGGCATGCTCTACGTGCCTTCGACCACGTCGCCCTATTTCTCATCGCTGCAGCCGGGCGGTTCGCGCTCGGAAATGCAATACATCGCCGCCGGCAGTCTGGGCGGTGGGAACGTCACAACGGGGCAAGGCCCCGACGGCAAGCCCGAATCGCTGCCGCTGATCAAAGGACCCTACGGACGGATCACGGCCATCAATCTCAACACCGGCGATCAAGCCTGGATGATTCCCAACGGCAAACCGGCGGATAACATCCTGAAGAATTCCGCATTGAAGGCCGCTGGCATCGACCCGAGTAACTGGGGCGGCGGGCAGCGCTCACCCATTCTCGTGACCAGGACGCTTCTGCTCGAAGGCAGCGACACACTGCGCGCGATCGATAAGAAGACCGGCGCCGTGATCAACGAAATGCCGCTCGGGGGCAACCTGACTGGCGGCACCATGACCTACACGGTGGATGGACGACAGTTCATCGTCGCGGTAGTTGGAGGCCAGCAGGGCGCCGGCGCGGAACTCGTCGGGCTGGCATTGCCGAAACCGGGCGCGGCCGGTGGTCGCGGTGGGCGTGGCGGAGCCGCAGCAGCCGAAGGGAATCAGGACTAATGATGAGACAACGTGCGCTAGTAGTCACCCTCATTTTCAGCAGCCCGGCGCTCTTCGCGCAGCGTCCGACGAACCCCGCGCTCATGGAGCCGCAAGTCGCCCCTGCGCTCGACTACGTGGCGGTCGCCGATCCGCTGCCTCTTCCCGAAGGAAGCAAGATGGGCGCGCCGGCCAGTGCAGCCTTCGATTCGAAAGGTAACCTCTACGTGTTGTATCGCGGCGCGCAGGCGCTTGCCGAATTCGATCCGGGCGGAAAGTTCATGCGGTCGTTCGGCGACGGGCTCTTTCGCCGCACTCACGGCCTGACCATCGACACCGACGGTAACTTCTGGGTCACCGACGTCGGTTCGCACATCGTGGTGAAACTGAACCCGAAGGGCGAGACACTTCTGACCATCGGGACAAAAGGAGAAGCGGGCGAGTGGAACGAGTCCACGCAGTCGCATCACCTGAATGAACCGAACGAAGTGGCGATCGGGCGCAACGGCGATCTTTTCGTCGTGCAGGGCCACACGCCGGGCAAAGGCGACCCGCGGGTTCTGAAGTTCGATAAGAACGGGGTGTTTATAAAGTCATGGGGCGGACTCGGCACGGCGCAGGGTCAGTTCAACGTAGCGCATGGAGTCGCGATTGACGCCAAAGGTCTGGTCTGGGTTGCGGATCGCGAAAACGAGCGCGTCCAGGTCTTCGATCAGGAGGGCAAGTTTGTTCGTGAGATGAAGTACGCCGGCCTGCCCTGCGGCTTCTCGATCGGCAGCCAGTACATCTATATGGTGAACGGCTTCGCCGGACAGTTGCTGCGGCTCGATCTGAATGGCAACGTGCTCGGGGCGGTTGGCAAGTCAGGCAAGGGTGTCGGTGAGTTTGGGGAAGCGCACTACGTAGCGGTGAGTCCGAAGGGCGAGATCTACGTCGCGGACACGGTGAACAGCGCAGTGCAGAAGTTCGTGAAGAAGTAATTTTTCGATCAGCGGCTACAAAGAACACATTTCACGCCAAGACGCAAAGGCGCAAAGAAACCCAAACCCAACCGCTTTTGCTTTTAAACTTTGCGTCTTTGCGTCTTGGCGTGAAACAGGGTTTTCGCTGGGGCAAAAAAAAGGGCCTCGTCGCCGAGGCCCGTATCGTTGATGTTGTACGCCCCGGAACGGGACGCCGTAGAATTACTTCTTTTTCTTCGGAGCCGCTTTCTTTTTTTCGCGGCAGCTTTCTTGGTTGCGTTCTTCATCGATTGATTCTCCAATTCGAATTTGCGATTTAAAAAAATCGCAGCGTGATTCATATATAGAGTCACTGCATTCGAATGTCAAGAAAAAAATGCACTTGAGCACTCACTCGCTCGATGTTTTCACGCGCGTGTTTCGAAGCGCGATGCGATGAGGCGACAGCGCACAGCATCCATAAGGTGCGCCATCACGTATCAGTATGCGTAAGCCCGATGCGCAGGCCCTGCCTCAAACGAAAAAAATCACGCCGATCCCGATGTTCTCTCTTTACAAAAATGTGCGGCACGCTGAAATGCTTCCGGCGATACCGCACATAGCATCGCGGCCAGAGCGCTATGCTCATCAAAGAACTGTTCGAATGACAATACCTGGAATCATGCTCGCGCTGCAGATGAGCGGGCAACACGATGAGGAACTCGCGCGGCGATTGCAGCGGCGCGATCCGGACGCCATGGCGGAGCTCTATGATCGGTTCGGCAGGCTTGCTTACTCTGTGGTGCTTGCGATCGTTCGCGATACAGGCGTGGCGGAAGATCTGGTGCAGGAGACTTTCCTGCGAGTCTGGAACCGGGTTCACGCTTTCGAAGCCGGCCGCGGCGCACTCGGCCCCTGGCTGCTCGCCATTGCGCGTAACAGGGCGATCGATCACCTTCGTTCCCTGAGCGCGCGCATGGATCGCAATGCCTATGAGCTCGACGTACGCGAACATCCTTCGCTTTTCGTCGACATGGAACGCGAGGTCCTGAACACCGATCACGCGCATCTGATCCGAAAGGCGGTTGCCAGGCTCAGCGCGAATCAGCAGAAGGTCATCGAGCTCGCTTATTACGAAGGCCTGTCCCAGACGGAAATGGCGGAACGCATGGGTGAGCCGCTGGGGACAGTCAAGACATGGGTGCGCTCGGCACTCAAACATCTGCGGGAAGAACTGGGGCAGGCGGTGACGGCATGACTTGCGACGAATTGCGGCAAGACTACACCGCTTACGCGCTCGGTATCGCGGAAGATCCCGAGCGTTCTGAAATCTCGGCGCACCTCGCGCGCGAGTGCTCCAACTGTGCGACGGGTATTCGAAGCGCCATGGCGACGGTCACCGCGATGGCTGGCGCTGTGCCGGTGAAAACCCCGCCGCATTATCTCCGCCGCCGCATACTTGCGTCTGTCGAACCAGCGCCTTCGCGCTTTCGTCTCGGCGCATTTATCCCGTGGGCAGTCGTCGCGGCGCTCAGCATTACGCTTCTCACCATCGGCCTGACCGGCCGCCGTCAGACCGGCGACATTCCTAAACTGCAACAGGCGCTCTCCATCCTGAACGACCCGGCCACAAGAGATGTGACCTTTGGCGAAACCGAAAAGCCTTCGAAGGGCCGCGTCTTCGTCAGCCCGGGCAAGGGCGTCGTCTTCATCGCAGCGAGTCTGCCGAGTATCGACAGGGGCAAAACGTTTGAGCTTTGGGTGATCCCGGCCAAAGGCAATCCGGTGCCCGCCGGAATTTTCCAGAGCCAGCCCGATGCCACGGCAGTGTTCGTGCGCCCGGGACCGGTGGAAAACGCCGCGGCCATCGCCGTCACCGTGGAACCCGCCGGCGGTTCGGCTCAGCCGACCACCACGCCGTTCATCGTGACGAAACTCTGAACGGGAACCGCGAACGTGAGATACGCTGGAGTTCGTGGAACCACTCGATCTCAGAGAAAAAGGCGGCATGCGCGGCGGCGCGCAGCAGACTTCCGACCGCCGTCTGTTTATGCAGTTGCTGGCATGGGGCAACGCTGACGATACACAGAATCTGGCGGACTCGCTCGAAGACTCCGGCCTCGAAGGCGTCCTTTATGAGGATGCGAACGATCCACGCGGCGTAGGTCTGCTGACGTGGAACGAGAACCCCGACTTCTTCGTCGAGAAACTGCGCCCGTTCCTGCGCCACAGCCCTTTCCATGCGCTCGCGTTCAAGCCGGACTACACGATGGTGGGCCGGACATATTCAATCGGCTACGAGCCCAGCCTCGAAGACTGGCTGCTCGATCGCCCGCGCAAAGTCGTCACCGACCACGACTGGAAGTGGCACGTCTGGTACCCCCTGCGCCGCAAAGGCGATTTCAATTCCATGCCCGCCGATGAGCAGATGAACATCCTGCGCGAGCACGGCAAAATCGGACACGGCTTCGGCGACGCCGGCCTGGCCCGCGACATCCGCCTCGCCTGCTTCGGCATCGACCAGTACGACAACGATTTCGTAATCGGCCTCATCGGCAAAGAGTTATTTCCGCTCTCCGCCTGCGTGCAGGCCATGCGCAAGACACAGCAGACGTCGCATCACATGGAACACATGGGCCCGTTCTTCGTGGGCAAGGCTGTCTGGCAGAAGATCGGGTAAGAAAAATCATTTCACGCAAAGACGCAAAGGCGCAAAGAAACCCAAATGCAGTTCGGGGTTTGGTTTTAACTTTGCGCGTCTTGGCGTCTTTGCGTGAAATCTTGCTCTCTATCGCCGCGAACCGAAGAACCGCTGCAGCATAACCGTCGCCTCCGCCCCCATGACGCCCTCCACGATTTCGACCCGATGGTTCAGCAGCGGCGAATCCGCGATCTGAAATTTGCTGCGCACTCCCCCGAAGCGAAGGTCGCGCGCGCCGAACACCAGCGTCCCCATACGCGCGGCCACCAGGGCCCCTGCACACATCGGGCACGGCTCGAGCGTGCAGTACATCGTCGCCTCGCTCAGCCTGTAGTTCACCAGTGAAATCGACGCCTGCCGGATCGCCAGCATCTCGGCATGCGCCGTCGGATCGAGCAGCGCGAGCGGCGAGTTCCGCCCCTGCCCGACTATTTCCCCGCCCGCCACGATCACGCAGCCAACCGGCACTTCACCTGCTTCTTCAGCCTCCGCCGCGAGGCGAAGCGCGCACGCCATCCACTTCTCATGTAATGCGGACTGCAAGTAGCTAGAATAAACTCAACCGACTATGGCTGAGCTCGAAATCCATCACGAAGTTGAAGTTGACGATCCGTTTGGCAAGAAGATCGGCGTGCTGGCGTCGCTGCTCGCCGTGCTGCTGGGTGTCGTGACCATCGTGTCGCATCGCGCTCATACCGACGCCGTCCTGTTCAAATCGGAAGCCAACGACAAGTGGTCGTTTTATCAGGCCAAGCGCATCAAGTTCCACAGCCTCGAACTGGGCGTCGATCTGTTAAACGCCATGCCGGCGCGCACGGCGATGGCGGAAAGCACCCTCGATCGCTACGAAAAGGAAAAGCAGCGTTACACGCGCGAATCAAAGGCGGCCCAGGAAGACGCGGAGGGCCAGGACAAGAAAGCCGAGCATGTGGAAGGTCAGGCGCTGCGCTACGATTTCGGCGAAGGCCTGATCGAAATCGGCCTCGTGCTGACTTCTCTTTACTTCATCGCGCGCTCGAAGCTGTTCCCGGCCGTCGGAGTCCTCAGCGCCCTTCTCGGCATCGGGGCGGCGATCTCGGGCTACCTGCTCTGAGCCTTTAAAAAGGCAACCGCCGCGCCGGATTCAGCGCACCGTTATTCTTATTCGAGGGTACCGGACCGCTGCCGTCTGAAAAGTGACCCGAGCCCGCGGTGGTATTGAAATTTACTTCGCTCGGGGCAAAGATCAGCGGCCGGTCGAGCACCATTTCGATCGTGCTTCCCTTGGCGAGCACCGCGTCCGGGCCCCGCGTCAGCAACACGCCCGCAAGACCTGCCGCTGCCCCGGCGGCCGCGCCGATTCCCGCACCCATGCCCGCGTGGCCCACGGCTGAACCCGCAATCGCGCCGATCCCCGCACCGCTCGCCGCGCCTTCGCCGACAGTCCGTGCATCGCCGCCCTTATTGGAATCGCTCCTGATCTGGCCTTCCTTCTTATCGAGGCTCTCGTCGCCGCGTGCGTCGATCGAACCCAGTCGCGAGCGGAAGTCCCTTGTTACACCGTTCGGCAGAGTCAGCGAATCGAAGCGGACATAAAGCTCGCCGCGGCCTTTCACTCTGCCCGGCCGCTTCACTTCTGTCACGGTCCCGATCACATAACTGCCCGGCGGGATAACAATATGACTTTCGATGACGATTGGAAAAACGGTCTCGAGATAAATGCGGTCGCCCGCGGCGGAGTGCCTGGTGCTCACGCTATTGATCAGGCCGAGCGGAATGCGCGTCCCTGTCTGCACCGTATAGGCCGAGGGTGCTTCGCTCGTTCCATCCCCGCCTGGCGGCGTCTGAGCGGAAAGCCCCGAACCGGAGAGAATCAACACTGAAATGCAGGCGATTGCAGCATTCATAACTATCCCCATTGTAGATCGTTTGGAATTATTGAATGTCATTGGGCGTACAACTGAATCGAGGGCGGGCTGGATTGCGACCCCAGCACGAGCTGGATAGTCGGATTCGGAGTCAGCACCGCTGGCAGGGTCAGGTTGATCTGGTAGAGTCCCGCAAACCCCGGCGTCACACCGGCGTAATAGATGCTCGAAGCCGGACAGGGAACACCATTCAACAGGACTTGCAACTGCGACAAATACAAAAGGCTCACCGCCGTGGAGGCTATATGATCTGAGGGCATATCCGGGGACGTTCGCCCCAGGCCGGTTGCATACAGCACGATTGTCTCCCCCGACCTCGCGGGTGCAGCCGGGGTAATAAGAGTGCCATCGGCGTGCTGAGCCACTGCAAAATTTCCATCCCACTGGAAGAACCCAGGCGCCGCGATCGCCAGCGGGATATTCACGGTCGGACTTGCAAATCCCTGCCTTACAATCATCAGCGATACGCTCGACCCCACAATTTCATAGGGCAACAGAAAATTGATCTGGCCCGGAGAAACGAAAATCAGTCCGGAAAGAAGGTTGTCTGCATAGACGTTGACGCCATCGAGCGAGGTTGGCAGCGAGCCGCCCCTGAGATCTCCCACTGCGACGGCCTGCGTCGTCCAGGAGAGATTCGTCCCGTAAATCGTGACCAGCGAATTCGGCGCCAGCGTCCCCGCCGTCTGTGTGGCAGCCTGCACCACGCCCGCCGCGGTAAAGAACGGGGCGGTCGAGGCCGTAGTCAGGTCCGCATACGAAGCTGACGAAGCGAAGGCGGCAGCGCAGCTCAGCAGAAGACACGTATTGTGGCGGCGCGGGCGCATAGTCCCTGGACCTTAACTTATCGGCAGGTCACAGGTCTTTTTCTATATCGCCTTGCGGAACAAGGTTCTACTGCTGGACTGTAATCAGGCCCGAGGTCGACAGCGTACCGTTAACATTCACAATCAGCGGCAGATCTCCACTCGGTGCGGAAAGCGGTATCGTAATGTCGAACTGGTAGACATCCGATAAAGTCGCCACCACTCCCGCGAACACGACCGGGGCCGAAATGCCGCCGACGGTGGCGGTGGGAGTCGGACTCAGACTGTAATTCGTGGTCAGCGATTCGATCCCCGGAGGGATCACCGGACTGGTTGGCCCGAAGCCGGTACCGTAGAGAATGATCGTTTCCCCGGGCTTGGCCGGCGTAGTGAATGTCGCGGGAGTTCCCGGAAACAACCCGACCTTACCCACGTTTGTGTAATTCATCGCAGCGTGCTGTGCCACCAGATATTTCCCAAAGTCCGCCGTGGACGGGGACCATGCGAAGAACGACGGGGCGAGATTCTGCAGCGTGATTGAAAACGCCGCGCTGGGCTGGCCGTTCACGCTGACCACTACAGGGACGCCATTGCCGGTCGAAGGTGTCGCCGGAGTAATGATATTTACCTGCCCCGGACTCACGTATTCCACGTACGCGGGAACCCCGCCGACCGTAACTGTCGTTCCGTCGAGCGAAGTCGGGATGTTGAGTGTGCCGTTACCGTTGGCCTTAAAATCCGCTGCCGCCCAGACTCTTCCCGGGCTGGTCGTGGAGAGGTTCGATCCGCCGATCGCCACGTATGTGCTGGCGGCCATTGTTGTTGCCTGCAGTGTTGCCGCGTTCACGACGGCAGTTATAACAGGCGGGGGCGCCGACGCGCCCGGAGTCAACGTGACGTTCGTCGTATAAACGTTGGTCGGCGTCTGGACCGGAGGATCGCCCGGTCCCGCGTTCGCAGCGGCGTAGAGGATTACGCTGCCCGCCCCGGCTGCCGGTGGAGTCCACGTAAACGTAAACGTGTAGCCGCCTTTCGTGGAAGCTTCGTAGCCCTTCAACGTGTGCTCGATAAACTGTACGGGGAACTGCGCCGAGCAGGGGCTCCCGTTACTCTTCGTGCTGCCGTCGTCGCACACAACCTGCGTGTAACCATCTGATCCGGCGGTAAAGTCACCAGCCTGCCCATTCGATGTATTACTCGCCAGACGGGCGGTCAGCTCAAACCCGAACTTCACTTTGGCCGCATCGGTGATCTGCACCGAAACCGTCATCGCCTGACCGGGTGTGTAGGTGGTGCCGTTCGGCAGGAGAATTTTGACGTTGCCTCCACCGGAGTTCACTACACCCTCGTGGCAACCCGAACTGACACAGGCCGTTTTGTTGTCGCCAGGCGCTCCGGTGTAGCGCGGATCGGGCCCGTATTCGTAAGCCTGCGCGGTAAACGGAATCGCCGCAAACAGCAGCGCAAAAATAGCCAGAGCCTTATTGTTTATAAGCATTATTATTCACCAAAGACACAATCAGCCTAACCCGCACTCGGCAGGTATGACTCGCCGGAGCCCCATTTTGTACGAACCTTTTACAACGCTGCCTGAAGCTTTTACAAAATCGCGAATTTGGTACGTATTTTTCGCGCCGCCAAAGCCTTCTTCGTAACAGTTGTGAGGGGCAGCCGCTCCAGTTCACCAACTTCGATCCATTCGCCTTCAGGCATCCCGCCGGACACTATGCTCTCGATCTGTATATGCCAAACCGTTATCGAAAAGCGATCGTTCACGATCTGATGCCGAAGCTCTCCCACCTTCACGGCTTTCATCTCCGGCAGCCGGTCGAGCGCCGGCAATTCCAGGAAACCGGCCAGCCTTCGCTCCGCCGCCGCACGCTTCACCAAAAAGATCCTGCCCGCGTGCTCCGCGATCGCAAGGTCGAGCGCGACCTCATTCACCGTTTGCTTCTTCAGCTTGACCGGTAGCTGGCGCTCCGTACCCGCCGCGCGCGCCGCGCAGAATCTTTCCACCGGACACAAATCGCACCGCGGCATTCCGGGCAGACATACGGTCGCCCCGAGTTCCATCATGGCCTGATTGAAATCTCCAGGCCGCAGCACATCGAGCAGCCGCGCCGCTTCTTCGTCGATCCGCCGCCGCATTCCCGGCGACGTCACTTCGGCGGCATCGTTCGTAAGCCGCGCAATCACACGAATGACATTGCCGTCCACTGCCGCATGAGGCAAGTCCAAAGCAATGCTGGCAACCGCTGCCGCGGTATACACGCCAACCCCGCGCAGTTCCCGGATTGCTTCGTAGCTCGACGGATGACCCGTTGCGGCAATCTGTTTCGCCGCATGATGCAGATTGCGCGCGCGATTGTAATACCCCAGTCCGCTCCATGCCGTGAGGACTTCTTCCTCCGCCGCGGCCGCCAGCCTCTCAACCGAAGGAAACCGCTGCAGGAAAAGGTTGTAATGCGGAATCACAGCTTCGACGCGCGTCTGCTGCAGCATGATTTCGGAAAGCCAGACGCGATAGAAAACGTCGGCAGCCGGTCCCTGCGTATCCCGCCACGGCAATTGGCGTTTTGCCTCGTCATACCAATCCAGCAGAGCGCGCCGGAATGTTGTGACCCTCAGGATGGCAATACCTGCACAAACTCCGCCACGACACGAAAGCGGTCGCTCGTCAGCTCGAAGGCGTCGAACTCTTTGTTCATTGGCTCAAGCGGTATCGCCTGTTCGCGATCTGCCGATTCATCGCGCGCACCCTTCCTCGCGTATTTCTTCACCGTGTAGCGGAATGCGAAATCGTTTTCGTCAAATTTTTCGATCAGCAGATACCGGTTGCCTCTCGAACCAGTCACCGGCGCGCGAAACACGCACGCGCTTCCGTCGGGAATCATCGGCTCCATCGAGCGGCCCACAACATACGCAACGAACATTCCCGCCGTCAGCCGCAGATTCTCCGGCGCGCGCACCCAGCTCTCCTGCTCCACATCCATGCCGTCGCCGAACTTCGTCGCGGCCGCGCGCAGGCCATACAAAGGCAGATGCGTTACATAAGGACGTACCGTGGAGTCCACATGTTCATCGAATAGCCGATCGACAGCGCCGTGCGTATCACCGTAGGCAACGGCCGTTCTGTCGCTTACCCGAATGAAACACGACGCCGAGTCTTCCAGCCAGGCGAGAAACTTCGTGCCGCCCATCTCGTGAGCCTTGGCGTTCAGATCGGCCGCGAGTTCCAGCAGGATGTCGAACTCCTGCTCGTTCAGGTCATCGAAACATTGCATGTCGCGGAGCCGTAATGTCACATCGCCGCTCGCTTCATCCAGCAGCAGAATGCCATAAGGCACTGGACGGTTGCCCGACGTCGCCACTTCCAGCAGCGACCAGAATCCTCTCCGCTTCGAATCGATTGCAATGACAGCCGCAGGCATACGCAGTTCTACCTCGGATTGTCCGGTACCCCGAACGGATAATACCCGTTCCGGTACCGCACCAAAACGCCCGGCAGATTCACCGCCACTTTGATCCGGCGGAACTGCCGGTTCTCCGAGCTCGGCTTCACATCCGGAATGTAGCGAATTATGTACTGCGACTGGATGTCTCCCGACAACGATGCCACCGCCCGGAAAATAGCGCTCGAGATCTCCGCCGTATACGCGCCCGTGCCCACCGTCAGCGCGTAGTTACCCGCGTCCTGCGGCTGCGAAAGATAACCGGCGACGTCCTTGTAAGCGTTATTCAGCGGCGTCTCCACCTTGCCGCCCGTTTCCCCGGTCAGACTGTTCAGATTTTCTTCGCCATCCGTATGGAAACCAAAAGCCACACTGCTCATCGCGTAAATCGTCACCAGATTCCGCTGCGCGAGCTCCGTAACTTCCTGCAGCGATTTCCTGCTGGCCGTATCGTGGCCATCGCCAATCACCACCAGCACGCGGCGCGGCTCAAAAGGCTCCCCGACCACCGTCTTTCGGCTCGTACACGCCAGATAGATCGCATCGAAGAGCGCCGACCCGCCCGCAGGCTTGATCCTGCGCATCTTCTCGACCATCTTCTCCGAGTCGCTGCTCGTATCCGCAACCAGTTCAGCGGTATTGCCGTAGCTGATCAGATACCCGCTGTACTTTTTGTCGCCCGGCAGCAGATTGAGCATCAGTTCCGTCGCCGCTTCCTGATATTTGTCCCAGTGGATCTTCATCCCGTTGCTGGTATCGATCAGAAAGCCGATGACGATCGGCTGCGACTGCTCGTGGCTGAAGAAGTCGATCGTCTGCTCGCGATTTTCGTCGAAGATCCTGAAATCGCTTTTGGTCAGGTTGGAAACGAAGCGGCCCTTTTCGTCCGTCACCGTTACCGGCACGATCACTTCGTTCACCGACACTTTGATCGGCGCCTGTGCGTGGATTAAACCTGTGTACATGACAGCCGTGCACAACGCGACAGCCCCAACGGCCGCGGGCAGCAGGAATTTCAGGTAGCGGTGGGGTACGCGCAGCATTATGAACAGAACTCCCGGAATCCCTATTCTACCCGCATCTTCTCCCCATATTTTTTACCCCTTCCCCTGCCCGCCGCCAGAGTTACGATTTTCCATGTAGTATGCTGGTTTTTCAGAGTATTAAGCTCATTATTTCGAGGTGTGTCCGTATGTCTCTCTCATTGAAAACTCCGGCCTTGAAGTCGCTTGTCCTGTCCGGTCTCACGTTTCTGTTTCTGTCCCTGCCCGCGTTCGCGCAAACGTCCGTAATTGAAGGGATTGTGAAGGATCCCGACGGTAAGCCGCTGCAGGGTGCCGTGATCAATATCGATCGTACCGATATCAAGGGTCACTATTCGCTCAAGACCGATAAGAAAGGCCACTACGGCCACTACGGCCTTCCGCTCGGCGGCAAGTACGATATTACGGTTCTGGTCGACGGCCAGGTGAAAGACATGATGAAGGGCGTGCCGACTTCCGGCATGCCGCAGACCGTCGACTTCAACCTGAAGAATGCCCAGGCAGGCGCAGCCGCCCCCGGTGCTCCCCCGGCGGAAGCCGACCGCACGATGACCAAGGCGCAGAAGGAAGAATTCGACAAAGCCGCCAAAGCCCGCGAAGCCGCTCTTGCCAAGAATAAAGAGCTGAACGACGCCTACCAGGCTGGCCGCGCCGCTCTCGACGCCAAGATGTATGACGCCGCCATCGAAGGCTTCAACAAAGCCGCCATGCTCGACGATAAACAGGTCGCCATCTGGAGCGGCCTCGCCGATGCCTATGTCGGTGCCGCCGCCACCAAGACAGGCGCCGATGCCTCCGCGCTCTATGACAAAGGCTTCGAGGCTTTTCGTAAAGCCATCGAACTGAAGCCAGACGACGCTGCGTACTACAACAATTACGCGCTCGCCCTCGCCAAAGACAAGAAGATCGACGAAGCCAAGACCAATCTGGACAAAGCTGCGCAGCTCGATCCTCCCGGCGCCGGAAAGTACTTTTACAACATGGGCGCCCTGCTCGTGAACAGCGCGCAGAATGAAGCCGCCGGCGAGGAATTCAAGAAAGCCATCGCGGCCGATCCGACCTACGCCGACGCGCAGTATCAGTACGGCGTCTATCTCGCTTCCAAAGCCACCGCCGATGCCAGCGGCAAAATCATCGCCGCGCCGGGCACCGTCGAGGCGTTGCAGAAATATCTTGAACTGAAGCCCGATGGTAACTTCGCGCCGTCCGCGAAAGAGCTGATCGCGCAGCTTGGTGGAACAGTGAGCACGACGTTCACCAACCCCAACGCGCCCGCCAACAACAAGAAGAAGAAGTAGCAGGATGATTTCCTCACTCACGCGGGGCGTTGTGGTGCCGTATAACCCGAAGCGTCAGCGCGGGGAATTTTAGGGCTTTTACTGCGGCGCGCTCCGTTCTTTACGGGGCGCGCCAGAAAGATCCGGAGGCACGGGTGCCTCGCGTTCCATGTTTGCGTTCCTGGCAAGACTGATCCTGTTCATGGTCGCGATTTCGGTCATCCGGTCGGTCGTCGGCTTTGTCCAGCGCGCCTTCACCGGTACCCGTCCGGCCGCATCCGTTCGCGGTCCCGCGAGCGCACCGAACGCCGCCACCACCATGCTGCAGCAGGATCCCGTCTGTGGAACCTACGTTGCCGTGGACTCTTCCCTCAAACGCGTGGTCAACGGCAAAGTCATTCATTTCTGTTCGGCCGAGTGCCGCGACAAATACAGTTCCTGATCAAGTAATCGCTTGCGCAATCTTCAGATCGACAATCTCCTTTCCGACCTGACGCGCACCGCGTCGTTTCAGACCCTTGCCGCCCGCGTCATGCCTTCCGCGGGGAACAAGCCCGCCACCTTCCGCCTCTCCGGGCTCACCCTCACCGCGAAAGCGCTCTACGCCGTGCTGCTGCACCGCGCCACCTCCCGCCCGCAACTCATCCTTGTCGATGGCAACAGGCAGGCCGAAGCTCTCCTGCCACTCCTCCAGACTTTTTCCGATCTCGTCTCACCCGGCAATCCGCCGGTTTTCCTGCCCGCGCTCGACGTGCTCCCCGGCCAGCACATGTCGCCCCACGCCGAAATTCTGAGTACGCGCGCCACCGCGCTCTGCCAGCTGGCCAACGGGTACAAAGGCATCGCGCTTGCGCCCATCGCCTCGGCACTCGCGCGCACTGAAGCGCCGCCATACTACCGCCAGCTCACCCAAACGCTCCGAGTCAAAGACGAAGTGCCGCTCGACGATCTCGCCCAGCATCTCGAAAGCGTCGGCTACGAGCGCCGCGACCCCGTCGAGATGGTCGGCGAGTATTCCATCCGCGGCGGCATCCTCGACGTCTTCTCGCCCGAACAGTCCGGCCCTGTACGCGTCGAGTTCTTCGGCGACGAGATCGAATCCATCCGCCGCTACGATCCCGAAACCCAGCGGTCGATTCACAAGCTCAACGAGTGCGTGCTGCAGCCGCTCACCGAGTTTCAGAAGTCGCGCGCGCTGCTCTCCGACCTGGCCGAGCGCGTCCGCGAAGAAGGCATGCGCGGCCGCGATCTTCCCGTCGATGGAGAACCGTTCCCGGGCTGGGAACTTCTCACCACGGCCGTCCGCCCGCGCGCCTCTTCCCTGCTCGATTTCTTCGACAATCCGCTGATCCTGATCGACGAGCCCGAACTCACCCAGGGCGCCACCGAACGCCTCTGGACCCGCCTGCACGCTACCGAAAAAATCGACCAGATCGACCCAGCTTCCGCCCTGCTCGACTGGGATCAGTTCGCCGAACTCGCCGCTTCAAGGGACGTCCTCGAAATCCGCCAGCTCGATCTGGGCCCCGCTCAGACGGACATTCCCACCGACGCGATCGCTGACGTCGACGCGGCCCACTCGGTCGGCGACGCTGCAGTCTCCGACCATAACCCCAAGCGTAAGCGCGGGGAATCCTCAACGAAAAACACCTTCTACATCTCCAGCCGCCCGTCGATGGCCTTCCACGGCAACCTCCAGGTGGCCATCCGCGAAGCCAGGACTCTCCTCGAAGCCGGCGTCCGGCTCGCCTTCTTCGCACCCACCTCCGGCGAAATCGAGCGCCTGGCCGATGTCTTCGGTGAATATTCCATCCCGTATCAAATCGATCTCGGCGGCGAGCAGGTCCCCGAATACCTCGCGCAACGCACGCAGTCGATGAGTTCCGGCATTGCGCTCATCCGCGGCGACGTCGCGCGCGGCGCTGTGTTTCAGGAAGCCCGCGTTGCCATCTTCGGTTCCGAAGATCTCTTCGAAACCCCCGACACGGTAGCCAAACCTTCCAAAGCCCACAAAGGCACCGGCGTCTTCTCCGCCGACCAGTTCGATCTCAAAGCCGGCGACTACGTCGTTCACGTCGAACACGGCGTCGGCCAGTTCCTTGGCGTCCGCGAAATCGCTCAGGGCGACACCAAGGGCGATTACATGCTGCTCGAATACGCGGGCGGCAACAAGCTCTACGTGCCGCTGTCGCGCATGGATCTCGTGCAGCGCTTTCGCGGCGAAGGCGAAGCCAAACCTTCTCTCGACAAAATGGGCGGGGCCACGTGGACCCGCACCAAGACGCGCATCAAGACCAAAATGCGCGACATGGCGGAAGAGCTTCTCAAGCTTTACGCCGCGCGTAAACTGGCCCCCGGCTTCTCTTTCTCCGCCGACAGCAACTGGCAGCGCGAATTCGAAGATGCCTTCGAGTTCACCGAAACGCGCGATCAGAAAACAGCCATCGCCGATATCAAACGAGACATGGAAAGCCCGCAGCCGATGGACCGCCTCCTCTGCGGCGACGTCGGCTATGGCAAGACCGAAGTCGTCATGCGTGCTGCCTTCAAAGCCATGGGCGATGGCAAACAGGTCGCCGTCCTCGCCCCCACCACCGTCCTCTGCTTCCAGCACGCGCAGACTTTCAAGAAGCGTTTCCAGCCTTTCCCTGTACGCATAGAGATGTTGAGCCGCTTCCGCACGGCCAAAGAAATCAAAACCGTGCTCGTCGATATCGCCGAGGGCAAGGTGGATCTCGTCGTAGGCACGCACCGGCTCTTCTCGAAAGATGTCGAGTGGAAAGATCTCGGCCTGATGATCATCGATGAAGAGCAGCGTTTCGGCGTCAAGCACAAAGAGCGTCTCAAGGAAATGTGCAAAGGCATAGACGCCGTCGTCATGAGCGCCACGCCCATTCCGCGCACCCTGCACATGTCTCTGCTCGGCCTGCGCGATCTGTCCGTAATTGAAACCCCGCCCAAGGATCGCCTCTCCATCCAGACCGTCGTCGCGCCGTTCTCGCCGGACATGATCAAGTCGTCGATCGAACTCGAACTCGCTCGCGGCGGCCAGGTCTACTTCGTTCACAACCGTATCGATTCCATCTGGCACCGCGCGGCGATGGTCCAGGAAATGTTCCCCGCGGCCCGCGTCGGCGTCGGTCACGGCCAGATGGCTGAAGCCCAACTCGAAAAGGTCATGCTGCAGTTCATGCGGCACGAATTCGACGTCTTCGTCTCCACCACCATCGTCGAAAACGGCCTCGACATCCCGCTCGCCAACACCATCATCATCGAACGCGCTGAGCGCTACGGCCTGTCAGAGCTATACCAGTTGCGCGGCCGCGTGGGACGCTCCAATCGCCGCGCTTACTGCTACCTCTTTGTCGAGCCCGATTCCGAACTCACCGAAATCGCCCGCAAGCGCCTCGCCGCACTCAAAGAATTCAGCGACCTCGGCGCAGGCTTCAAAATCGCGGCTCTCGATCTGGAACTGCGTGGCGCCGGCAACCTCCTCGGCGGCGAGCAGCACGGTCACATCAACGCCATCGGCTTCGATATGTACGTGCGCATGCTGGAAGACACCGTCCGCGAACTGCGCGGCGAAGAGGTCGCGCCCGAGATCCACAGCTCGCTCAACCTCGGCCTCGATCTCCGCATTCCGTCGTCTTACATCTCCGACGAAAACCAGCGGCTCCGCGCTTACAAGCGCATCGCCCAGGCCGTCGATGAAAAGGAACGCGAGAAGGTCGAACAGGAACTCGCCGATCGCTATGGCCCCGTGCCTGAAGACGTCCAGCACCTGCTAAAATACTCCGGCATCAAGACCGCCGCTGAAAAAATAGGCATCGAAGCCATCGACCGCCGTGTGTCAATCCTCAACATCAAATTCCACGAAGAGACCCGCGTCGACGGCGAAAAACTCATGGCTCTGGTTAGCAGCACGCCCGGCGCGCAGTTCACTCCGGCCGGCGTCCTCCGCCTCCCTGTCGACGGCGCCGGCACCCCCGCCGCCATTCTCGACTTCATCGACCGCAAACTAGTCGCCCCCCTGTCTTAGGTAGGGTGGGCGCTTTCGCCCGCCCGCTTTTTCCTGAACTGCGCCAGAGCACTCACTCCCCCGTCCTCAATCATCGAAAAATACAGGCCCCGCGCGGCACAGCAGATGCACCCCCTCACACCGTGATTGGCATTTCGCTCCATCCCGAAGTCGCCGCTCCCGCGAGTGCGGCCGCCAGTTCGACATCCACATGCCGATGACGTGGAGGTTCGTGCCCGGGCGGATGTTGCATTTCGAGAACGGGGATAGGGCGATAGATACGAAAGAGCAGGCCGAAGCAGAGGGTTGAGAGTGCGCCGAAGGCACTGGTCCAGCGTTCGGTCAGGATCATCGCGGAGAGGGTGATATGCACGCAGGCTGAAAGGGTTCGCGGGACCGCGCGACGAGAGTGGCGGCGGGGGCGGCGATGCGAGCGGTGAGCAGCAGGTTGCTGGCTGCGACGAGGGCGGGGGCGATGATGAACAGGCCGATGGGAAGATCTAATGCAGCGCGTACCGGACAAAGAGCGCTGTTACGATCTGGCCAGCGCCATGCCGTAGCGCAGCACTGGCTGGTTTGCAGTCACTCTGATCCGAGTTTCTTATACTAACGGTGACGACCCTCGAGGTAAATGATGAAACGCTTTTTTCAAATTGGCGCCGTTGTCTGCACGGCACTGTTGATGTCTGTGGCTTCCCCGGCTCAGGTGCAGGGGGAGAAGAAAACCCACACTTTCCACGGCAAAGTGGAAAAGGTTTCTGCCGACGGCCTGACTGTGAACGGTGACAAGGTCGAGGGCTGGATGGACGCGATGACCATGAAGTACAAGGTCGATGACAAGAAAGTCCTGAAGTCCGTGAAGCCCGGGGATGAGATTACAGCCACCGTGTACGATGGCGATCTCTCGCTCCATAAAGTTCAGGTCGTTTCGAAGCCGGCGAAGTAATGTACTCGCTTGCCCGCCGCCGCGTTTTGATACTGGTTGCAGTTGTCTGCGCTGGGGTGGGGGTGTGGCTGCTGTGGCCGATCGTCATGCATCGCGCGGCGCAGGCGATCGTGGCGTCGCGCCAAATCCTGGCGTCGAAGGGCGCACCTGATTTTACGCTGAAAGATGCGCAGGGCAAGCGGATCAGCCTGTCGGATTTCAAAGGCAAAGTCGTGGTGCTTAACTTCTGGGCAACGTGGTGCGGACCCTGCAAAACGGAGATTCCGTGGTTCATCGATTTCCAGAATGAGTGGCAGACACGCGGGTTCACGGTGCTGGGCGTCTCGATGGATGAGGAGGGGTGGAAAGCGATCAACCCTTACGTCGCGGAGAAGAAGATCAACTATCCGATCGTGCTGGCGAACGAGGAAGTGAATGAGGCGTATGGCGGGATTGAAGCCCTGCCGACGACTCTGATCATTGGACGCGACGGCAGAATCAAGTTTATTCACTCCGGGCTGATTGCCCGCGCGGATTACGAAAAAGAGATTCGGGAACTGCTGTAGCAGAGTGCTGAATCCAACGGTGACCGATCGCCGGGATTCATTATCTTCCCCGCGCTAACTAACGCTTTGGGCTGTACGCATTTATTCCCGCGAGCGTGAGGGCGTGGGAATTAATTGAAGACGCCACCAGGTGTCCCGGTCATTTCGTTCAGGCTGGCACAGCCACTCCCTCACGCTCGTGGTTCGGAATGAGTGGTTTGCTGAGCCGCGACCGTCAGAGAGTCGGGACGACATGATCGGGACACTCAATGGACCAGCTTGTCGCGTTGGGATGAAAGCCGTTTGTCGCGGTCGGTAGCGAAGCGTTTGATGCCGGCGAAGATCGATTCCGGATCGAGGTGGGCTTCGGCGATGACTTCGGCTTCGAGGCCGCCGGTCAGCCAATCGTTATTCCAGTCGGAGGTGAGCGAGTAGGCGTCCGTCAGAGGGCCGAGGTCGTGGACCGGCCACATGCGGCGCGTGCCCGTGCTGACGACCATGGCGTCGTAATACGCCTCGGGTGGCAGGACGGAATTGCGGTAGGCCTCAGGCTGGCGGTCGAATAGATCTTCGCTGATGGCGGAGACGACCTTCACGTTAACGCCCGCTTCGTCGAGACGCCCCAGGGTCTTCAGCAGGTTCACGGTGGAACTGGAACCCTGCGCGATGACGTACCCGTGCTTCGGTTTACCTGGCGCGAAGTCGCGGATGACGTAGAGGCCTTTGGCCGCGGCTTTGATATCGGTATCGGCGAACTTGCTGCGATCGGCCACCGGGAAATCCGGCCGGGCGACTTCAATGCTGATGATGCCGACGTGGGGATCGCGGGCGGCGATTTCGGCGGCGGCAAAGTAGCCGGCCGCAACGTCGTTGTAATCCCAGAAATTCAGGTGGATGGTATGGCCGCGCGGGAAGAGCTTCCAGACCTGCGTGGCGAAGATGCCGAAGTGGGTGCGTCCGTCGGCTGCGGTTTCAGGGCCGGAGTGGCCGGCGAGGATGTGCAGCACGCCCATGCGGAATTTGCTGTCCTGATTCTGCTGGCTCCAGACGCGGGCGGGCGTGTACATGAGAGGCGTGAACGCGCCATAGGTCCCGCTGAGCGCCCAGACGCCCGAGAACTTTTCGGGATCGACACTGGCGCTCTGACCGATCAGGCCGATGGCTGTCGCGACGTTGCCGGCTTCCTGAATGGCCGCTTTCACGCGCGTGCCGAGCGGATTCGTTTCAGGGTCGTAGTGGCCCCACAGACTGCCGTGCTCCACGTTGATCGATTCCGAAAGATCGGCGGCAAGCGTGAAGAAGCGGTTGTCGGTGACGTAGTTCATCCACTTGATGATTTCCGAGATGCCGCGGCGCGCACCGGCGGGTTCACCGGGTTTTTTGAAGAGACTAATTGCGACTTGTTTCTCGGCGCCGGAAAAGCGGTTGGTGACGGTGACGGTCTGCGGATCTGTCGGCAGGTTGGCGACGCGAAGGCGCTCGTCGAGGAAGGGATCGCTTTTGACCTGGAAGGTGAGCGGAGAGTCGTCTTTGATGGTGTCGCCGATGGAAACCAGACGGTCGGCCAGCCAGTCGCCGAGACCGTTGCGGTCGAGCAGCGACATCACGACGTCGATGTTGGTTTTGAACTGGATCAGGCGTTCGCGCGGGTCCGTGACGGGGCCTTTGCGGATGCCTTCGAACTGCACGCCGTAGTGTTCTTCGAAGGTGCGGGCCAGCGCCACGAAATAATCGGAATTCATCTTCATTCCGTACGGATGGCTCTGGTAGCTGACGAGCTGATCGCCATGGCCAGGGATTTTGCCTTCGACGGCGCGCGGCCAATAACCCTTGGTGGTTCGAGCAACGACAATCATGGGACGGCGATCCGTGGGGTCCCAATCTTCCATTGTTTTGAGAACGGAGACAATCTGCGCGTAGTCCCCGCCATCGTCCATGGTGAAAACGTTCCAGCCGTAGGAGGTCCACTGGTCGACGAGATTGTAGCCGCGGAACTTCGCGGGGACAACGCCACCGAGGAGAACGTCATCGATGCCGGCGTTGTTGTCAGAGAGGATGATGCGGAGGCGTTTGCCGACCTGCAGCGCGAGCGCCTGAGTTTTGAGCTCCTGCGCATGACCTTCGGTCATGGCGAACTCGCCTTCGAGGGCGATTACTTTGGGGGAGCTTGGCGCGCCGACAACATCCCAGAACGCGGCCTTACCCGCAGCCGTTGCAATGCCGACGCCGGATGGGCCGCCGTTCACATCGTTCGTAACGTCGACTGTTTCGGCGTGGCCGGCAAGGGCTTTGATGCCCCGCAATTTCGCCTGCGCAAAGAGCGGATGGTCGGTGAGGCCCTGATCCGAGAGGAGGGTTTTCAGCGCCCCGGCGCCGCGGCGGAATCCGAGCGCGTCGATCGGCAGGATGGCATGCTTCGGGTCGACCGCATACTTCTTATCGCCAGTGGCTTTGAAGCGGCGCTCCATCGCCTGGCCCATGATCATCCAGAGCGCGTAGCCGGTGGGAACATTGTGGCCGCCGGCGAGCATGAACTTGTCGCCGAACGGGTGTTTCGGGCGGCGATAATCGTAGCGCATGCCGCCAAGTTCGGGACCGGCGAGATGAGCTGCAACGTTGAAAGGAGTGTAGGCGAGAGGACCTCCGAAGTGGCCCGTCTGGGCGTAGTTGCCAAGCAGGACCAGCGTCATGCAGGTCATGTAGCCGATGTCTTCCAGGCCCTCACGGTCAAACGGAGCCTTCAACGGTTCCACAGGCGACAATAAACTTTCAGTGCTCGCAGCCAATTTCATCCCCTCCAACGTTACGGTCTTCGTACTCTCTCAAGTAAACCAAATTAGCAGGGCTGACCAGATGGCTCGTGGATACAATCTGAGGTAGAAGTCGCGCCAAGGGAGCTGGAACGGTAGAAAATGGGCCTGAATCTAATAGATGAAGAAGCGCGCCGCGTGGCGGATCGGCTGCTCGCGATAGGAAAGGATTGCGCCCCCCGCCTGAAAGAGCCATTTCGGAGCGCGGACCATGGCGATCTGCTTTATGACGAGCGCGGTCTGCCGCGATGATCATCGACACGTCCGTGGTGATCGCTATATTTGGTTCGCGCGGACGATTGGTGAGGCGCTGATGTCAGCAGCCAATTTTCCGGAGGCAGCCGTTGTGATCGATGGGAGTCGCGATCCGGTAGCCAGCCGACGCCTGGATGACTTACTTCGCGAAGGCCGGATTCGGATCGAGGCTGTCACTGAAACGCAGGCACGAATTGCACGGGGACTGCTTTTCCCCGCGCTCACGCTTGGGGTTATAACCCCAAGCGTGAGCGCGTGGGAATTGATTGTGGTTAAGAGTTAAAGGCGGGGTTCCTGCATGGCGGCGTTTTCGACGCCGGACCAAATGCGGTTCCCGCCGGGCCATTCGAGGTGCAGGTCGCGTGAAACCTCTTCCAACATCTCGACGTTCGCCTGACGGCTCTCAAGCGCGAACGATGTCAGCATCAGGTTGTCGCACACGGAGTTGATGAGACGCGGAATGCCCTGTGTACGCCGGTGAATTTCGGCCAGGACACCCTGCGGGAAAACGGTTTGCTCCCTCATTCCGGCGCGAGCCAGCCGGGAGGCGATGTATTGCGCGGTCTCTTCCGCATCGAAAGGACGCAGGTGACAACGCAAAGCGATGCGCTGCTTCAACTGGCGGTATTCCCGCTGTTCCAGCTTGCGATCCAGTTCAGGCTGACCGGCCAGAATGATCTGCATCAGCTTGCCGCGCCGCGTTTCGAGATTGCCGAGAAGGCGGATTTCTTCCAGAACGTCCCAGTCCAGATTCTGCGCTTCATCGACGATCAGAACCGTAGTTTGATTCTGGTTCGCCCGCTGAATGAGCATCGAATTCAGGGTCAGCAGGACTTCAGTCTTCGAGGTGCGCTTGCAGGTGAGACCGAAATCGTGCGCCATCATTTCGAAGAACTGATCGGGCGTGAGGCGGGAGTTAAAAAGAAACGCGAACGGCGTGCGATGCGCAGTCAGGTGGTCGCGCAGACACTCCAGCATAGTGGTCTTGCCGGTGCCGACTTCCCCGGTAAGAACGATAAAACCTTTGCGGCTCTGGACACCGTAAATGAGGCTGGCAAGCGCTTCTTCGTGCTGCGCGCTTCGATACAGAAAAGAGGGGTCGGGGCTGAGATTGAACGGTGTACTGTTTAGACCAAAAAACGCTTTATACATACCTGAGGGTGAACGCCGCTCTCCAAGCCTATCACGCGCAGTTCATGGTCATCGGCGATACTGATAATCAAGTTCTGAATCATGCGGGAAGTCAGTTATCACACACCGCACGGCATCCAGGTGTCGCGCGTCACTACCAAATTGCCGTATCGAAAGGGTTTCGGCCGGTTCCTGCGGGAACTGGACGAATATCGCGGGATCTACCTTTCGTCCGGCTACGAGTTTCCGGGGCGGTATTCCCGCTGGGACATCGTGTCGGTTCGGCCACCGCTGGAGTTGCTCGGCTTCCAGCGCGAAGTCACGTTCCGGCCGCTGAACGAACGCGGCGTAGCGATCAATCGGATGCTGGCAACTGTCCTGAAGGAGCATCCGCACTGGGACGATTTCCGGGAAGATAACGGAACGCTGCTTGGCAAACTGAAGCCCATGCCGAAGCTGTTTGCCGAAGAGGAACGCAGCCGGCAGCCTTCTGTTTTTTCAATTCTGCGCGCGCTGACCCGCGAGTTTCGCAGCGAACACGACAACAAGCTGGCATTTGCGGGCGCGTTCGGCTACGATCTGCTGTTCCAGTTCGAGCCTATTCCACTGCGCTTGCCTCGTGATGGCCGCAAAGATTTGCAGCTGTTTCTTTGCGACGACATCATCTACATGGATCGCAAGCGGGAACAGATCGAACAGTTCGCTTACGAATTCGAGCAGAACGGCGTCTCCACGCGCGGCCTGGAGCGGACGGGCGAAAAGATTGCGCCCGCGCCGGTTCGCGAACCAGGTCCGATCACCTCGGATCACACGCCGAAAGAATATATGGCGAACGTGGAGGTCGTCCGCGAGGGCATGCGGCGGGGCGACTACTACGAAGTGATCCTCAAGCAGACGTTCCGTACGGTCTACTCGGGCAAGGCATCGGATCTCTTCACGCGAATGCAGCGGGCGAACCCGAGCCCCTACGAATTCCTGATCCAGTTCGGCGGTGAGCAGCTGGTCGGAGCCTCTCCGGAAATGTTTGTGCGGGTGGAGGGGGAACGGGTTGAAACTTGTCCCATCTCCGGCACAGCCCGGCGGACCGGCGATCCGATTCAGGACGAAAAGAATATCCGTGCGCTGCTCAACTCAACGAAAGAAGAGTCGGAACTCACAATGTGTACCGACGTTGATCGCAACGATAAGAGCCGCGTCTGCGAACCGGGCACTGTGAAGGTGATCGGGCGGCGTTTGATCGAAGCGTACGCGGGCTTGTTTCACACAGTGGATCACGTCGAGGGTTTTCTTCAGGAAGGCATGGATTCGCTCGATGCATTCCTCAGCCATATGTGGGCAGTCACCTTGATCGGCGCTCCAAAGAAGGCGGCGGCCGTGGCGATTGAGAAGCTGGAAAAGAATGCGCGTGGGTGGTATGGCGGCGCGGTCGGCTTGCTCTCGCTCAACGGAGATATCAATACCGGCATTTTGATTCGCACGACGTATCTGCGGGATGGATATGCGACATATCCGGCCGGCGCGACGCTGCTCTATGATTCCGATCCGGCGTCGGAGGAGCAAGAGACTCGGCTGAAGGCGACCGGGTTCTTCCGTCTGCTTGGTCCACCTGCTGAGGCGTTGGCCGCCGCAAAAGAAGAGAATGAACCGCTGACGATGAAGCTGCTGCTGGTGGATAACGACGACTGCTTCATTCACACACTGGCCAATTATGCGCGGCAGGCGGGGGCTGAAGTCGTGACATATCGGGCCGGAACTCCGTTTGAAGTTCTGGACGCGATCAAGCCGGACATGATTCTGATTTCGCCGGGTCCGGGACGGCCGGAGGATTTCGGTGTACCTCAACTTGTAAAGCATGCCGCGCAGGCCGGGACACCGATTTTCGGCGTGTGCCTGGGCCTGCAGGGTGTGGTCGAAGCATTTGGCGGTGAACTCGGCGTGTTGCCGTATCCGATGCATGGGAAGCCATCGACTGTGCGCCATCGGGGCACGGGAGTTTTTGAAGGGCTGCCTGAAGAAATCGAGGTCGGCCGCTATCATTCGCTGTATGCAATTCCGGAACGCCTGCCTTCATGCCTGGAGGTAACGGCGGAGTCGAGCGACGGGATCATCATGGGCGTGCGGCATCGGGAGTTGCCGATCGAGGCGGTGCAGTTCCATCCCGAGTCGATTCTGACTGCGGCTCACGATACGGGGTTGAAGCTGATGCGCAACGCTTTGCGGCTGGCGAAGGCAAGCGTCACGCGCTGATACGCGGGATTCAGTATCTTCCCCGAGCGTGAGCGAGTGGGAATTATTGCGGTCTGATCAATGCTGCGAGATGCGTGCAGGTGAAACCCAGGCTTTCGAGCATCGCGGCAACTGTCCAGGATCGCCGTGCGACGAGGCGCGAAAGCGGCGGTGCCAGCGTGGTTGTCTCAAAGCGAATTGCGCAGCCTGGAAAGAGACGGCGGATGTCGTCGCGATTGAAACCGCGCACAGCGGCGCGCCCCGGATTGGAGTAGCGGAGGTCGTACCAGAGAATGTGTCCGCCAGGGCGGAGCACGCGCAGCATTTCCGCAGCGACAGCCTTCTGCACCGCGCTATCCAGAATTGAACTGAATAACGTGAACTGCGTTACAAGATCCAAAGATCGGTCCGGCCAGGGAAGTTTTCGCGCGTCGCCGCAATGGAGATCGGCCTGCGGCAAGCGCTCGCGTGCCAGCGAAATTCGCTCATCCATGAGATCGATGCCGTGCAGATTACGCGGCGTCGCGCCCCACTGCAGGAACTCGAGCAGCCATTGGCCATTGCCGCAGCCGATGTCGGCGATCGTGGTTTCGCTAAGCGGAAAAACTCCAGCTGTGTGCAGAAGGCGGGCGCAGACTCTGGAGACACAAGCCTGCCAGTACTGAATTTCTTCGCGGTGCCAGGCGTAAAAATCCGTCGGAACCCGGCGGTCGCGCGATTCGTATTCCTCGCGGATTCTCGCTATCTCATCCACAAAAATAAGCGCGGGACTCGCCGCGACCCCCAGTATATGAGCCCAATGCAAAACCCACAGGCGTAAGCAGCCTGATAGGTAGCGAAGGTGATGGGCAGCGCGCGCAGGAGGTCCCAGCCTTCGCGGCTCGCAGCTTTCACGCTGGCATAGACGCTCAGCGCGAGATAGATGGAGATCAGCGTCAGGGTCGTGATAACAGCCGCGTGCCGTTCGATTCCCGTTGCGAGCCAGACCAGGAGGCCGATGCCCAGGAATGCCGCCGCGGCGGGAATGAAATGGCGCACAGAAGCCGAACCGGGATGCTTGCGTAACACCTTTACCCGCCAGAAACCAAACTGCAGATACTGGCGAAACAGGCCCATCAGCGTGGTTCGTGGCGAGTACCACGAAACGATGGACGGGTCCTGCCACACAACTCCGCCTGCCTGGCGAATGCGCATGTTCAGTTCGTCGTCCTGATTGCGCACCAGCGTTTCGTCGAACGCCTGAAGCGAAAGCAGGAAGGCTCTGCGCCAGCAGCCGTAGGGAACGGTATCGACGGAGCCCCGGTAATCGTCGTCACGAAAATGCGCGCCGCCTGACGCGAAGGGCGAGTGAAACCCCGCGTGAATCGCACGCTGCCAGAAGCCGGTGGCTCGCGATCGCTGCGGTCCGCCGGCATTGGCAGCGTGGTTCTTCTCCAGAGCTTCGAGGCAGCGGATCACGTAGTCGGGCTGGTAGACGGTGTGGGCGTCCATCCGCACGATGAAGTCGCTGCGGGACTGATAAATCGCCCGGTTTAGGCCGGTGGAAACGATGCGGGCGGGATTGTCGACGACTTTGCACCACGCATGGGCCTGCGTGAATTCGCTGAGAATGGCGCGTGTGTCGTCAGTGCTCATCCCATCCGCAATGGTGGCGTCAAGAATGAGACCCGAACGATCCAGCCGCAGCAGGCTGTCGAGCAGCATCCGGATATGTTCGCTCTCATTCCGGCATGCGACGGCAACAGTGACTGTTTTCCAGGGAAGCGCCAAGAACGAGGTTAGTATGGTTACCAGAACCGATGAACCGCTATCTGTTGTGCGTGGTCGCCTGCGCGGTTTTGATGGCGGGTTGCGGCAAGAAGAAAACGAAGATTGCGGCTCCTGCGCCGGCGCCCCGGTCCGGCACCACCGAACGCGGCATTGCCAGTTGGTACGGCCATCCATATCACGGCCGGGCTGCTGCCGATGGCGAAATCTACGACATGGAGACGCTGGTCGCTGCGCACCGTACCCTGCCATTTCAAACTCAGGTTCGCGTGCGGAATCTGAGTAACGACAAGACTGTCGACGTTCGGATCATCGACCGCGGGCCGTTTATCCAGGGCCGCATCATCGATCTTTCGCATGCCGCGGCGAAGGAAATAGACCTGATCGGGCCGGGCTTCGGACAGGTTGAGATTACGGTCATCGGCGCCCCGGCCAATCCCGAACCCGCGCTGTTCGCCGTTCAGATCGGGGCTTTCCGCGAGAAGCCCAATGCGGACCGCGCTGAACAGACCATGATCGCGGCTTACGGTGCGGCCAAAGCCGTTTTGCGGGCGGGCGATCAGCCAATCTGGCGCATTCTCGCAGGGCGCGAAACATCGCCGGAAGCCGCGGAGGTTCTGGCGAAGCGGATTCGCGCCGAGCAGCACGAACCTCAGGCGTTCGTCGTGCGGCTCGACCCATAGACCGCCTGAGAACTTTCTCCCGCTGCTGCACTATCTGAACTGAGATGAAGGCGATCGAGCAGGATCTTCCAACGGGATTTGTGGGCCGGTCCCCCCGGATCGTCAAACTGCGCGATCAGATAGAAAAACTGGGGATCAGGCGGTCGCCAGTCCTGATTCAGGGGGAGACCGGCACGGGTAAAGAAGTGGCGGCGCGCTCCCTTTTCAACGCAGCGCCGCGCGGACAGTTCGTGCCCATCGATTGCGGCTCGCTGGTCGGCACGATGATGGAAAGCGAGTTATTCGGGCATGTCAGGGGCGCTTTCACGGGGGCGGTGGAATCGAAGCGCGGGCTGATCGAACTGGCGAACGGCGGCACCGCTTTTTTCGATGAGATCGGCGAATTGCCGCTGGAACTGCAGGTCAAGCTGCTGCGGGTGCTGCAGGAACAGGAACTGCGGCCGCTGGGCTCGCTGCAGAGAATCAAGATCGATGTACGCATCGTGGCGGCGACGAATCGCGACCTGCAGAAAGAGGTTACGGCGGGGCGATTCCGTGAGGATCTTTATCACCGCCTGAACGTCGTACGATTGACGCTGCCCCCGCTGCGGGAGCGCAAAGAAGATATTCCGCTGTTGATCGAACGCTTCCTTTCACTGGCCAGCTCACAGAACAATGCACGGTTCATGCTGTCGTATGAAGCGACGCAGGCGTTGATGCAATATGACTGGCCGGGGAATATCCGTGAACTGATGAATTGCCTGGAACGCATGATGTCGTTCAATTCCGGGCCAGTGCTGCATTTCGCGGACTTGCCGACGGGAGTATTGACCTTCGCACGGGCGGGCGTCACGGGTTTCACCACGGCTGTGGCCGCAAACGGACCGCAGAATTCGATCGCGACCCTATCATCGCAAACCGGTATCGTTTCGCTGCAGGAACTGGAGAAACGCGCGATCCAGCATGCGCTGCAGCATACGCGCGGCGATCGCACGGTTGCGGCGCAGTTGCTGGGTATCGGGCGGACGACGCTTTATCGCAAGCTGAAGGAATATCAACTTGACTGATCGGGCCGTCGTTTCCACAGCGGACTCACGATAGAGTCAAAGTTTGCGAATCGGACTTGATGCCACTTACAGTTTGGGAGATGGACTTTCCGGCGTCGGCGTCTACTCCCGCGAAATCCTGAACGGTATTGCGGCGTCGGATCAGGCCGATCGATGGGACTGGTTTTATCGTTCGCAGCGCTATTTTCGGGCGCGATCACTGCCAAAACCACCCAGCGTAACGCGCCGGTTTCTGGCGGATCAATGGGGTAATCGCGCGGCGGATCTCTTCCACGGCTTGAATCAGCGGCTGCCGAAGAAACGCTTCCGGCGACAGATCGCAACGTTCCATGATCTGTTCGTGCTGTCCGGCGACTATAGTTCCGCTGAATTTCGTGAACGCTTTGCGGCGCAAGCCAGAGACGCGGCCGCCGGCGCCGATCTGATCATTGCTGTTTCGGCCTTTACCGGTTCGCAGGTCGAGAGCTATCTGAACGTCCCGGCGGCGCGCATTCGCGTGGTTCATCATGGAGTGCTGCCGCGCGTTATTCCGGAGCTTCCACGCGAGAAACTCGTGCTCTCGGTAGGAGCTATTCAGCGCCGCAAAAATCAGGCGCGGCTCATTCGCGCCTTCCGCGCGATGCCTGAAGACTGGACGCTGGTACTGGCGGGGTCGCACGGGTTTGAAGCTGAGGAAGCGGTCCGTGAAGCGGCAGAGAGCCCGGCCGCTTCGCGCATACGTATCACGGGTTACCTGACCGACGACGAAATCGGCAAACTCTACGCGCGCGCAGCCATTTTCGCGTTTCCGTCCCTCGATGAAGGCTTTGGAATGCCGGTGCTGGAGGCTATGGCGGCCGGCGTGGCTGTGGTTGCAGGCAACCGGTCGGCCGTCCCGGAAGTCTGCGGGAACGCCGCAGAACTGATCGATCCTCTGTCCGAATACGAACTGGCATCAGCTCTGATCAAGCTGGCGAATAATGAACAGCACCGCCGGGATTTGATCGCCAGGGGCAGGCAGCATGCCGCCGGATACCGATGGGAACGTGCTGTTGCTGAGACTCTGGCTGTTTACCGCGAACTGTTGTAGGCCGTTAGAGGGCTTCTTCGTCGACTGCGATTCGCAGAGCTTTCAGAAAGCGCTGATCCTGAGTGGTGAACCGAACTTTACCGGTCGCCGCAACTTCCTGCGGCTCCTCAGTGCCTTCAACTTCAGTGCCTTCATCGCCTTCTTCGCGTTTGTTGAATCCGATGGTGGCTTCGAGGACGAGGAACACATCATAACCAGCGCGTTTGATTTCGCCGATCGCTTCTGCAATACGCTCGGAGTCGGATAGCGATTCATTGATCGCGTTTCCCAAGTCCTGCATCAAGCTTTTGAGACGTTCTTCCACGTTCTGCCCCTTTCGTCGGGCGCTACCCCGTTATGTTCGCTACTCACTCTGATGCAACTTCAGGGCCATCGGTTTCCATCTGATCTCGCGACCGGGAAAACGCCACCGCTCCATCGATATCCGTGCGATGTTCCCTTAGATTGTACAGTCGCGAACACGCTGGGACAAGTTCCCGCTTGCTAGGATGAAGTCGTGCCCCACAAGCATCTGGCGCAGAACGCGGGTAAGTTCGTAAAACACGTTCTTCCCGCCGCTGTGAAGCCGGTACATTCGCTCTGGCACGAAGTGCTCGGCTTTATTTTCCTTGTAGTTGCAGCCGTTGCGAGCTGGAAAGTCTTCCGCCATTTCGGCGCCATGGGACCCGTTCAACTCCTGCTGATCGTTCCACTCATCGTCGTGACGGCGGGGTACGGCATCTCTTCTTTTCTAAAAGCGCGGCGCATTTCGCGCTCCTGATCGCATGGAACAGCCGGGGGAATTTCCGTACACGCGCGGAATTTATCGCGACATGTATCGCGCCCGGCTGTGGACGATGCGGCAGTACGCCGGTTTCGGAACCGCGGAAGAGAGCAACCGGCGCTACCGGTACCTTTTGAGCCAGGGCACCACAGGCTTATCCGTCGCATTCGATTTGCCCACCCAGATGGGGATGGATCCCGATCATCCACTCGCCGCGGGTGAAGTGGGTCGCGTGGGCGTGTCGGTTGCGTCGCTTTCGGGCATGCGCAAATTGTTCGCCGGCATCAGGCTGGACAGCGTATCGACGTCCATGACAATCAACTCGACGGCCGCCATTCTGCTGGCCTTCTATGTTGTAGTAGCACGCGAACAGGGTGCCGACACACGCAAACTCAACGGTACGATCCAGAACGACATCCTGAAGGAATACATCGCGCGCGGAACTTATATCTATCCTCCACGACAGGCGATGCGGATCATCACAGACCTGTTTGCGTGGGCTCAAACCGAAGTGCCGGAATGGAACACGATCTCGATTTCCGGGTACCATATTCGCGAAGCAGGCTCCAATGCAGTACAGGAACTCGCGTTTACGTTTGCGAACGCGATCGCTTATATCGAAGCGGCAATTGCGGCGGGGCTGGAAGTGGACTCCTTCGCCCCGCGCTTGTCTTTTTTCTTCAATGCCCATTCCGATTTTTTAACCGAGATCGCAAAATTTCGGGCTGCGCGGCGGCTTTATTCACATCTCATGCGGGAACGTTTTGGCGCAAAGAACGAACGCTCCTGCATGCTTCGATTTCATACACAAACGGCAGGCTCCAGTCTGACCGCGCAACAACCCGATGTGAACATCGTGCGCACTACTCTCGAAGCGTTATCTGCCGTACTGGGAGGGACGCAATCTCTGCACACCAACGCGCGTGACGAGGCGCTTGGACTTCCGACTGAAGAATCGGCGCAACTGGCTCTCCGCACCCAACAAATCATTGCGTATGAGACAGGCATCACAAATGTGGCGGATCCGTTAGGCGGCAGCTACTACATCGAGGAACTAACCGGGCGCGTGGAGCGCGAAGCAATGGACTACATTCGTCGCATCGATGAAATGGGCGGGACATTACAGGCGATCGAAACCAGGTTCATTCAGGGTGAGATTCAGAACGCAGCATTCGATTTTCAGAAGCAGATCGAAAAGGGCGAGCGCGTGATCGTGGGAGTCAACCGGTTTGCGATGGAGGAGCGCGAGAAGACGCAGGTGTTCCGAATCGATCCGGCAAACGAGCGAATGCAGGTCGAAAGCCTCCGAGCTTTGCGAGCGGAACGCGACGCTGCCACGTGGAGGGACAGCCTTGAACGGCTCGAGGCGGCGGCGCGCTCCAGTGAAAACCTGATGCCGCGGATTCTCGCCGCTGCCGAAGCGTACGCCACGGTGGGCGAAATATCGGACACGCTCCGGCGCGTTTTCGGCGAATACCGCGAACAGGTCTAGACGTTGGCTGTCGCGGTTATTCCACAACCGACTCCCTCACGGTGGCGGTTCAGTAACGCCGTCATTTCCGAACCGTGACCGTGAGGGAGTGGCTGTGCGAGGCTGAACGAAATCACCGGGACGCCCCACTAAACGTTGGCAGCGAAGGGCTGCGCGAACACGGGCATCGCTGCGGGCGCATAGACGAATCGCCGTTCACGCAGTCCGAACTTATGCATCAGCCGGCCGACGTGGTCCTGGTCGTAGCGAATACCGAATTGTTTATCGATTGCGGCAGCCAGCCGTCCCGTGGTCCAGCGATCACTGGGGAAACCATGAGCAGCGGCACCTGCGAAATACATCGTTCGGATGGCATCGACCTGATCGGCCGTGAGACGGCTTGGGCGCCCGGTGGCACGCCTTCTGCGCATTCCTTCAAAACCTTTGTGGACGATGGAACGGTGCCAGCGCGACGCGGTCGTGCGGCTGACGCCGTACCTGCGGGCTACCTGTGATTGAGTAACGCCGGTCAGCAGATCGTTCGCTGCTGCGAGCCGGCGAGTTTCCATATCTTCGCGTGTCAGAGAGCTAAGCGGGGCAA
>ODAK010000569.1_pt1 | contig 42437 bp, 42 predicted proteins | sample 1539591 | NCBI WGS metagenome assembly ODAK01 (sample SAMEA3539303, study PRJEB22396) | soil metagenome | biome: tundra; feature: field; material: soil | place: USA | collected 2010-05 | depth 0.15 m
CAACTACCGCAGCGCCTGCTGCGTGGCCAACAGTGCGATGCTCTACCAGAAGGCCACCTAGGAACCGAGACGATGACCGAGACCAAGCCTGAAGACACCTCCGCCCGGGGCACCGAGATAACCCCTGAACACCCCGTCGTCGTGCTCGGAGCGGGCCCGGCAGGGTTGACCGCGGGCTACCTGCTGGCCAAGCAGGGGAAGCCCGTCCTCGTGCTCGAATCGACCGACCAGATCGGCGGCCTGGCGCGGACCGAGGTCCGCGACGGCTACCGCTTCGACCTCGGTGGGCACCGCTTCTTCACCAAGGTCAAGGAGGTCGACGACCTCTGGCATGAGATCATGAAGGAGGAGTTCCTCAGGCGCCCGCGCCAGAGCCGGATCTACTGGAACGACAAGTTCCTGGAGTATCCGCTGCAGGGCATGGACGTGATCCGCCAGCTCGGCCCGATCGAGCTCACGCGCTGCTTGATTTCCTATTTTGTTGCGGCGATCAAGCCCAAGGGGCGCGAGGAAACCTTCGAGCAGTGGGTGTCCAACCGCTTCGGCAAGCGCCTTTACCAGCACTTCTTCAAGACCTACACCGAGAAGCTGTGGGGCGTCTCGACCGAGGAGATCCGCGCCGAGTGGGCCGCGCAGCGGATCAAGGGTCTGTCCTTCTTCAGCGCCGCCAAGGCCGCGTTCTTCGGCAACGAGGGCAACAAGATCAAGTCGCTGATCTCCGAATTCAACTACCCCCGCTACGGCCCGGGCCAGATGTGGGAGCAGATGGCCTCAGACATCCACGAGCGTGGCGGCGAGGTGCGCCTCAACGCGCCCGTGACTCGGCTGCGGATCGAGGGCGGCAAGGTGCTGGAGGTCGTGGCCGGCGGCGAGACGCTGGTCCCCTCGCATGTGATCTCCTCGCTGCCGCTGCGCACAACGGTCGGGATCGCCTACCCCGAGGCGCCCGGCGAGGTGCGCGACGCGGCCCGCGGGCTGCGCTACCGGGACTTCCTGACCGTATCGCTGGTGATCGAGGGCGGGGACCTATTCCCTGACAACTGGATCTACATCCATCAGCCCGGCGTCAAGGTGCTGCGGATCCAGAACTTCCGTTCCTGGAGTCCCTGGATGGTCCCCAACAAGACCGACGGCTCGATCGGGATGGAGTACTTCTGCTTTGAGGGCGACGAACTGTGGAGCATGTCCGACGACGACCTTGTGGAGCTGGCCAAGTACGAGATCGAGAAGCTGGGGCTGGCCAAGGCCGCCAACGTAAAGTTCGGCTTCGTCGTGCGGGTCCACAAGGCCTATCCGATCTACGACGTCGAGTACGGCGACCGCGTGGCCACGATCCGCCGCTGGCTGGCCGAGATCGACAACCTGATCCAGGTGGGCCGCAACGGGCTTCACCGCTACAACAACTCCGACCACTCGATGCTGACCGCAATGCGCGCGGTCGACAACATCCTGCTCGGCACCAACCACGACATCTGGTCGGTCAACGTCGAGAGCGTGTACCACGAGGAGCATTCAGAGAACGAGGAGCCCTACCGCGATCCACCCCAGACACCGGCGATGGAGCAGCCGCTCGCGTCCGAGCGCTGACGCGCGGCGGCTGGTGTGCGGCGGAGCGGTGACCACGAAGCGGCTCTTGAACTCGGCGGCTCCCGGCGGCCGCCGGATCGGCCTGCTGCTGGCCGTGCTGACGCTGGGCGTGCTGCCTCCGGTGGCCGGCGCCCAGACCACCAGTAGCCCGTTCTCCCCCGGCGTACCGGTGTCGCCGGCGACAGCGCCGAGCACGACGACGCCGACGATCCTCACCGCCACCAACTCCACCTCGGGCAGCGGCGGCCTCAGCGGCACAAACGCGATCGCGATCGCGATCGGAGCGATCGTCGTCCTGACCGCGATCTCGCTGTTCATCTGGCGCGACGCCCGGCGGCGCGCGCCGGTCCGCCGCCGCAGCCCAGAGGCAACGCCATCCGGCGATGGCCGCGGGCGCCCGGGAACCAGCCCGCGCGCCAAGCCGCGCAAGCTGAGCCCCGCCGAGCGCCGCCGGCGCAAGCGCGGCCGCGCGAAGCGCTAGGGCATCCTTCCGCAAGACCTCTGATGGTCTGCCAAGTGGCTGGGCGGCCTCGCACCGCAACTCAGTCGCCACCGACACTGTGCAACCGGCGCTTGCCGCGCAACACCTGTCGCTCCACTGTCCGCAGGGTGTAGCCACAGTCGCGCGCCATCTCGGCGTAGCTGAAGCCGAGCCCGTGCAGCCACACCAGTCGCTGCTGACGCTGCGGTAGCCTGCGGATCTGATCGAGCCGCCAGCGCTGCTCGATCAGATCCTCCAGCGCGGGGGTCAGGCCCGCCCGCGCCCGGGCACCCGCGGGCTCGAGGATCGCGTCGAGCGACAGGTCACGATCTTCCCGGCGGACCAGCTTGAGCGCCTGGTGGGTGGCGGTCGTGGTCAGCCACGGGCGGACCGCGTCGCGTCGCACGCGACCGCGATGGTGCAGCAGCCGCGTCCACGCAAACTGGCAGGCGTCCTCAATCACCGCCTCGGGCGCCCGCACGTTAAAGCGCACGATCTGCGCCAGGCGCTCCGCGAACGCGACGTAGAGCTCGCCGATCTCGGCGACCGTCTCGACCACCGGCGCTGGGGCCGGCTGAGCCTCGGCCAGCGGCACGGCCGCGTGCCGCGTAGTCCGGCCGCCGATCAACTGCGGTCGATCGCGCGCGCTGCCTGCGCCCAGGTCATACACGAGTGCGACGGTCACGTCACCACCTCCGATGGCTTGAAACTAATTGAGACTAAGTTGATGCAATTCAGCCTAGAAAAACTTAGTACATCTCGCTAGGCTCCGTCAAGCTCAATTGGTTCAATTAGATTCAAGGAGGTCCAGTGCACGTATTTCTCCCGGGGGCGGGAATCCCTCCAGCCCTAGTCAGCGCCCACCCCGACCTCAGCGGCCTGCCGGGCAGCAACGTCCTGCAGCAGCTGGTCAACGGCGCCGAAGCGTGGGCGCTGGCGATCGCGCTGCTGGGCGCGTTCATCGGCGCCGGGCTGTGGGCGGTGGCCTCCCACAGCCACAACCACCAGTACGCGGCGCGGGGTCGCATGGCCGCGCTGATCTCCGGCGCGTCGGCGCTGATCGTCGGCGCCGCGCCGGGGCTGGTGAACTTCTTCCAGCATCTCGGCACGACCGCCAAGTGATGTCGCGCTCGTGGCCACCGCGCCGGTCCGCACTGCTCGTGGTGCTGATGGCGGGCGCCGGCTTCCTCGCACCCCCGCCCGCGGCCGTCGCGTTCAATCCGGTCAAGCCGATCTGCTCGGCCGCGGGCCTGATCAGCGGACTGGCCGGCAAGCTGTGCAGCGTCGCCTCCCATCCGGGCAAGGTCCTGTCGGCCGGCAAGAAGCTGCTCGGCGGCCACGTCGGCGGCGCGCTCACGACGGTGCTCGGAGCTGGCAGCGGGGCCGCCGGGGCCGCGACGACCGCGGTCGGGCTGGCGGCGATCGGCGCGTGGGTGATCGGCGGCGCCAAGTTCGCGCTGGACGAGACCGCCAAGGTGCTGGGGGCCACCACCAGTCCCCAGCTGCAGAGCACGTGGTTCTCCTCGGCGTACTGGCGCATGGCCGCAATCGCTGCGCTGCTGACGCTCCCGTTCCTGTTCGCTGCGGCGATCCAGGCGCTGGTCCGCTCAGACCTCGCGCTGCTGGGGCGCGCGGCGTTCGGCTACCTGCCGCTGGCGCTGCTGGCGGTCGGCATCGCCGCGCCGCTGACGATGCTGCTGCTGGCGGCCTCCGATGAGATGTCGGCGATCGTGTCGGCGGCGGCCGGCAACGCCGGGGCCCACTTTCTGGGGGTCGCGGGCGCCACGATCGGCGCCCTGTCGCTCGCCTCGCGCTCGCCGTTCTTGGCCTTCCTGGTCGGCCTGCTGACGGCCGCCGGGGCGCTGACTCTGTGGGTCGAGCTGCTGCTGCGTGAAGCGGCCGTGTACGTGATCGTTCTGATGCTGCCGCTGGTGTTCGCCGCGCTGGTGTGGCCGGCGCGGCGGGTGTGGGCGATCCGAGCGGTGGAGCTGCTGGTCGCCTTGGTGCTCTCCAAGTTCGCGATCGTCGCCGTGCTCGCGCTCGGGGGTGCCGCGCTGAACCACGGCGCGTCGCACGGAGCAACCACGCTGCTGCTGGGGCTGGTGCTGGTGGTGCTGGGCGCGTTCGCGCCCTGGGCGCTGCTCGCGCTGCTGCCGCTGCACGAGCTGGCCAGCGGAGCGATGGGCTCACTGCGGTCACAGGCTCGGCCGATGGGCGGCGCGCTCGCCAACGCCGACTCGCGCGCCTACGTGGCCGAGGACTGGATCGACCAGGTGCCCGATCGCCTGCGCACAGCCGCGGGGGCCGCCGACCAGTTTGACCGGGCGGCCGGCGCTCGGGCCACACTGGCAGCGCTGGCGGAGGGCAAGGCCGATCCGGGCTCAGGCGGTGAAGCCGAGAGCTCGGCGCAAGGCGATCCCGATGGTCTCGATCACGGCGCGACGGGGGCGGCGTCGGGGTCCGCCCCGCTGGACAGCGCCGGCCCCGGGGCGCTGGCGGCCGGCGGCGACAGCGCAGCGCAGCCCAGCGGGCCCGCCGGCGAGGCGGCCGCTTCGGTTGGTGGCACGGCCGGTGCTGGTGGCGCTACCGGGAGCGAAGGCGAGACCGGAGCGGGGGCGGCCGCGGCCGAGCGCCTGCCCGGCATGGGAGCGATGTACCAGCAGCCCGACCTCAGCTGGCGGCCGCTTACCCTCGGGCTCGATGACGACTGGCCGCCGGCTCCGCTGTGGGAGCCGCCGACCGCCGCCGGCGGCCCGGGCGCGGACTCACCGTCGCCCTCTGAGGGTCCCAACCCGGGGGACGGCACAGCCGACGACGTCGATCGGACACCACCGTCCCAGGACAGCGACGAGGGGCGTCTGTGAACGCCCCGCGAATGCACTACACGTTCGGGCCGCTCGAGCGCCGCGGGATCCTGGGGCCGATCCGTCTCGGTCAGGCCTTGGGCCTGTCGCTGGCCACGCTGATCGCGATCGTGGCGATCGACCTTTCCCCCTCGGCGGCCGGCGTGATGATCGCGATCCTGGCCTTCACGGCCGGTGCGGCGGGCGTCTTCGCCCCGCTCGGAGGTCGCACGGCGCAGGAGTGGTCGCCGATCGTGGCGATCTTCGCCTGGCGCCGGTTCAGCGGACGGGCGCGCTTTGGCTCGCCCATCCCGCGACACGGGATGCTGGCCCGAGGGCCGGCCAGCGGCCGCGGCACCGAGCTCAGTGATCCGCTGCCGGTCACACCACCCGCACTGCGCGGCGTGAGGATCGTCGAGGCCGCCTACCGCGACCGTCCGATCGGAGCGCTGGCGGAGCGGTCAGGACGGCGGTTGACTGCGGTGCTCGCCTGCCGGGCCGCGGCCTTCTCGCTGCTCGACCCTGAGGCGCAGGAGCGCCGGCTGGCCCGCTGGGGCCTGGTCCTGTCCGGGGCCGCGTCCTCGGCGGTCAAGCGGATCCAGTGGATCGAGCGGACCGCGCCGGCCCAGGGGGACGAGCTGGCGCGCTGGGTGCACGCCGAGCGTGACCCGTCGATCCCGCTGCGCGGAACGCCGCTGATCGATTCCTATCTGGAGCTGATCGGGACCACCGCCCGCGTGACCCAGGAGCACGAGATCCTGCTGGCCGTCCAGATCGACAGCCGCTCGGTTCGTGATCGCGACGGCGAGGCGGCGATCCGGACGCTGATCGAGGAGAGCGAGCGGATCGCCCAGGGTCTGGAGGCCGCCGAGGTGACCGTGCTCGGCGCGCTCACCGCCGGACAGCTGGCCCGGGCCCTGCGCACCGCCTTTGACCCCTACGCCCGCGCCGAGCTGGCGGCACTGGAGACCGCCGACCCGGAGCGCGACGGCCTGACCGAGGCCAATGCGTGGCCGCTGGGCGCCCGCGAGGGCTGGGACGATTACCAATCAGACGGCGCGCTGCACGCCACCTACTGGATCGGCGCCTGGCCGCGGGTCGACGTCTCGCCGATGTTCATGGACGCCCTGCTGGGGCGCTCGAGCATCGTGCGCACGGTGGCGGTCACCTTCGAGCCGGTCGGGCCCGGACGCTCGACGCGGGAGATCGAGTCCGCGATCACCCAGGATCAGGCCGACCGAGAACTCCGGCGCCGATTCGGGCAGTCGGAGACGGCTCGCCAGCGTCAGGCGCGCGACGCGACGATCCGCCGCGAGTCCGAGCTGGCCGCCGGTCACGGCGAGGTTCGCTTCAGTGGCTTCGTGACGGTCTCCGGCCGGGATGCCGAGGACCTTCGCCGGGCCGGAGCCGAGGTCACCGAGCACGCCGCCCGGGCGCGGTTGGAGCTGCACCGAATGTACGGCCAGCAGGCGGAGGCGTTCACGTTCACGCTCCCGCTGTGCCGGGGGTTGCTGTGAGGTTCGCCGGCGCACAACGGCCGGGCCACCGCTCCACAACCCGCCACGCCCAGGCCATCTACCCGTTCATGACCGGCGGCGGCCTGGGCGCGCACGGCGCCTTCATCGGGCGCGACGCCGGCGGGGGCGCCTTCTGCTTTGACCCCTGGGTGCTGTATCGGGAGGGAGTGCTGGACGATCCCAACGCGATCGTGCTTGGCAAACTCGGTCAGGGCAAGAGCTCGCTGGTCAAGACGCTGCTGTGGCGGATGCTGCTGTTCGGCCGGCGCGCGTTCGTGCTCGACGTCAAGCGTGAGTACGGCCCGCTCTGCGACGCCGCCGGCGTCAAGCCGATCTCACTCGTGCCCGGTGGCGGCGTGCGGCTCAATCCGCTCGCCTCCCACCCCGAGGAGCACGCTCAGCTGGAGCTCCTGCGCGCGATCACCGTCACGGCGCTCGGCGGTCCGCTGCGCCAAGTCGAGGCGGCCGCGCTGCGCGAAGCGCTGTGCACCGTGCGCAACGCCGGTGATGGCGGTCGTGGCGGCGGCAGTGGCAGCGGCACCAGCGAGCCCACGCTGCCGGAGATCGCCACGCTGCTGTTCAACCCCGTGGCCGAGATGGCCCAGCGACTGCAGACCACCCCCGAGCAGCTCGCCGCCGACGCCCGGCGGGCCGCGCTGGCCCTGCAGGATCTGTGCGAGGGACCGCTGCGAGGCATGTTCGACGGGCCGACCACGCCCGGCCTTGACCTGGACGCCAAGCTGCTGGTGCTCGACCTGCACGCGGTCCGCGACTCGCCCGCGGTGGGGATCCTGATGGCCTGCGCCACGGCATGGATCAGCGCGCTGCTCGCCCGGATGGCCGAGCGGCCGGACCGCGAACGGCTGATCAACGTCGCCGACGAGTCCTGGAAGATCGTCCAGCACACGGGCCTGGGCGAGTGGTTTCAGTCCAACTTCAAGCTCGCGCGCCAGTTCGGGGTGATGAACCTCGTCGTATTGCACAAGCTCGCCGACCTCCAGGCCGCCGGCGACGCCGGCTCACGCGCCGCCCGGATCGCCGAGGGACTGATCGCCGACGCCTCCACCCGGATCGTCTACCACCAGGACGAGAGCCAGATCGAGCTGACGCGCACGCTGCTGGGCCTCTCGCGCAGTGAGTCCGAGCTGCTGACGATGCTGTCGGCGGGGCAGGCGCTGTGGCGCGTAGGCTCGCGCTCGTTCGTCGTGCAGCACTACCGCTCGCGCCTGGAGACGCGATTGACCGATACCGACGCCGGGATGAGCGTCACCGGCGAGGGTCCCGGACGGCGATGAGACACGACCGCTCCAGCGGCGTTTCGGACGCCGCGGCGGTGGCGGCGATCGGCGCCGTGTTCGCGCTCGGCGCCTTGATCTGGCTGTGGGGCGGGATCGCCGGGGCGATCTTCGGCGCCGGCTGGCCCCGGGTCGCACCCGGACAGTTGCTCGGCGTGGTGCTGAGGCTTGCGACCCGGCTCCCGGATCCGGCCGGCGCCTGGCCCGCGGCCGATCGCGCCCGGCTGCCAGGGGCGGGCGCGTTCTATGGCGTGGGACTTGCGCTGGGGCTCGCCGGCGCCGCGCTGGCCGTCGCCGCCGCGCGGACGGCCAGCGGCTGGGTGGCCGGCGAGCGCGCCGGCGAGCGCTGGGCGAGATCGAGCGATCTACGTCCGCTGCGAAGCGCACTTGGTGGTGGCGGCGGCGGACGGCTGGTGCTGGGACGTCAGGGCGGCCGGCCGCTGTACGCCGAGCGGCGCCACGCGCTGGTCGCCTTTGGGCCGCCGCAGTCCGGTAAGTCCGCCGGTCTGGCCGTGCCCGCGCTGCTCGAATGGGACGGACCGGCGATCGCCTCCTCGATCAAGACCGATCTGCTCAGCACGACGATCGCCCGACGCCGCGCGCTGGGGCCGGTGTTCGTGTTCGACCCGTTCTCGCTGACCTCCGGCCGCTCGCACACCTGGTCGCCGCTGCGGGCGGCCGGCAGCTGGGACGGCGCGCTGGAGGTCGCGTGGCGGCTGGCGGCGGCCGCCGAGGTGGACCAGCGCGGCGTCGAGGGCGGAGACTTCTGGGCCGTGGCGGCCGAGCAGCGCCTGGCGCCGCTGCTGTTCACCGCCGCCGCCGGCGGGGCAGGCATGGACGCGGTCGTGCGCTGGACCTACGGTCAGGGCGGGCGGCAGCTGCATGAGGCGGTCAGCCGCTTGGCGCGGACCGCGGGCGACGAGGCGACGATCGCCGATGCGCACGCCGCCTACGACGCGCTGCGCGCCTTCGAAGCCCAGGCCGATCGGACCCGATCCTCGATCGAGGCGACCGCCCAGGCGCTGCTGCGGGCCTATCGCTTCGCCCGCGTGGCGCGCTCGGCCCGGTCGTGCGAGATCGTGCCCGACGCGCTGCTGGACGAGTCGGCGACGCTCTATCTGATCGGCGACGCCAAGGCCTCCAAGCTGCTGCGCCCGATCTTCCTGGCGCTGCTGGGCGAGATCGTTGACCGGGCCTACGAGCGCGCGACGCTGGCCGGCGGTGCGCTGCCGCGCCCGCTGCTGCTGTGCCTGGACGAGGCCGGCAACGTGGCGCCGCTGCCCAACCTGGCCGAGATCGCCTCCACCGCCCCCAGCCACAACATCCAGCTGGTCTCGATCTTCCACGACCTGGCACAGGCCCGCAGCCGTTACGGCCAGCAGGCCGAGACGGTGATCAACAGCCATCGGGCGCGGATGCTGCTGCCGGGCGTGGCTGACCTGGAGACGCTGCGCTACTTCGCCGGGCTGGCGGGCGAGGAGGAGGCGCGCGAGGTCACGCGCACCACCGGCGCCGGAGGGGTCACGCGCTCCGCCGGGCGCCGGCGCCGGCCGCTGATCGCGCCCGAGGGGCTGCGACAGCTGCGCGAGGGTCACGCGCTGCTGCTCTACGGTCGCCTGGCCCCGGCCGAAATCCGCCTGCGGATGTGGTTCGCCGACCGGCGCCTGCGCCGCCTGGCCCGAGCGGCATGAACGAGCGCGAGTCCGGCGACGGGAGCTTCGACGGTCCCCGCGACGAGGACTGGGCCGACGACGAAGGCCGGCGCTGGCCGTTGAGCTGGCAGCAGTTGTATCCGCGTGAGCGCTGGCTGTGGTTCGAACGGCTGTGGAGCGACGTCTGTGCGCTCCGCGAGCGATACCGTCTGGCGGTCAGATCGGGCTGGTGGGAGGACCAGGTCCAGGTCGAGGTACTCGCCGCGCTGGCCGCCTGGACCGAGCGCTATGACTCAGGCGAGTGGGATGACCCGCCGGGCAAGCTCGCGCTGCTCTACGACCTCGAACGCGTCTCGGAGCTGATCAGAGACGGCCTGGATCCGTTCTACCCCGAGCGTGACCGGGTGCTGTTCGTCCGTTACCTGATCGACCTCGGCTGCCTGCCGCCGCCGGGGCGCCGCCCCGACGATCCTCCGGAGCGAGCCGATCGTAAGCGGTACTGACGGCCCGGAACAGACACGACCAGGACCGGCGGCTGCATGGCATGCTCAGGCGATGGGTCGCCAGACCAGCTTCCCGCTCGGTGCGAGCATCGGTCTAGAGGCGCTCGACCGCGACCCTCACCGGCTGCTCGCACAGCTGCGCGAGCGCGAGCCGGTCTCATGGCTTCCGGCGCTCGACGGCTGGCTGGTGACGCGCCACGATCTGGCCCTGGCGGCGATGCGCAACGCTGCGACGTTCACCGTCGATGATCCCCGCTTCTCAACCGCGCAGGTGGTCGGCCCGAGCATGCTGAGCCTCGACGGCGATCAGCACGCCCGCCATCGCGCGCCGTTCGTCGGCCCGTTCCGCGCCGTGGCGGTGCGCGAGCGCTTTGCGGCCGCGGCGGCAGCACAGGCGCAGCAGCTGATACGCGCTCTGGCTCCTACCGGCGGCACCGAGCTGCGCCGCGAGTTCGCCGGGCCGATGGCGGCATCGATCGTCACGCGGGCGCTCGGGCTCGACGGCGACGAGGTGGAGGCGGTGCTTGCCTGGTATGAGGCGATCGTCGCCTCGGTTACCAGCATCACTGCCGGTCAGGGCGCAACCGCCGAGGGCGAGCTGGCGTTCGCCGGCCTGCGCGAGCGGCTCGAGGCGGTGCTGGACCGCGGCCGCGAATCCTCGCTGCTGGCGGCGGCCGCAGCCGACTCGTCGCTGTCGCGCGGGCAGATCGTCTCCAACGCGTCAGTGATGCTGTTCGGCGGGATCGAGACGACCGAGGGCATGATCGCCAACGCGGTTCTGCACCTGCTGGTGGCACCGCAGCGTCTGGAGCGGGTGCGCCACAGCCCAGACCTGCTCGACGCTGCGATCGACGAGTCGCTGCGACTGGAGCCGGCGGCCGCGGTGATCGACCGCTACGCGACCGTCGACACCGAGCTCGGCGGCGCCGCGATCGCGACCGGCGACCTGGTGCGAATCTCGATCAGCGCGGCCAACCGCGACCCGGACGTGTTCGCCGACCCGGAAGCCTTTGACCTGTTGCGCACCAACCACCGCCGGCATCTGGCCTTCGCCCAGGGGCCGCACGTCTGCGTCGGGGTGCATCTGGCCCGGCTGGAGACCCGAGCGGCGTTGCAGGCACTGCTGGAGATGTTGCCCGGCCTACGCCTTGACCCGACGCGGACTGCGCAGGTGCGGGGTCTCGTGTTCCGTAAGCCACCGCGGCTCGACGTGCTCTGGAGCTGATCTTGACCAGGCCGGCGATCAGGCCGCGGCGGCTCGATCCGGCTTAGGGCCCACGAGCGCTTAGGGCCCGTCAGGGAATAATCTGCACGTCACCTCATCCCCTGACGAACCTTTCAGGGGCCTTCCCCGATCGCAGAGAGAGGTAGAGAGTGAAGCTCAGCGCCCGCAACCAGCTCACCGGCACCGTGTCCGAGATCCACCGTGGCGAGGCGATCGCCAACGTCGTCCTGGACGTCGCCGGCCAGCGTCTGGTCAGTTCGATCACAGTCGAGGCGGTGGACGAGCTCGGGCTGCGTCCCGGCAGCCGCGTCACCGCGATCATCAAGGCGTCGGACGTGATCGTCGCGGCGGAGGACTAAGTGCGATGGCGCTGACCGAGCAGGGAGACGGCAAGCACAATCGCCGCCTGGCGATCCCGAACCATCGTCCGGGGGCCGAGGGCGAGCTGCCGATCGATCGCCTCGCCCAGACCGGCGTCGGCAGCGAGGCCGCCTACGAGCTGATCACCAGCGAGCTGCTGCTCGATGGTATGGCGCGGCTGAACCTGGCCACGTTCGTGACCACGTGGATGCCCACGATCGGCGCCAAGCTGATGGCCGACACCGCGGACAAGAACATGATCGACAAGGACGAGTACCCGCAGACCGCTGCGATCGAGTCACGGTGCGTGAACATCCTCGCCGACCTCTGGAACTCGCCCGAGCACGAGCACGCCACCGGCTGCTCGACGACCGGCTCCAGCGAGGCGGCGATGCTCGCCGGGATGGCGCTGAAGTGGCGCTGGCGTGACCGGATGCGGGCCGCCGGCCAGCCGACTGACCGGCCGAACCTCGTGATGGGGGCCAACGTCCAGGTCTGCTGGGAGAAGTTCTGCCGCTACTGGGAGGTGGAGCCACGGCTGGTGCCGATGGAGGGAGATCTGTTCCATCTGACCGCCGATCGTGCCGTGGCGCAGTGTGATCAGAACACGATCGGCGTGGTGGCGATCCTGGGGTCGACCTTCGACGGCAGCTATGAGCCCGTCAAGGAGATCGAGGCGGCGCTGGATCGGCTTGAAGCAGACCGCGGGATCCACGTGCCGATCCACGTCGATGCCGCGTCGGGCGGCTTCGTCGCCCCGTTCATCCAGCCGGAGATCGAGTGGGACTTCCGGCTGCCGCGCGTGCAGTCGATCAACGCCTCGGGCCACAAGTACGGCCTGGTGTATCCAGGCGTCGGCTGGGCGGTGTGGCGCGATCGCCAGGCGCTGCCACAGGATCTGGTATTCGACGTCAACTATCTCGGCGGCAACATGCCGACCTTCTCGCTGAACTTCTCACGCCCGGGCAGCGAGGTGATCGCGCAGTACTACATGTTCATGAGCCTCGGACACGACGGCTACCGGGCGGTGATGCAGAACCTCCAGGACGTGGCCCAACACATCGTCTCTGGCATCGCCAAGCTCGATCCCTACCAGCTGATCTCCGACGGCAGCGAGCTGCCGGTGCTCGCGTTCACGCTCGCGTCCGACGTCAGGAACTACACCGTGTTCGACGTATCAGACCGGCTGCGCGAGCGCGGCTGGCTGGTGCCCGCCTACACGTTCCCCGACAATCGCAAGGATCTCAGCGTGCTGAGAATCGTGGTCCGGGCGGGCATGAGCATGGAGATGGCCGACCTGCTGCTGGAGCACCTGCGCGAGCAGACAAAGCATCTGGAGTCGCTGGCCGCGCCGCTGACCGGCAGGGACAGCGAGCAGCGCAAGGCGTTCGCGCACTGACGCCGGAGGTTCGCCTCGCGGACGTCGATCCGAGCCTGTCCCGAGCGCTAGGCCACCGTCAGATCAGCTTGGCCAGCCGCCGCCCGGCGGCCTCGATCTCCTTGAGCGTGCTCGCCTCGAGCACGGTCTGCAGGTCGAGGATCCGCGCGCCGAAGTCGTCGAGCTCGCGGGTACCCACGATCGCGTGGCACGGGACCCCGGCCTGACGCGCTCGCGTCGCGACCTCCGACACGGCCTTGCCGACCAGACTCTGGCGGTCAAGCTTGCCCTCGCCGGTGACCACCGCGCGGGCCCGCCGCATCCGGGCGTCGAACCCGACCGCGTCGAGCACGAACGCGGCGCCGGGGACGAGCTCGGCATCCAACGTCGCCCACAGCCCACCGGCCAGGCCGCCCGCCGCCCCACTCATCGGCACCCCGCGCGGGTCACGCGGCAGCCGCCGGGCCAGCGCCTGCAGTCGCCGCGACAGCTGACGCACCTGCTCGGGGCGGGCGCCCTTCTGGGGCCCAAACACGCGCGCGGCATCCTCAAACGGCGTGCGCACGTCGCACAGCACGACCAGCCGGGCGCCCGCCAACCCACCGCCGGCCCGGATCGCCTTGATCGCGCCGGCGCCGCCGTCGGTCGTCGCGCTGCCGCCCACGCCGAGATACACCGTCTGCGCGCCGGCGGCGATCGTGGCGAGGATCAGCTCACCGGTGCCGAAGGTGCTCGCCGCCACCGCGTCGCGCTCGGGCTTGGCGATCAGGTCAAGGCCGCTGGCCGCCGCCGTCTCCAGGATCCCCGTCTGACCGCGGATGCCGAACGGAGCCTGCATTGACCGGCCGAGCGGATCGGAGACCTTGGCCAGGCCGGACTCGCCCCCGAGTGCCGTCATCAATGCTGCCAGCGTCCCCTCGCCTCCATCGGCCACCGGACAGAGATCGACGTCGCGGCCACCGGCCTGCAGCCCGCGCCCGGCCGCGGTTGCCACTTCGACCGCGGTGAAGGTCCCCTTGAAGGAATCGGGCGCGATCAGGATGGAGGTCGGGATCGCGACGGCGCGCGGCACGAGGGCAGTATCGCTGGCGAGCCGTCATCCTGTGTGAGCATGGGCGAGTACGTGACCGTCGAAGCCGCGGGGATCGAGGTCCGGGTCTCCAACCCGGGCAAGGTCTTCTTCCCTGAGCGCCAGATCACCAAGCTCGACCTGGTCAACTACTACCTCGCACTGGCGCCGGAGACGATCAACCATCTGCGCGACCGCCCCACCGTGCTCAAGCGCTTCGTCGACGGCGCCGCGAAACCGCCGTTCTTCCAGAAGCGGGTGCCCGATTCGGCACCGGCCTGGATCCAGACCGCCGACGTCACGTTTCCCAGCGGTCGCTCGGCGCGCGAGCTGCTGCCCAACGACGCCGCCCACCTCGTGTGGGGGGTCAACCTCGGGGTGATCGACTGGAACCCATGGCCCGTGCGCGCCGGCGACCTGGATCATCCTGACGAGCTGAGGGTCGATCTGGACCCCACGCCGGAGGCCAGCTGGGACGACGTGCGCCAGGTCGCGCTCGCGGCTGGCCAGGTGCTCTCCGATCACGGCCTGACCGGATTCCCTAAGACCAGCGGGTCACGCGGGATCCACATCAACGTGCGGATTCACCCCGAACAGAGCTTCTCCGACGTGCGGCGCGCCGCCGTCGCGCTGGCGCGTGAGGTGGAACGCCGGGTGCCTGAGCTGGCCACCAGCAAGTGGTGGAAGGAGGAGCGCCACGGCGTGTTCGTCGACTACAACCAGAACGCGCGTGACCGGACCGTAGCCTCGGCCTACAGCGTGCGCCCGACGCCCGACGCGCGCGTCTCGACTCCGCTGCGCTGGGATGAGGTCGCCGACGTGGAGCCCGCCGAGCTGCGGATCGACACGGTGCCGGCGCGGGTGGCCGAACTGGGAGACCCGAGCGCTGATATCGACGCCCATGCCGGCTCCCTGGACGGGCTGCTGGGGCTCGCTGCGCGGGACGAGGAGGCCGGTCTCGGCGACGCACCGTGGCCGCCGCACTTTCGCAAGCAGCGGGGCGAGCCCAAGCGGGTCCAGCCGAGCCGGGCTAGGCGGGAGCCCAGCTAGCTGACGGCCGCGCGACCCCCGCTCACGGCCGCCCCCGCCCAAGGCCGGGTGCCGTGCGCTACGAGCGCATCTGCTCCAACCGGCAATCGGCGGGCGCTTTGTCTTCGCGCCAGCGCACGATCTTGGTGCCGTGGCGGATCCTGCCGCCGCTGGCGTGATCGAAGGTCACCTCGACGACCAGCTCGGGACGCAGCGCGATCCATTCCAGGTCCTTCTCGCTCTTCCAGCGACTCGGATCGCCGTGGCCACGCTCGCCGGTCTCATACGGCGCCAGCCGGTCGACCAGAGCCCGCTTCTCGGCCGCGCGCAGCCCAGAGGAGTGCCCGACCACTTGCAACTCGCCGACGCCGTCATAGAGCCCGAGGATCAGCGATCCGACCGTGCCCGCTTCCTTGCCCGGCCGGTAGCCGGCGATCACCGCGTCGATCGTGCGCACGCGCTTGATCTTGGCCATGCCCGTTCGCTGGCCGGGACGGTAGGGCGCGTTGACGTCCTTGGCCACGACCCCCTCGCCCGCCAGCAGCCACGGCGCGGCATCGGCCGGGTCACGCGTCAACGGCGTCAGCCCGATGCCGGCGCCCAGCGCTTCCAGGCCGGCGCGGCGCCGGGCGAACGGCAGCTCGAGCAGCGATTCGTCCTCACGCGCCAGCAGGTCGAAGGCGATGTAGTGGGCCGGGGTCTGCTCGGCGAGCATCGCGATGCGCGAGGCGGCCGGGTGGATTCGCTGCTGGAGCGCGCCGAAGTCCTGCTGACCGTCGTCGCCGTCGATCACGATCTCGCCGTCGATCACGTAACGGCCGGGCGGGAAGCGGAGCTCGGGAAAGTAGCGCCCGAGCGGCTTGCCGCCCCGTGATTGCAGTGTCAGCTCCTCGTCGTCGACGAACGCGATCGCCCTGAAGCCGTCGAACTTGGGCTCATAGGACCACTGCTCGCCACGCGGCAGCTCGGCTCTGGAGCGTGCCAGTTGGGGCTCGATCGGGGGCTTGAGCGGGAGCGCCAAGGTCGCCGGCGATGGTAGTGACTCGCGCGGGATGGCCGACTCCTGACGCCCAGTAGGATCCGGGCAGTGTCGGCCGACCACGCCACCGCCGCAGAGGAGGAGTACCTCGAATCGCTGTTCTGGCTGCTCGAAGCCGGGCTGCCAATGACCGGGGCCAATCTCTCCCGCGCCATGCAGCTGTCGGCTCCGACGGTGCACGAGATGGTCCGGCGGCTCGAGCGCGACGGCTACATCGAGCGCAATGCCGAGCGCCTGATCGCGTTCACCGAAGATGGCCGCCGGCACGCCGAGCGGATCGTCAGCCGCCACCGGATGATCGAGCGCTTTCTGACCGACGTCGTCGGCGTTCCCTGGGACGACGTCCATGCGGAGGCCGAGCAGCTGGAGCACGCAATGACGCCGCGCTTTGAGGCCTACGTGCGCGCTTCGGTCGGCGACGCCAAGACCTGTCCGCACGGCCACCCGATCGAGGTTGGCAAGCGGATCGACGGCGTCCCGCTGGCCGACTGCGCCGAGGGCGCCAAGGTGACGATCCTGCGGCTGGAGAACGAGGCCGAGGATCTCCTGCACTACCTGAAGGACGCCGGGATCGAGCCGGGGCTGCAGGGCGAGGTGGCCTCCAACGACGGCGAGCACGTGGCGGTGCGAGCCGACTCCCGGACCGCGACGGTGACGCTCAGCGTCGCCGAGACGGTCTCGGTGCTCGCCGACCCATCGCCGCCGCCGCGGACCGCGTTGCCCGAGCAGCTGGTGCTGGGACGCGAGCGATACGGGCGCTGAACGCGAGGCCGCGGCGTCCCGGCGCGGCGCACCCGAGCCTCAGGAGGCCGCGGGTGCGGCGGAGCCGACCTCGGCGTAGGCCTCGGCCAGCCGCTTGACCCCCTGCTCGATCTCGTCCGGGGTCACCCCGGAGTAGGCCAGGCGCAGCGTGGACTCGTCCCCGTCCAGGACGAAGTCAGAGCCCTTGACGAACTGCACTCCGCGCGCGGCGCCCGCTTCGAACAGAGCGTTGACGTCAGTGCCCTGGGGCAGCTCCAACCACAGGAAGTAGCCCCCCTCCGGCGCCACGAAGCGCCAGTCGGGAAGCTCGCTGGTCAGTGCCGCGCAAAGCGTCTGGGCACGCTGGCGCAGCGCTTTACGGACGGTCGCGATCGAGTGGTCGATCGCCCCCGAGCGGCAGAACTCGTTCACGATCGCCTGCGAGACCATGCTGGGCGAGATGTAAGTGCTGGTGGCGATCTTGGCCACCCGCGCGATCAACTCCTCCGGGCCGACGAGATAGCCGACGCGGATCCCTGGGCAGACGGTCTTGGAGAACGAGGAGGCGTAGACGACGGTGTCGCCGGCCATCGAGAGCATCGTCGCCAGCGGCGTGCCCTCGAACCGAAGCGCCACGTACGGGTCGTCCTCAAAGATCGTGAACTCGTGTGCCCGGGCCAGCTCGATCAACCGCTGGCGCTTCTCGGCCGACAGCGTGTAGCCGGCGGGATTCTGGAAGTTGGGGATGATGTGGGCCAGCTTGGGGCGGGCGCCGGCGGTCAGCACCCGCTCGACGGCCGCCACGTCGATCCCGTCGGGCTCCAGCTCCACCATCCGCACGTCGGCGCCGCGGTTGCGCAGCGAGAGCAGCGTCCGGTCGTAGGTCGGACGCTCGACGAGCACCGAGTCGCCGGGGGCCACCAGCGCATCGAACAGGAACGCATCTGCCTGCATCGAGCCGTTGGTGACCAGGACCTGCTTGGGGTCCACCTGGTGGCGCTCGGCGATCCACTGGCGCAGCGGCGGGTAGCCGACTGAGGTTCCGTATCCGGTCATTCCGCCTGGATCGGATGCAAAAGCGCGATCGGCGGCGGCGCGCAAGCCATCGACGTCGACGATGTCGAGCGACGGCGCTCCTCGGGCAAATGAGATCGTCTCGGTCACGCCCACAAGACTACGACCTTGGATCGTCGAGGCGCACGTCGACGATCGCCCGGTCCTCGCCCGCGTATTCGCGCACGATCACGTCCCGCACCCCGGGCATCACCGACAGCGCCCGTTCAAACGCACGCAGCCCGTCCGTGCTCGTGAACGGCCCGGCGGAGACCACCAGGTCCCGCGGCGGCGGACTCTGGCGCTGGGCCGACAGCCCGGCTAGCAGAGACTCATAGGCCCCCAGCAACTCTCGCAGCGAGGCCAGCAGGCGGGCCTGCGGGTCGGCGGCCCCAGCTGGTGGACCCGTGAAGCCGCCGGCGACGCTCGGGACGGCGGCGCTGGGGGCGGTGGCGTCTGGGGTGTCGCTCGGGCCCGGAGCAGCCTCATCGACGGACACGAGCTCGTCCTGAATCGCGCTCAGCTGCCGGTCGACCTCCGCCAAGCGCATATCGAGCTCATCGACGCCTGGATCGCGCTCAAGCATGCAGTTCCCCGAGCCTAACGCTCGTCACAGCCCCGCTCAGGCGGCAGCGCCGAGCAGGGATACCGCCAGCTCTGCGACCTGGGTGGGGGTGCGCCCGACGCGCACGCCCCGGCTCTCCAGCGCTTCGGCCTTGGCGGCCGCGGTGCCCTTGGAGCCGGACACGATCGCCCCCGCGTGACCCATCGTCTTGCCGGGCGGAGCGGTGAAGCCGGCGATGTAGGCGACTGCGGGCTTGGTCACGTTGGCGGCGATGAACTCCGCCGCCTGTTCCTCGGCGTCGCCTCCGATCTCGCCGCACATCACGATCAGCTCGGTTTCCGGATCCTGCTCGAACAGGCCGATCACATCGATGAAGTCGGTGCCCGGCACGGGGTCTCCGCCGATGCCGACGATCGTCGAATTGCCGAACCCGCTGTGAGCCAGCACGTTGCCGATCTGATAGGTCAGCGTGCCCGAGCGCGAGACCACGCCGACGTTGCCCTGCTTGAAGAATGCGGCGGGGATGATCCCGACGTTCGCCTTGCCCGGCGACAGGATCCCCGGGCAGTTGGGACCCACCAGGCGAGAGCGCCCGTTCTTCTTGACCGTGTTGTAGACACGCAGTTCGTCGTGGGCCGGGATGCCCTCGGTGATCGTGATGATCAGCTCGATGCCGGCGTCCTCGGCCTCCAGGATCGAGTCGGCGGCGAAGCGCGGCGGCACGAACACCATCGCCGTGTTGGCGCCGGTGCCCGCCACGGCGTCATGGAAGGTGTTGAAGACCGGGATCCCCTCGACGTCCTGACCACCCTTGCCGGGGGTCACGCCTGCGACCACCTGCGTCCCGTACTCGCGGTTGCGCAGCGAGTGAAACGTGCCCTCGCGTCCGGTGATGCCCGAGACACAAAGCCTGGTGTCGGTGTCGACGAGGATGCTCACTCCGCGGCCGCCAATTCGACGACCCGGGCGGCGGCGCCGTCCATCGTGGACTCGGCGTGGACGTTGGGCAGCTTGGCTTCGGCGAGCAGTCGACGGCCCTCCTGGTCGTTGGTCCCGTCGAGGCGGACCACGAACGGCACCTGCGGGTTGATCTGGGCGAAGGCCTCGATCAGGCCCTTGGCGACCTCATCGCAGCGCGTGATCCCGCCGAAGATGTTGAACAGCACCGCCTTGACCTTGGGGTCGGAGAGGATCACCTCGACCGCGTCGGTTATCGCCTCGGCCTTGGAGCCACCGCCGGCGTCCAGGAAGTTGGCCGGCGCGCCACCGGCCTGGGCGACGACGTCGAGCGTCGACATCACCAGACCGGCGCCATTGCCGAGGATGCCGATGTTGCCGTCGAGCTTGACGTAGGTGAGGCCGCGCTCCTTGGCCATCCGCTCCTGCTCGTCTTCGCCGGAGAGATCGCGCAGGTCGGCATTCTCCGGATGACGGAAGAGGGCGTTGTCGTCCAGCGTGACCTTGGCGTCAAGCGCCCTGACCTCGCGCTCGGGAGTGACGATCATCGGGTTGACCTCGACCAGCGTGGCCTCCTCCGCGATGAACACGTCATAAAGCTTGGCCAGCATCGCGCCGACCGGGCGCACCACATCGGCGTCGACGCCGGCTTCGTAGGCGAGCCGGCGACCGTGGAAATCCTGGAAGCCGACCAGCGGGTCGACGTGCAAGCGGGCGATCGCGTCGGGATCCTCGTCGGCCACCTGCTCGATGTCCATCCCGCCCTTGGTCGAGAGCATCAGCAGCGGCGCCTTGGCCGAGCGGTCGAAGATCACCGAGGCGTAGTACTCAGAGGCGATCTGCGACGCGCCCTCGATCCACAGCTCGTGCACGGTCAGGCCGCGGATGTCCATCCCCAGGATCGCCTCGGCGTGCGCCTGCGCCTCGGCGCGGTCGTTGGCGACCTTGATCCCGCCGGCCTTGCCGCGGCCCCCGATCTGGACCTGGGCCTTGACCACGCACGGGTATCCGATCTCGTCGGCGGCGGCCACCGCCTCCGGCACCGAACGGGCCGGCCGGCCGTCGGGAACCGGTACGCCATGGCGGGCGAACAGCTGCTTTCCCTGATATTCGAGTAGGTCCATCAGAGCGTTTCACTCTATTGACTCCGGGGCGAGGACGGCACCAAGGCGCAGACTTTTGGACTGCCGTGGCATGATCACGGCGCGATGGCCATACCGAAAACCATTTCGTTTGTCACCTTTGACGTTTACGGCACCCTGATCGACTGGGAGACCGGAGCGTTTGACGCGTTCAGCGCGGAGGCCGTGCGCGACGGCTTCACGATCGAGCGCCAGGAGCTGATCTCGCTGTTCCACGAGATCCAGCAGCAGATCCAGGCCGGCTCCTACGAGCTCTATGCCGAGGTCCTGAGGCGCACCGCTGTGCAGATCGCCAAGCAGCTTGGCTGGCCGCTGGAGCCCTCCCGGTCCGGCTTCCTGCCGGACTCGGTGCAGCGCTGGAAGCCGTTCAAGGAGACCAACTCGGTGCTGGCAAAGATCGCCAAGAAACACAAGGTGGGCCTGATCTCCAACATCGACGACAAGCTCCTGGGGCAGACCCGCCGTCACATCCCGCTCGATTTCGACCTCGTCGTAACCGCACAGCAGGTGCGCTCCTACAAGCCCGATCCCGCGCATTTCACCGAATGCGAACGGCGGATCGGCAGCAAGAAGGGCTGGGTGCACATCGCGGCGAGCTATTACCACGACGTGGAGCCGTGCCTGAAGAAGAAGATCCCGGTGATCTGGGTCAACCGCACCAAAGCGCAGCTGGAGCCGGGGCAGAAGAAGCCCGAGGCCGAGGTCTCGAGCCTGCGTGAGGCGGCGAAGCTGATCGGCGTCGGCTGACGAGCGACGCCCGGATGCGCGACCACGCGCCCGGCCGGCGACCGCGCTGATGCGGGCGGTCGCCGTCGACGCAGACGTGCTCGTGTTCGTCAGCCGCGTGTGGCAGACAACCTGCACCGCGGTCAGAGCCGGTGACGAGGGCTTCCTGATCGACTCGCCGGTGTACCCCGACGAGCTCCAGGCGCTCGGGGGCGTGCTGGAGCAGGCGGCGTTCCCCGTCTCCGGCCTGCTCGCCACCCACGCCGACTGGGACCACCTGCTCGGCCGGCTCGCCTTCCCGGGCACGTCGCTGGGCGGCGCCGAGTCGACGGCGAAGCGTCTGCAGGCCGAGCCCGGCCGGGTCCAGCGGGCGCTGAGGACGTTCGACGACGAGCACTACGTCGAGGGACGTGGCGCGCTGGCGCTGGGCTCCGTCCAGGCGCTTCCGGTTCCGGGCCGCCTCGACCTCGGTCCCACACACCAGCTGGAGCTGTACGAGACCGGTGGCCACACGGCCGACGGCGCCGCGTACTGGATGCCGTGGATCGGCGTGCTATGCAGCGGGGACTACCTCTCACCCGTCGAGATCCCGATGATCTCAGCCGGAGGTTCGCTGGGCGCCTACCAGGCGACGCTGGCGCGGCTGGCCACACTCGTCGAGCAGGCCGAGACCGTGATCCCCGGGCACGGCGGGCCGCTCAGCGCCGATCAGACGCGCCGATTGCTCGGCGAGGACTCGGCGTATCTGGAGGCCCTGGAGCGAGACGGTGACTCCGCGCCGCTGCCGCGTGGCCGGGCCACGGCCGCGCAGCGGCGGATCCACGCCGAGAACGTCAGCCGGGCCGGCGGGGGATAGCCCGCCGGCAGACCGATGTCAGACGGCGGCCGTGCTGATCACGGCGATCGTGTCACCGGTCGCGACCGAGGACCCCACCGTGATCGGCAGCTCGGCCACCTTGCCGTCCTTGTGCGCGGTGATCTCGTTCTCCATCTTCATCGCCTCGATCACGCACACCAGCGCCCCGGCCTGCACCTCGGCGCCGGCCACCACGGCCACCTTCAGCACGGTGCCCGGCATCGGCGAGGTGAGCGTGTCGCCGCCCCTGCCGCCTCGGGCTGCGCCGCCCGCGCGCTCGCGGCGCGGAGACTTACGAGCAGCGCCCGCCGCGGGACCGGCGCCGTTGACGGCGGCCCCGCCGCCGAACGGCGGTCCGATCACCTTGACGTCAAAGCGCTTGCCCGAGACCTCGACCGTGTAGGTCTGCTGGACCATCTCCTGTACCTGATCGCCGTCGTCGCCGGACGGCTCCGCCTCCGGGAAGGCGAGCTGCTTGAGCCACTTCCGGTCCTCGATCAGGTCACGACAGGTCTCCGCCTGCTCCCACTGGCGCGTCTGCAGGATCGCCGTGTGGAAGGGCAGCAGCGTCTTGAGTCCCTCGATCTCGTATTCGCCCAGCGCGCGCAGCATGCGCGCCGTGGCCTGCTGGCGATCCACATCCCAGACGATCAGCTTGGCCACCATCGGGTCATACATCGGTGAGATCTCAGAGCCGGGACCGACGCCCGAATCGACCCTGACCCCCGGGCCCGCCGGCTCCCGGTAGCCGGCGATCGAGCCGGGAGCGGGGGCGAAGTTCTTACTCGCGTCCTCGGCGTTGATCCGGCACTCGATCGCGTGGCCGCGGAGGACGACGTCGTCCTGCTTGATCGACAGCTCCTCCCCGGCGGCGACCCGGATCCCCTCCTTGACGATGTCGATCCCGGTCACCATCTCGGTCACGCAGTGCTCGACCTGGACGCGGGTGTTCATCTCCAAGAAGAAGTACTCGCCGCCCTGGAGCAGGCCCTCGATCGTGCCGGCGCCCGTATAGGAGACCGCAGCCGCGGCATCGGTGGCGATCTTGCCGATCCGCCGGCGCAGCTCCTCGTCGACAGCGGGGGCCGGCGCCTCCTCGATCAGCTTCTGATGGCGGCGCTGCAGCGAGCAGTCGCGCTCGCCGAGGTGGATCACGTTGCCGTGCGAATCGGCCAGGACCTGGACCTCCACGTGGCGCGGATCCGGCAGATAACGCTCGAGGTAGACGGTCGCGTCGGAGAAGAACTTCTCTCCCTCGCGGGCGGCGCCTTCAAAGGCGTCTAAGAGCTTGTCCTGTGACAGCGCTACGCGGAAGCCCTTGCCACCGCCACCGCCGGCTGCCTTGATGGCCACCGGGTAGCCGATCGTCGTCTCGATCAGCTTGCGGGCGTCATCGATCGTCGCCACCGGCTCGGTCGTGCCGGGCACGATCGGGACCCCGGCCTTGGCCATCAGCTCGCGGGCGCGGGTCTTCGAACCCATCGCCTCGATCGCGGACGAGGGCGGCCCGATGAACGTGACCCCGCGCTCCTCCAGCGCCGCGGCGAAGGCGACGTTCTCGGCCAGGAACCCGTAGCCGGGGTGCACGGCCTGCGCCCCGGAGCGCTCCACGGCGTCGAGCAGCTTCTCCACCGACAGGTAGCTCTCGGCAGCCGGACCCGGGCCGAGCAGAAAGGCCTCGTCGGCGCGCGCGACGTGCAGCGCGTCGCGGTCAAGCTCGGAGTAGACCGCGACCGTGGCGATGCCCAGCTCCTCACAAGCACGCAGGATTCTGACCGCGATCTCGCCGCGGTTGGCGATCAGGACCTTCGAGAACATGCGGCGGCCACTTTACCGGCCGGGGGCCCACCAGGCTCAGCGGAGGACCGCGCGGATCGCTGTGCGCAAGGACCCCGGCGGCTACTGCGCGGCGAGGACCATGCCGGCGCCGACGGTGTCGTTGGTCCCCTCGTCGATCAGGATGAAGCTTCCTGTGGTCCGGTTACGCGCGTAGGGATCCACGACCAGGGGAGTACTGCAGCGCAGGCGCACGCGGCCGATCTCGTTGAGCCCCAGCTGCTTGGCCGGAACGTGCCCCAGCGTGTTGACGTCGACCCGATGCTCGATCTCCTTGACGATCGCCTTGGCCGATCGCGTGGTGTGCTTGATCACGTAGCGGCCGTTGGGCGCCAGCGGCCTCTCGCTCATCCAGCAGACCATCGCCTCCAGCTCCCGCGCGCTGGTCGGCTGGTCCTCGACCTCCACGATCATGTCGCCGCGGGAGATGTCCAGCTCGTCGGCGAACCGCAGCGCCACCGACATCGTCGGGAACGCGACGTCGACCTCGCCGGCGTAGGTGTCGATGCCGGTGATCTGGGTGCGCTGGCCGTTGGGGAGTACGACGATCTCGTGACCGGGGCGCAGCACGCCGCCGGCGACCTGGCCGGCGTAGCCGCGATAATCGTGGTGCTCGTCGCTCATCGGGCGGATCACCCACTGCACCGGGAAGCGGACATCCGAGAGATTCCGGTCCGGAGCGATCACCAGGTGCTCCAAGTGGTAGAGCAGCGGCGCCCCGCCGTACCACTGCATCGCCATCGAGCGTTCGACGACGTTGTCACCTCGCAGCGCGGAGATCGGGATGAAGGTGATGTCGGGGATCTGCAGCCGCGCGGCCCAGTCAGTCAGATCGTCGAGGATCGAGTAGAAGATCTCCTCTTTGTAGCTGACCAGATCCATCTTGTTGACGCACACGACCAGATGCGGAATCCGCAGCAGCGAGGCGATGTAGGCATGGCGCCGGGTCTGCTCGCTGACCCCCTTGCGGGCGTCGACGAGCATGATCGACAGATCGGCGGTCGACGCTCCGGTGACCATGTTGCGCGTGTACTGCTCGTGGCCGGGGGTGTCGGCGATGATGAACTTGCGCCGCGGCGTCTGGAAGTAGCGGTAGGCGACGTCGATCGTGATCCCCTGCTCGCGCTCGGCCCGCAGCCCGTCGGTCAGCAGGGCCAGATTCACGTAGCCGTCGCCCCGGCGCTCGGAGGTCTGCACCACGTGCTCCATCTGATCCTCCAGGATCGACTTGGAGTCGTGCAGCAGCCGGCCGATCAGCGTCGACTTGCCGTCGTCGACCGAGCCCGCGGTGGCGATCCGCAGCAGCTCGCTGGTACGTGTCTGGGTGGCGTGCCCGTTGACGGCGGCCCCGGAGGGCATCAAAAGTAGCCCTCGCGCTTGCGGTCTTCCATTGCCGCTTCGGTGGCGCGGTCGTCGGCTCGCGTCTCACCCCGCTCGGTGATACGCGTGGCCGCGATCTCGGTAACCACCTCTTCCAACGTCGCCGCGCGGGAGGCCACGGCGCCGGTGCAGGTCATATCGCCAACGGTGCGGTAGCGCACGGATTCTTGGAACGTCTCCTCGCCGTCGATCAGCTCCACGTGCTCGCTGTGGGCGTAGAGCATCCCGTCGCGGCGGAACACCTGGCGATCGTGGGAGAAGTAGATCGAGGGGACCTCGAGCTTCTCGGTCGCGATGTACTGCCAGACGTCGAGCTCAGTCCAGTTGGAGATCGGGAACACGCGCACTTGCTCGCCCTTGCGGATCCGCCCGTTGTAGAGCGACCACAGCTCCGGTCGCTGGGCCTTGGGATCCCATTGCCCGAAGTCGTCTCGGAAGGAGAACACGCGCTCCTTGGCCCGGGCGCGCTCCTCGTCGCGGCGCGCGCCGCCGAAGGCGGCGTCAAAGCCGTGCTGCTCGATCGCGTCGAGCAGCGTTGTGGTCTGCAGCCGGTTGCGTGAGGCGCGCGGGCCGGTCTCCTCGGCCACACGGCCGGCGTCGATCGAGTCCTGGACGCTGGCCACGATCAGCCGCTCACCGATCTGGGAGACCAGCCGGTCACGGAACTCGATCACCTCAGAGAAGTTGTGCCCCGTATCGACGTGCATGATCGGGAACGGGAACTTCCCGGGACGGAACGCCTTCTCGGCCAGGCGCAACAGGATGATCGAGTCCTTACCGCCGCTGAACAGGAGCACCGGGCGCTCGAACTCGGCCGCCACCTCTCGGAAGATGTGAATCGACTCGGCCTCGAGAGCCTGGAGGTGCGACAGCTCGTATTGAAAGCGGTTCATGCCTTAGGCGTGGATTCCGCACTCGGTCTTGTCCTGACCGGTCCAGCGGCCCTCACGGCCTTCGCCGGGCAGCGTGCAGGGGGCGCAGCCGATCGACGCATAACCGCGGTCATGGAGCGGGTGATAGGGCAAGTCGTGCTGGAAGATGTAGCTCCACAGATCCTTCTCGCTCCAGTCGGCGAGCGGATTGACCTTCCAGATCCCGCGGCGCTGATCGCGCTCGAACTTGGGCGACGCGGCGCGCGTGGAGGCCTGCTCGCGGCGGATCCCGGTGATCCACGCGTCGACGTCGCTGAGTGCACGTTGCAGCGCATCGACCTTGGCCTCTCCGCAACAGCGGACAGCGGTCCAGGGGTCGCCGGGGCTGGTGGCGTCGAACACCTCGACGGTCAGCCCGAAGCGGTCCTCGAAGCGCTTCCAGGTCGCCAGCGTCTCCGGGAACAGCACGCCGGTGTCGATCGTGAACACGCGGACACGATCCCGCCCACCCGCGATCGCCGTAAGCATATGGACGAGGACCGACTCCTCCTTCTGAAACGAGCAGGCCATCGTCAGCCGGGGGTGGAAGCGCTCGACGGCATAGCCCAGGACCTCCTGAGCCGAGGCTGCCTGCAGATCGGGAATCGTGGTTCTCACCGGGCTAGACCGCGCACTCGCCCTCGCCGCGCTGGACCTCGAACGGCCCACTGCGGCTCCAGTCGACGAAGTAGCTCATGTTCTCCAGATTGAATTCGATCGGCATCGTCAAATCCTTCACCTGTGCCTCGAACGGACCTGTCCCGACGCGGGTGGCGAAGGCGTGAAATTCCTCGCCGTCGGCCCGCTCGGCCTCATAGAAGCGTACCCAGCGCTCGACCGCTTCCGGTACCCGCTTGGCCGGGAGCCGAGCCTTCAGACGCTGACCGTAGCGGACGTCGCCGCCCTCGTAGGTGCCGCCGACGTGCGGAATGTAGGCGGGGACCGTGTGCTTGCCGACCTTGATCGAGGCGCCGTAGAAGCCGATGTCGGCGATGTGGTGCTGCCCGCAGCCGTTGGGGCAGCCGCTCATCTTGACGTGAATCCGCCGCGTCAGCGGATCGTCAATTCCCATTCCCGCGATGCGCTCCTGCACGGCCTGGTTGAGCCCCATCGAGCTCGTGATGCCGAGCTTGCATGAGTCGGTGCCGGGGCAGCTGACGACGTCGGTGATCTCGTTGGCGCCCGGATCGGCCAGCTCCAGCTCCGACAGCCGCTGCCACAGCTCATAGACGAGCTCCTGGCGCACCCAGCGCAGGACGATGTTCTGCTGCACGGTGGTCCGCGCGTAGCCGCCGGTGAACTCACGCATGACCTGGCCAAGGTCGCGCAGCTGCTCAGGGGTGAGATCCCCGCGCCTGACCTTCAGCTCGACGGTGCAGAAGCCCGCCTGGCGCTGTTGAGTGACGTTGGCCTCCAGGAAGTGGTCGAAAGCCCTGCGGTCGCCGTTGGGGCTGGCGTAGATCTCGCGCGCCGCGGGCGCGTTGGCCTGCTCATCGTGGTCCAACAGGATCTCGTCCAGCGAGAAGTCGCGTTCTGAGACCCAGTCGCCTTCGAGCTCCTCCTCCACCTGCTCACGGAAGGCATCGATCCCGATCTTGTCGATCAGCACCTTGATCCGCGCGCGGGCGCGATTGACCCGCAGGAAGTCCTGGCGATCGAAGATCCGCATGCACGCCTCGGTCACCTTGAGGTAATCGCCGTTTTCGAGCTCGACGAACTCGTACAGGGTCGGGGCGAGCCGGGGCATGATCGAGGTGCCGCCGCCGACCCGGATCTCGACGCCGCGGACGCCGTCCCGCAGGCGCGGCACGAACGCCATGTCGTGGATGCGCGTGATCGCGTTGTCCTCGTCGGTGGCGGTGAACGCGGTCTTGACCTTGCGCGGCATCGCCTGCGTGGTCGGATGGCGCACGAAGTAACGGACGTAGGCGCCCGCGTAGGGCGTGATGTCGAACAGCTCGCGATCGAGCGTCCCCGCGCGCGGATCGCCGGTCACGTTGCGCATCGTGTTGCCGCAGCCCTCGCGGGAGGACAGCCCGACCTCGGCGATCTCGCGCATCAGCTTGGCGACGTCGGGCAGGGGAATGTGGTGCATCTGGATGTTCTGCCGCGTCGTGATGTGGCCCTTGCGCAGCGGCACGTATTTGTCGATCACCTCGGCGAAGGCGTCGAGCTGGTCCGGCGTCACGCCGCCCATCGGGAGCTTTACGCGGATCATCTGCACGTCGGGCTGGCGCTGACCGTAGACGCCCTGCTTGAGGCGGAACTTGATGAAGTCCTGCTCCTGCAGGCCGCCTTTCAGGTACCTGGTCGACTCGGTGTCAAAGTCGTCGAACTCGCGCTCCAGGATCGGGATCACGTACCCGGGGACGTTCTCCACCACCTCCGGGTTCGCCAGCGAGCCGGCACGGGGATCAGCTTTTTTGATGTCGAGCGAAGCGGGTTCCATCGAGGCTCCTTCCGGTCGGCGACAGGCAGGCCGCGATCAGTGCAGCACTGAATCTACCAAAAGCCTATCCGAATACAGCCTTTTTGCCGGATGCGCATGAATTTGTCCGCTGCACCGGCCCACGAGCGGCGGCGGTCCCAGGAAAAGCGAGGCCCCGGGTGACCCAGCTATTCCCAGGCTGCGAGCAGCCAGGGCTCGCGCCCCACGCCCTCATCGAGCGCGGCCCGCTGCCACGGATTCTGACGCGGCGCGGGCGCGGCCGGCGGCGGCGCCGTCGCGCGCATGAACTGCTCCAGCGCCGCGACCACGGCGGCCGCCTCCTCGGGCGAGGCATTCGGGGCGACGATCCTGAGCTGGGGACGGCGGTTCACGCTGGTGCGAGGGTATCGTGCGGCGGCATGCCGCCGTTGCCCGTCCTCGACCACGACGCCGTGCTGGCCGCGGTCACCCCGCAGGCGGCAATCGACCGCGTTCGTGAGGCGTTCCTGCGCTTTGAATCGGGCGAGTGGGTGATGCCGCCCAAGGTCTATTTGCAGAGCCCGCCTGACGGCGACTTCCGGGCAATGCCGGCGCGCGGCGGCGGGCTCGCGCTGCTGAAGTGGATCACCTCGTTTCCGGGCAACCCCGCCCGCGGCCTGCCGACCGTGACCGGCGTCATCTGCCTGTCGGACGCCACCACCGGCCAGCCCCTGATGCTGCTCGACGCGCGCTCGGTGACCGCGCTGCGGACGGGCGCAGTGGCCGCCGTCGCAGCGCGCGCGCTGGCCCGTGACAAGGCCCGCTCGGTGGGGATCGTCGGCTGCGGGCTGCACGGCGTCTGGGCCGCGCGGTGCCTGGCGGCCGCCGGCTACGGACCCGGCATCTGCGCCGACCCCGACGCCCGGGCGGCGCAGGCGCTCGCCTCCGAGCTGGGCTGGAGCGCGGGATCCCGGGCGAACGCGGTGCGCAGCGACGTCGTGTGCTGCGTGACGCCGGGCGCGGCGATCGTGATCGACGTCGGCGACCTCAGGGCCGGTACGCACCTGAACATGCTCGGCGCCGACGGGCCGGGAAAGGCCGAGGCGACGATCGGGGCCGTGGCCTCATGCGCGCTGTTCTGTGACGAATGGGCCCAGGCCTCGCACGGGGGCGAGCTGACCGGCGCGATCGAGGCCGGGCTGATCAAGCGGGACCGTGTCACCGAGCTCGGCGCGGTGCTGGCGGGCACAGCGCCCGGACGACCGGGCCCGCGGGCCGTGACGCTGTTTGACTCCACCGGGCTGGCGATCCAGGACCTGGCGGTGGCAAGCGCCGCGCTGGAGGCTTGGCGTGAAGGGCGCGTGGAGGCGCAGACGGTGAACCTGTAGGGAGCCGCCGGCGCCCGACCCGGCGCCAGTCGCCTCCTAAAGTGGGATGTTGCCGTGCTTGCGCCGGGGTCCTGCCACGCGCTTGGTCTGCAGCGTCTCCAGCGCGGTGATGACCTTGGGGCGTGTCTCGTGCGGGACGATGACGTCGTCGATATAGCCGCGCTCGGCCGCCACGTACGGGTTGGCGAAGTGCGCCTTGTAGTCGGTGATCAGCTTCTGGCGGCGCGTGTCGGGCGTCGGCGAGGCCGCGATGTCACGGCGGTAGATGATGTTGACCGCGCCCTCGGGGCCCATCACAGCCACCTCGGCGGTCGGCCAGGCGAAGTTGAAGTCGGCCAGCATGTGCTTGGAGGCCATGACGTCGTAGGCGCCGCCGTAGGCCTTGCGGGTGATGATCGTGATCTTGGGCACCGTCGCTTCGGTGTAGGCATACAGCAGCTTGGCGCCGTGGCGGATGATCCCGCCCCACTCCTGCGCGGTGCCGGGCAGGAAGCCGGGCACGTCGCAGAAGGTGATGATCGGGATGTTGAACGCGTCGCAGGTGCGCACGAACCGTGCCGCCTTGCATGAGGAGTCGATGTCCAGCACGCCGGCCAGCGCCGCGGGCTGGTTGCCGACGATCCCCACGGCATACCCGTTCAGGCGCGCGAAGCCGCACACGATGTTCATCGCGTAGTGCTCGTGGACCTCAAAGAACTCGCCGTCGTCGACGACGTGGCGGATCACCGCTCGCATGTCGTAGGGCTTGTTGGGGCTGTCAGGGACGACCGTGTCAAGCTCGGGGTCCTGGCGCAGTGGATCGTCGGTCGGCATCACCCGCGGCGGGATCTCGAGATTGTTCTGGGGCAGGAACGAGAACAGGTAACGGGTGTCCTCGATGCAGGTGTCCTCGTCGTCGGCGGCGAAGTGCGCCACGCCGGACTTGCTGGAGTGGCTGATCGCGCCGCCGAGCTCCTCGAAGGTCGGCTCCTCGCCGGTCACCGTCTTGACCACATCGGGGCCGGTGATGAACATGTGCGAGGTCTCCTTGACCATGAAGATGAAGTCGGTCATCGCCGGCGAGTAGACGGCTCCGCCCGCGCAGGGGCCCATGATCAGGCTGATCTGGGGGATCACCCCGCTGCATTGGACGTTGCGCACGAACACGTCGCCGTAGGCACCCAGCGAGACGACGCCCTCCTGAATCCGCGCCCCGCCCGAGTCGTTGATCCCGATCACCGGGCAGCCGATCTTGGCCGCCAGATCCATGATCTTGCACATCTTCTCGGCCATCACCTCGCCCAGACTGCCGCCGAAGACGGTGAAGTCCTGGCTGAACACGCACACCCGGCGACCGTCGATGGTGCCGTGGCCGGTGACCACCGCGTCGCCCCAGGGGCGGTTCTTCTGCATCTCGAAGTCGAGCGTGCGATGGCGCACGAACGTGTCGAGCTCCTGGAAGGAGCCGGGATCGAGCAGCTTGCCTATCCGCTCCCGGGCGGTGTACTTGCCCTTGGCGTGCTGCTTCTCGACCGCGGCCTCAGAGCCGGCGTGGATCGCCTCGTAACGGAGATCCTGAAGCTGGGCGAGCTTCTCCTCGTATGTCTCGGGGGCTTTGTCGCGCATCACGGACCGCGCGAGTCTAGTGGCGCGGTGACCTCAGCGGTGGCGCGGTGACCTCAGCGGCAGACGGGCCATCGGGCGTCATCGGCCCACGTCCCTGGCGCAGCTCGAGCAGAGCCCGACGATCGGGAAGTGCGTGAAGCTCGCCACGTAGCCGAACTTGCTCCGGATCGCCTCCCGTACCACGTCGAGCTCGCTCGGCGCCACGGTCAGGAAATCTCCGCAGCGGTCGCACGCCAGGTACTCCCGGTCGCCGTTGAGGGTGATCGCGTACAGCGCCGGACTGTGACCCAGATGCACGTGACGAACGATCCCCAGACGCTCAAGTGTCTCAAGGTTGCGGTACACCGACGCGACGTCCGAGGTTGGAACCCGCCCGCCGACGCCGGCGGCGATCTGCTCTGCGGAGAGCGGCCCGTCCGCCGCATACAACGCGGCCAGGACGACCCGCCGGGCCGCGGAGAGCCGCAATCCGTAGCCACGCACTGCCGCCAGTGCCGCAGCCAGAGTGGGGGCCGCCGTTGCCGGTTCCGACGTAGGTTGGGACATGGTCCGCTCCTCTCCGTCCGGTCCTGGACGGCGTTCGGTTCTGCCGTATCCTCCTTCGTCGAGCTCTACGTAATCGCGCGGTCCGCGGATCAGTCTGCGGCTGAACCGGCCCGAACCGCCCTCCAATCCAGTTCCGCGATCTCGCCCCCCGTGATGGCGACCCCACGGGCGCGGGCAGCGCCGTCGATCCACAGCGTGTAGACACCCTGCTTGAGTCCGTCGAACACCCCGGTGAAGGCCGGCCGGCCGGCGATCTTGCGCTCCAGCACCTCCTTGTGGCTGCGTCGCGCATCGTCTTCCGCCGGGCTGATCTCAACCTCCACGCCATGCAAGTCGCCGTCGGTGTGGAGGATCAGCGCCCCGACATCGTCACCGATATCGAGGACGACGAACTCGGGGTGCGGACGGGCGGCGTAGTCCTCGGCCGGGTGCTCGTGGCCGTGATCGCCGTGCTCGTGGACGTGACCGGCGTGCGCATGGGTCATGGCGTTCTCAGCTCGACGGCGTGTCGAAGCCGTCGCGTGGATCGGCCAGGTAAGGAAAGCTGCTCAGGTACCTGTCCTTGGAAGCGGTGAGCCCTTCGGTGAGCGCTCCCGCCGCCGGGTCGGGCTTGTAGCCCTTGTCGACGAGTGGATAGGTCACGCCGGCAATCGCTCGGAGCTCGATGCTCACCACATCGTCGACGACCCTGCGGCCGTTGGGAAATCCGGCCAGATCTCCACCCAGGAGTCCGAATGGACTGGGGTTCGCGGACGGCGGTATCGCCACGTTGAGTCGTATCTGATCGGAGAGGACCGGCCCGGTGTAGTTCTGGAAGCCCGGGATCAGACCCCACGGGATCCCGGTCAGCAGAATCGCCACCAGGTCGGCGCGCGGGGCCTTGATTCCGGCGAGCTTGGGGAATACCCCCGGATACAGCACCGGGAGGAGATTCGCCAGTTCCGGATGTTGTACGTGGGAGAGGAATTGCCTATCGCCGGCCGGATAGAGCGTGTTCCACTTGTCCTTCAAACCCAGCGGAATCAGCACCTCGTTGAACAACGGGTTGCCCAGGCGCGAGACCTGCACCCACGGGCCGGCCTCTGCGCGCTCGTCGTTGTCGGAGTCGATGATCCGCACCTTGCGCCGGCTGGCCGCGCTCCACACGCCGATCACCGAGTTGGCGTCCTTTCGGCCCTTCGGCCTCGACCGGTTCGCCGTCAGGTGCGAGATCGGCACCTGCAAGGCGATCGTGTGGATGTTCAGCGTCTTGGTCGCATCGACACCGGGGGCCGCCGGGCTCGGGATCAGGTGGAGGTTCTGGAATGGACGCAGGTCGCCCAGGTCGAATACCGCGCCGAGGTCGACCAGGAACCCGTCGTTTCGCTGTCCGGCGAAGACCACCTCACCGCTCGGGAGATTGTGGATCGCCGCCTTCGCCAGCTTCGTGTAATCGGGCGTCGACCGCGGGCCGATGTTGCAGGGCGGCGACGCGAGACCCTCGGCCAGAACCGTCGTCCTGAGTCCGCCGTTCGCCGAGGCCGTTCCATAGACGGTCGTGTCGGGACCGTCTACCCGCGTTACCGAGTAGAACTGACGCTTGTTCCAGTTGGGGCTGTCGAGCGACGAGATCGGTCCAGTGTTGTAGAGGAACGTGTTGGGGTTTCGAAGTTGCGTCTCGAAGCTGAACTTGTACGCGATCTCAGGAATGCCGTCGCCATCGTTGTCGATGTAGATCGAATAGACGACGTCATCACCGAACTCAAAGAAGTTCGGCCCTCCCGGCGGATCTTGCAGCGGCACGAAGTTGGTCAGGATCGTCACCGTGTTGGGCGCGTCGGGACTGACGAACGCGTAGACGTCGGCGTTGTCAGCGACCGGATCCTTGCTGATCTCCGGGGCTTCGCGATGTGACGACATCAGCGTGACCGGCCGGCGACGCGTGAGCCATGCGGCTCGGCCGCGGCCAAGAGACGGTCGACCAACGCCCGGTCGCGATAGGTGGTCTCGCGGGTGCCCGACATGACGGTCACCTCGCCTTTCGCCGCGTCCCGGATATAGGCAGTCACCGGCTCCTTCGGGAGACCGGACGAAGGCTGGATGACCTTCGGTTGCGCCGTCCCGCTCACGCGGTCGGCGGCAATCGCCGCCGGGGCGGCCACGGCCGCCGCGCCGGCGGCGACGCTGGCGGAGGCCTTAATGAAGGAACGGCGGTTGAACGGTCCCGGCCCGGATTTTGCCTCACCCATCTCAAGCTCCTCTCATCGGCCCTGGTGAGGCGACTCTAGGGGCGAGATCACCCTCCAGGCGCGAACGTATCGCAACAACGAGGCGTTACGCCACGCTCAGTCGCTCAGCGGCTGGCGTGGGCGAGATTGACTCGCTGGCCGACGGCGGGCGCGGCTTCAGCGCCCCGCAATTCTGCCGCCCGGATCGACGCCGACGAGCGGAGCCGTCCGGACTGGTTCAGCCGCGCGAGTACGGCCGGTGGTGCGCTTGGCCGAGGCTCTCCAGCGCCGAGGCGAGGACCGCCGGTGGGTCGACGGGGCCCTGGTCGACGGGGCCCTGGTCATCGGGGCCCTGGTCATCGGGGCTGCCCTGATCGCTGAGGGCGTCATCCACTGGCGCACCAACCTGCGCGTCGGTCGTCTCGGCCGTCTCGACATCCGGCTTCGGCCCCGGCGGTGGCGCCGCCGGGGCCGGCGCCGGCGCCGGCGCCGGCCGCAGCCTGCCGAACAGCCTTGCCAGGAACCCGGGCCTGACGGTCGGCGGCGGCGAAGCGTCGGTGGAGCCCTCAACGGCGAGCGCCGGCACAGCGTCCTGCGCGACCGCGCCCAGTGGCTCCTCTTCAGCCCTGACCTCGAGCGCCTCCTGCGGCTCGGCCTCCGCACCAACCTCGAGCGTCGCTTCCGCACCGCGCTCGGGACCGTCCCCGGCCGGATCCTCGATCGCCGGCGCCACCGGCGCCGCCTGCCCTGACCCACGCGCCGTCAGGGTCACCCGGGTTCCCCATCCCGACGGCTCCAGCCTGACCGTGCCGCTCACATGCTCGCCCTCCCAGGCAACGGCGGTTTCTGGCTCTAGTCTCGTGATGCGGATCTCGCCAAAGCGGCCGAGATGACGGGCCAGCGAAGCTGCGTCGCTGCATTCCGCCCACAGCTCGGGCGCCGATTTGACAAGTGTCCGGCTCGCTTGGTGATCTGGCATTGATCGGGATTTCGCCTGCCCGGCCGCGACTCCTTCCGCGGCCGCCAGCTTGCATGAGCGATCATCCACGGAGCGACGATTGAGCTTGAAGAGAGCCAGAGAGGACGAAAATGAGCATCAACGCCGGACTGGGCTGCATGGGCATGTCAGGCGTCTACGGCCCCGCCGCGGAGACCGAGAGCATCGCCACAATCCACGCGGCGCTCGACGCCGGGATCACGCTGATCGACACCGGCGACTTCTACGGCATGGGTCACAACGAGCTCCTGATCGCCCGCGCGCTGGAGGGTCGTGACCGGGCGCATGCGCAGCTGAGCGTGAAGTTCGGCGCCCAGCGCGGCCCCGACGGCAGCTGGCTCGGCTATGACGCGCGCCCGGCCGCCGTCAAGACCGCGCTGGCCTATTCGCTGCAGCGGCTGGGCACCGATCACATCGACGTCTACCGCCCCGCCCGGCTGGACGCCAACGTCCCGATCGAGGAGACGATCGGCGCGATCGCCGAGCTGGTCGACGCCGGATACGTGCGCGCGATCGGGCTCTCCGAGGTCGGCGCCGAGACGATCCGGCGAGCCGCGGCCGTGCACCCGATCGCCGACCTGCAGATCGAGTATTCGCTGCTCTCGCGCGGGATCGAGGACGAGATCCTGCCCGTCTGTCGCGAGCTGGGGATCGCGGTAACCGCCTACGGCGTGCTGTCCCGCGGGCTGCTGTCTGACTCCTTCTTGCCGGACCGCCCGGCGACGCCGGGGGACATGCGCTCGCGCTTTCCCCGCTTCAGCGCGGACAACGCCCGCCACAACCTGGCGCTGGTGGACGAGTTGCGCGCGATCGCAGCCGGGAAGGACGCGACGATCGCGCAGCTGGCGATCGCCTGGGTGGCATCGCGCGGCGAGGACGTGGTGCCGCTGATCGGCGCCCGCCGGCGCGACCAGCTGTCCGAGGCGCTGGCCGCGCTCGATCTGCGGTTGAGCGGCCGCGAGCTGGAGGCGATCGAGGCCGCCGTCCCCGAGAACGCCGCCGCCGGAGCCCGCTACGGCGAGGCGCAGATGGCCGACCTCGACAGCGAGCGCTGACCGGGCACGTCGACGCTGCAATGGCTGGGCCGACGATCTCGATCACCCGTCACATACTGAGCTGCCGTTGCAAAATCAGAGTGTCGTCGTAGTCTCAATCTGGGAGGGCGCGGCGCATCGACTCAGCCGCCGGCGTGGGTGGCCATCAAGAAGACGGTCACGACGACGATCAGGCCGACCAGCGCACCGCCGATGGCGAGCTGGCGGATGGCCGCCACGTACTCCGGACTCCACTTGGCCGTGACCCGCTGACCGCCCGCCGCGACACCCGCGGCGGCAAGGTCGCGCTCGGCGAGCTCGGCCGCCTGACCTGAGCGAGCAATGATCAACGCGCCCTCGATCGCCCCGATCACGATCACGGCCCCGATCCCCCATTGGACCTAGCTCGGCTTATAGTCGCCGAACACGTCGCGCATTGCGCCGCAGACCTCGCCCATCGAGCAGCGGTCCTTCAGCGCCTGGCGCAGCACCGGCAGCAGATTGTCGGGTCCGCGCGCACCGGCCCGGACCTCCTCCAACCGCCGCTCCACGAGTTCAGTGTCGCGGTCGGCCTTGAACGCGTTCAGGCGCTGCACCTGATCGCGCTCTGATTCGGGGTCGACGCGCAGGATGTCGGGCACCTCGGGGCTGTCCTGCACGAACTTGTTGACCCCGACGACGATGTCCTGCTCGGTCCGGTAGCGCTCGTGGTAGCCGAACGCCGACTCCTCGATCTCGTTCTTGATGAAGTCGATCGCCTGTACCGAGCCACCGAGCTCGTCGACCTTGGCGATCAGCTCGCCGGCGCGAGCCTCGATCTCGTCGGTCAGCGCCTCGACGAAGTAGGACCCCGCGAACGGGTCCACCGTGTCGGCGGCACCCGACTCGTAGCCGATCACCTGCTGCGTGCGCAGCGCGATCCTGGCCGCGCGCTCGGTGGGCAGCGCCAGCGCCTCGTCAAAGCCGTTGGTGTGCAGCGATTGCGTGCCCCCGCAGACCGCGGCGAAGCCCTGCAACGCGACCCGGACGATGTTGTTCTCCGGCTGCTGGGCGGTCAGCGTGACGCCGCCGGTCTGGGTGTGAAAGCGCAGCTTCCACGAGCGCTCGTCCTGCGCGCCGAAGCGCTCGCGCATGATCTCGGCCCACATCCGCCGCGCGGCGCGGAACTTGGCCACTTCCTGGAAGACGTTGTTGTGGCCATTGAAGAAGAACGCCAGCCGCGGCCCGAACCGGTCGATCTCCAACCCCGCGTCGAGTGCCGCCTGCACGTAGGCGATCCCGTTGGCCAGCGTGAACGCCACTTCCTGGATCGCCGAGCAGCCCTTCTCACGGAAGTGGTAGCCGCTGATCGAGATCGTGTTCCACTTCGGCACCCGTTCGTTGCAATAGGCGAACAGGTCGGTGGTGAGGCGGATCGCCCCCTCGGGCGGGTAGATGAAGTTCCCGCGCGCGATGTACTCCTTGAGGATGTCGTTCTGCGTCGTGCCGCGCAGCGCCTCCGCGGGAACCCCCTGCTCCTCGCCGACCAGCTCGTAGAGCAGCAGCAGCACGCTCGCCGGCGCGTTGATCGTCATCGAGGTCGAGACCTGGTCCAGCGGGATCTGATCGAACGCCGTGCGCATGTCGTCGATCGTGTCGATCGCCACGCCGGTGCGGCCGACCTCGCCCAGGCAGCGGGGGTCGTCGGAGTCCAGGCCGAGCTGGGTCGGCAGATCGAACGCCATCGACAGGCCCGTGGATCCGTTCTTCAGCAGGTAGTGGTAGCGCTCGTTTGACTCCTTCGCGCTGGCGTAGCCCGCGTACTGGCGCATAGTCCACAGCTGCTCGCGATACATGTCGCGGTGCACGCCGCGCGTGTACGGGTATTCGCCGGGCTCGCCGAGGCGCTCGCCGAGACCCTCGGGCAGGTCCGTCTCGTCATAGAGCGGCTTGACCTCGATCCCGGAGTCGGTGAACCGGCGCGGATCGCCGGGGCCGACTAGCGGCGCGATCGTCTGACGCTCTGGCGTTGTGGCCATCTCTCAAGGGAGGTTACCGGCGACCAGAATCACGGAAGACGATGAGACGAATCCGACACGTTCTTCTCAGCGGCGGCCACCGCGTCAGACGCTCGGGCCCAGCGCCTACAGGACCTTGTGCAGGAACGCCCGCGTGCGCTCGTGTTTGGGCGCGCCCAGGACCTGCGCCGGCGGTCCGGACTCCACCACCACGCCGGCGTCCATGAACACGACCGAATCGGCGACCTCGCGCGCGAAGCCGATCTCGTGGGTGACCACGATCATCGTCATCCCGTCGTGCGCCAGCTGGCGCATCGCGTCCAGGACGTCGCCGACCAGCTCGGGGTCCAGCGCCGAGGTCGGCTCGTCGAACAGCATCAGCTTCGGTTGCATCGCCAGAGCCCGGGCGATCGCGACGCGCTGCTGCTGACCTCCTGACAGCGCAACCGGATAGGTGTCGAGCTTGTCAGAGAGCCCCACCCGCCCCAGCATCTCCCGGCCGCGGTCACGTGCCCTCGAGCGTGAGACCTTCAAGACCCGGGTCGGCGCCAGCGTCACGTTCTCCAGCGCGGTCATGTGCGGGAACAGGTTGAAGTGCTGGAACACCATCCCGATCTCGGCCCGCTTGCGCGCCACATCGCGTTCATGCAGCTCGTGCAGCTTGTCGCCGGACTCCCGGTAGCCGACCAGCTCGCCGTCGACCGACAGCCGCCCGGAGTTGATCTTCTCCAGATGGTTGATGCAGCGCAGGAAGGTCGATTTCCCGGACCCCGACGGACCCAGCAGAACCATCACTTCGCCCTTCTGGACCTCGAGGTCGATGCCCTTGAGCACTTCCAGCCGGCCGAAGCGCTTGTGGACCGCGTCGGCCTTGACCATGGGGCTGCTCATCGGCGATCCCGCCCGGCGGTACTCAGCCAGCGTGCGCGCATCGTCATCTGCTCAGCGCGCGAGAAGCCGCGTCCGAAGCGCCGCTCGATGAAGAACTGCCCGACGTAGAGCACGCTCGTCATCGCAAGGTACCAGAGGCTGGCCACGATCAGCAGCGGAATCGTCAGGTAGTTGGCGTCGTAGATCTGCTGGGTGGCGAACAGCAGATCGAATACCGAGCCGAGCACGATCACCAGCGAGGTGTTCTTGAGCATCGAGATCGTCTCGTTGCCCGTGGGCGGGATGATCACCCGCATCGCCTGCGGGACGACGATCAGGCTCAGCATCTGGAGCCGTGACATGCCCAGCGACTGCGCCGCCTCGCTCTGCCCCTCGTCAACCGAGATCATCCCGGCGCGGACGATCTCCGCCATGTAGGCGCCCTCGTTGAGGCCGAGGCCGAGCAGCGCGGCCACGAAAGGCGGGATCAGCGTGTTCGCACTGACGCTGATCAGCACCGGGCCGCCGAACGGCACGCCGAGGTTGATCTTCTTGAACAACGCGCCGACGAAGCCCCAGAACAAGAGCTGGACGAGCAGCGGAGTTCCCCGGAAGAACCAGATGTAGAGCCAGCTGGCGCCCGACACGAGCGGGTTGGGCGACAGGCGCATCACCGCCAGCAGGACCCCGAGCACGATGCCGACCACCATTGAGATCACGGTCAGCTCGAGCGTCTTGAGGACCCCATTGGTGATCCTGGAGTCGAACAGGAAGTGCCCAACGGTCCCCCACCCGAAGTTGGGGTTGACCACGATCGAGCGGACGATCGAGGCCGCGATCACCAGCACGATCGCCGACGCGATCCACCGGCCCGGCCGGCGAACCGGTACGGCCCGAATCTCCTCGGGCCGCGCCGGTCGCTGCTCGGATAGCTCGGAGGTGCTCACCTACCTGAGCCGTAGTGTCACAGCAATCGCTAGCTCGTCGCTCCGTTGATCTTCGGCGTCGAGATCGCGCCGCTCGTGAGTCCCCAGTGCGAGAGGATCGACGAGTAGGTCCCGTCCTTCATCACGACCTTCAGCGCCGCCAGGACGGCCTTGTCGAGCCCGCTGCTCTTCGGGATCGCCAGCCCGTATGGGGCCGTCCCATAGGTCTGGCCGACGAGCTTGAACAGTCCGTGTGACTGCTTGACCGCGTAGGCGGCGACGGGCGAGTCGGCCATCACCAGCTGCGCCCGCCCGGCGGAAACCGCCAGGTTGGCCCCGTTCTGATCCGGGAAGGTCAGCACCGAGACCGCGGGCTTGCCGGCCTGCTTGCACTTGCCGGACTGCGTGGTCGCGTCGGTCTGCTCGGTCGTTGCCTTCTCCACCGCCACCGTCTTGCCACACAGATCGGCTAGTCCGGTCACGGCGGTGCCGCCCGAGGCCTTTGAGTAGAACGACGTTCCGGCCGAGAAGTAGTCGACGAAGTTGACCGTCTTCTCGCGCAGCTTGTTGTCGGTGAACGACGAGGCGCCCATGTCGTACTTGCCCGACGCCAGGCCGGGGATGATCCCGTCGAAGGTCTCGTTGACAATGTCCGCCTTGATTCCCATCACGGCCGCGAGGGCCTTGCTGAGGTCGGCGTCCATCCCGATCACGGTATGGCCATCGGAAGCGAAGAACTCGTTCGGCGCGTAGCTCGCGTCGGCCGCCACCGTCAGCGTGCCCTTTGACTTGATCGCCGCGGGCACCTCGGCCGCCACGGCGGCATCGGCCGCCGGCACCGCCGAGCTGGTAGCCGCGCTCGACGTCGTGGCCGAGCTGGAGCTGGCGCCGCCGGCGCTCGCCGATGACGATGAGGTCGACGAACTGCTGCTCCCGCTGCTCCCGCACCCCGCGATCGCCGCTACGCAGAGCAGGGCCACCGCAGTGGCAAACCAGCTTCTGCTTATACGCATAGCAACTCCTTCATCTCTAGAGCACCCAGAACCTGGCAGCAGGATAAGCAACAAATCGTTTACAGACGCGAACCGCTAACGGCGCCCCAACACACCGCGCCCGCTGGATAGCGAGTGCAGTCCCAGACCCTCCGGCTGGATAGCCTTGGTCACATGCAGGTGCGCGTCCGTCTGTTTGCCGGTCTCCGCGAACGAGCGGGGTCCCCTGAGGTGGCCCTGGAGCTTCCTGACGGCGCCAGCGTCGGCGACGCGCTGGCCCAGCTGAGCGGTCTGACCGAGGGCGTGCCGGTGGTGCTTGCCGTCAACCGTCAATACGCCCAGCACGACGACATCCTCCAGGCCGGTGACGAGGTGGCGCTGATCCCGCCCGTGTCCGGCGGCTCGGTCGGTGCCGCCCACGCGCGCGTGACCGGCGAGCCGCTGTTGCTCGATCCGCTGGTGGAGCGCGTGCGCGACCCCCGCGCCGGAGCGGTGGTGACCTTCTCCGGCGTGACGCGAGAGGTCCCGGAGCTCGACTACGAGGCTTACCGCTCGATGGCCGAGGCCAAGATCGGAGAGATCGTGACGGCAGCGATCGAGCGCCACTCGCTGTGCGCCGCCGCGGCCGAGCACCGCGTCGGCGTGGTGGCGTTGTCTGAGGCGTCGGTGATCGTCGCGGCGTCAGCGCCCCACCGTGGGCAGGCGTTTGCCGGCGCCCGGGAGATCATCGATCAGATCAAGGCCCAGGTGCCGATCTGGAAGCAGGAAGAGGGCGACTGGGTGACCGGCGTGACGCCGGGCTGAGCTCGCTGCCCGCGGTGCACGAGCTGGCCGCGGCGGCGGCAGCGGGCCTATAGAGAAGGAGAAGGTGGCGTGCTTGGCAACCGAGGCGGACACCGCCGGGATACCGGCGAAGTTCTGGTGCACTGAGCCCTTGAACGCGTTGGAGAGGATCGTCGCCTCGTCCGCTTGTGCCCGAACCCCAAACCGCCCCCTGGAGCTTATCGCCAGACACCGGGGCCCATGGCAGCTGTAGATTGACCGTCATGCCCACCTGCCTGGTCACCGGCGGAGCCGGCTTTCTCGGCTCACATCTCTGCGATGAGCTGCTTCGGCGCGGTCACCGTGTGATCTGCGTAGACAACTTCGAGACCGGGTCGCTGGCCAACATCGCGCACATCCGCACGGACAACTTCACCTATCTGAACCGCGACATCATCGAGCCCTACTTCGTCGAGGAGCCGATCGACTTCGTCTACCACCTGGCCTCGCCGGCCTCGCCGATCGACTACCTGCGCCTGCCGCTGCACACCCTGAAGGTCG
>ODAK010000570.1_pt1 | contig 42411 bp, 43 predicted proteins | sample 1539591 | NCBI WGS metagenome assembly ODAK01 (sample SAMEA3539303, study PRJEB22396) | soil metagenome | biome: tundra; feature: field; material: soil | place: USA | collected 2010-05 | depth 0.15 m
CCGGTCGAGGGTTGGCCGCGCGACAATGTCGGGCCTGTTGAGCACGTTGGAGACCGTGCCCACGGAGACGCCGGCCTGGGCGGCGACTTCCCTGATGCTGATCGGCCCGCTCACCAGCGTCCTCCCTGATCTTGCTGCCAGTGTCGCGGCCAGAGTTGGAACGTGTCAAACGGGGTGCCGCCCAGTTTGCGCACGGCTGGAATGCCGCACGGAACGACGTCTCGTCGCGCGTTCAGTAGAATCAGCCTTTGTGTCGTCGGCCAGCTACCCGAATTTCGCCGGCAAGCACGCCGAGGAAGCGATCTTCACTCCTGCCGATTTCGCCGCTTACCTGCAACGTGTCGGCTCGATCGAGGCTTACCAGGCCCCTGCCGGTATCGTGCTCTGCTATCAGCGGTCTCTGTTCAGCCATGTGCTGCGGATCGAAGGGCTGAAGCCGTCCGAGCGCAGGGGGGCCCTGCACGGGATGCTGCTCCTGCCAAGCACCGCTGGCAGAGTCGGGCTGCTCGGTCAGTTCGGGATCGGAGCGCCGGCGGCGGCCGCGGCGCTGGAGGAGCTGGCGGCGATGGGCACGTCGGCTTTTGTTTCTGTCGGCACGGCGGGAAGCCTGCAGCGTGACCTCAAGGTCGGTGATCTTGTCCTGTGCCGGGCTGCCATCCGAGACGAGGGCGTCTCCCACCACTACCTGCCTCCCGCGAAGCTGGCCACGGCGACGGCAGCAATGAGCGCTGCCCTCGGCGCGGCAATGACACGAGCCGGCGTCCCGTTCCGGACGGGCACCTCCTGGACGATCGACACTCCGTATCGGGAGACCGTCGCCGAGGCCCGCCACTACCAGGCGGAGGGAGTGCTCTGCGTGGAAATGGAAGCGGCTGCGTTGTTCGCGGTGGCTGAGGTCAGGGGCCTGCAGGTCGCCTCGGCCTTCGCCATCAGCGACTCGCTGGCAGACCTCGTCTGGGATCCCCAGTTCCACGGCCCGGAAGTCGAAGCTGGCCTCATCACGCTGTACGAGGCTGCCCTGAGCGCACTGCAAGCAGACCCACGGCAGACAACGAGACGGCGTGAATCAGGTGCTGCTGGTTCGGCGCAGGACTGACGCCCGGGCTGAGCCGGCGTACGACGGCGGGTGCACAGAGCCGCTCCGAAGCCCGGCTCGCCCGGCTGCTACCCGTAGCTCGCCGGCGCTCGGAAGGCCGCCGGACTGCCAGCCCGGCGGGCGCAGAAGGCGAGTCGCGTGTGTCCCCTTTCCATCCTGACCTGGCCGGCACCAGGCACATTGACGCGGCGTCCGCACGATTCGGCTATCACCGTTTCGGCGTCACGGGCGGCGTGCCGCTGATACTGGTGTCAATGTCATCCTCTACACCGACAGCGGACCCGGGTTCCTGTCCCAGCACGCCGGTGACTTCGGCGAGGAGGTACTCCGCTTCCTCCGCTGACTGGGCCTGACCTGTGCACCGCCACCGGTCGCCGGCCGGACCTTGCCGAACGGCGCACTGAAAAGGACAACTGCCATGTACTTTCTCGCGACCGGAACCATCACCCAGCCCGACCAGATCGGACCGCACATGCAGGAGGAGACCCGCGTGCTCAACGAACTGCGCGAGCTGGGTCTTGTAAGGGAAGCATTCCGCAAGACCGCCGGTCCCGGCGTGATCGGCATCCTGCAGGCAGCCAGCCTGGACGAAGCCCGAGCGCAGATGGGCATGCTGCCCTTCGTAGCGCTAGGCCTGATGACCTTCGAGTACACCGAACTGACCGAGCTCTAGCTCCAGACACACCCAGCCCACGACCACCGGGGGGTAGCGCCCACCCGACCCGTCCGCCGTGAAGCCCGGGTCTCAGCTGCAAGCCCAGGGGAGCGCTTTCGGCATGGTGATCATTCTTCCAGCTTGGACGAATCCAGGAAGAACGGCGGGGTCAGCGATTTGGACGGTGCTCGGGGTGCGGCCCGATTCACCGTGCCCGTTCGGCGAGTAAGTCGGCGAGCGGGCAGATCCCGGTGATCGCCCTCAGAGGCGCGGGCGGGACGATGCGCGTTAGGAACGCTGCTGGCTGGGCAGGTCTCGGCCATGGCTGTACTGAGAGCTTTTGCGCGACCGATGCTGGCGTCGATTTTCGTCATTCAGGGCTATGACACCTTCCGCCGGCCCGAGCGGGTATCCGCGCGGGCAGAGCCGGTGGTGCGGCGGATCGCTGCACGCGTGCCGGCGCTGCCGGACAAGACCGAGCAAGCGGTGCGCCTCAACGGTGCCGTCCAGCTCGTCGCGGGCTCGCTGCTGGCAGCGGGGCGCGTGCCGCGGCTATCTGCGCTCGCCCTCGCGGCCACCCTGGTGCCCACCACCTTCGCCGGGCACCGGTTCTGGGAAGCCGAGGACAAGCAGGAGCGCGCGCAGCAGCGAATCCATTTTCTGAAGAACGTCTCCATGCTCGGCGGCCTGCTGATTACCGCAGCAGACACCGCCGGAAGCCCGTCGCTCGCCTGGCGCGGCCGGCACGCAGTCCGGTCCGCGCGCCATGACGTCTCCCTGGCCGCCCGGACCGCAACGGCGTCCGGCAAGTCTGCCGCTAAGGCGAGCCGCCTCAGCGGTCGGCCGGCCCGCTGATCCGGGGTAATCACAGAGCTTTGCCGGGGTTGAATAGGTCGCGCGGCCGAGCGCGTGGCACATTGCCTGCTGCGACGCGACAGACCCCGGATCGAGTTCGCGGCGCATGCCATCACCTTTCAGGCTCCCGACGCCGTGCTCGCCGGTCACGGTGCCTCCGAGCGCGATCGCCGCGTCGAGCAACTGGGGCCGCAACCGCAGCGTCACCTCGGTGACGACGCCGAGCGTGCCCTCGGGCAGCCCGACTATGTCGAGCCCGGCGACACCCTTGGTAGCTGGAGTGCCGGCTCGGTCCGCCGCGCGAACAGCGCGTCGAGGGATAGCCCGCCGCCTATCTGTGCCGCGACAGCCGCCCGGGCCGGCATGCCGACGATCAGGTCCGCTCCCGTCACGTTCTGGCCGGCAAGCCCAGCTAACCGCGCTGGGCCGAGCATCAGGCAGGCCAGCCCCGGCCGCCTCAGCGCATTAGGCCATTCGGGCAGCATCGCTACCTGCCAGGCCCGCGTTCGGCGACCCGTTGCGCGGCCGCGGCCCACGCCGAACTGTCGCCGGCCGGATCGAACCGTCGCAGCCGCGGGGTTCCCCGCAGCAGCTTGCGCATGCCCGGCAGGTCGGCGGGCGCCGCGCCGAGAGAGCGGGCCTGGACGAGGACATTGCCGATGGCGGACGCCTTGGCCGGCCCGGCTACCACCGGCAGGCCGCAGGCGTCGGCAGTCAGCTGGCAGAGCAGCTCATTCCGGGAGCCGCCGCCGACGATATGGATGGTGTCGACGTGCCTGCCGGACAGCTCCTGGACGTTCGTGATTGCCCGCCGGTACGCCAGTGCCAGGCTGTCCATGATGCAGCGAGCGATCCCGGCCCGGCCGGACGGTGCCGGCAGGCCGGCCCGCAGGCAGGCCGCGGTGATCCTGGCCGGCATGTCGCCCGGCGCCAGGAAGCTGGGGTCGTCGGGAATCGATGATGCAGCGCAGCGGCGCGGCTTGGGCTGCCTCAGGCAGCAGCTGCCCGAAGCTGGCCGGGCTGTCGGCGCCGGACCAGGCGCGCAGGCTTTCTTGCATCAGCCACAGGCCCATCACGTTGGTCAGGTACCGGATAGTGCCGTCGATTCCCGCTTCGTTGGTGAAGTTTGCCCGTCGGCTGGCTTCGCTGAGGACCGGCTGGTCGAGTTCCATGCCCACCAGCGACCACGTTCCGCACGAGATGTAGGCGAAGCCGCTGCCCGCAGCGGGCACCGCCGCGACGGCCGAAGCGGTGTCATGCGAGCCGACCGCGATGACCGGAAGCCCTGGTTGCAGCCCCGCATCGGCGGCAGCTTCGGGCAGCACGGGCCCGATCAGGTCACCGGGGACGGCGCAGCGCAGGGAAGATATGCGACGGGATACCTATCCGCTCCATCAGCGCCGCGGCCCAGGTCTTCGCGTTGATGTCGTAGAGCTGCGTCGTCGACGCGTTGGTGACCTCGGCGCCGATCTCCCCGGTCAGCCGGTAGCTGAGGAGATCGGGGATGAGCAGCAGTGTGGCCGCCGCGCCGAGCTGCGGCGTGCCGGCGGCCGCGGCCAGCTGGTAGATCGTGTTGATCGGCAGCTGCTGGATGCCGGTGACGGAATAGAGCTCCGTGGCGGGGATCCGCTCCGGTACCGGCGCCACTACTGACGCCGTCCGCCCGTCGCGGTAATGCACCGGATTGCCGAGCAGCGAGCCGTCCTGGCCGAGCAGCCCGTAATCGAGGCCCCAGGCATCGACTCCCACGCTGGCCAGCCGGCAGCTGCTGGCCGCCGCGCGCAGCCCCTCGAGCATGCTCCGGTACAGCGCCAGGATGTCCCAGTGCAGGGTCCCGTGCACGGTGACCGGCCCGTTGCCGAACCGGCTGGCCTCAGTGAGCTCGAGCCGGCCGCCATCCAGCCGTCCGGGGATCACCCGGCCGCCAGACGCACCCAGGTCGACCGCCGGCGTAGGCTCGCCAGGCAGGCCTGGCGTGGCTACCGCACCGGGCTCGCCCGCGTGGCTGCCATTGCTGCTGGTATCGGCCGCAGGATCCATATCGCCGCGTACCTCGCTGCATGTCGGTGTTTCGGTAACCTTAATGGAACGTTTCAAATATGTGAAGTAGTGTCGGCCCGGGTCCCGTCGGTGTCAAGGGCCGCCCTCAAACCTTCCCGATTCGTTACGGAACGGCATGGCATGGCATGGGGCAGGAAGCGCTGGCCGCGGTGCGGGATTTCCTCGGTTTTTCCGGCTGGCCCGGCCAGATTGTCCGGCCCGACCTGGGCGGGCGCGAGCTCGAGGTCACCGGCTGTCCCGGCCACCATCCGGCGTCGATCGCCGGTTACGTCCCGTGGTCAGGCTTCCTGGTCACCGGCGGTACCGTGTACCCGGGCTGCCTGTACACGCCCGATTTTCCCGAGTTCACCGCGAGCCTCAAGCGCCTGGTCGGCTCTTGCCAGGGTCCGCCCGGTCACGCACGTGCCGGGCTGTCACATCGAGATGAGCCGCACGCCGGGCCGCGACTACCCGCTCGGCTGCCGGTACCAGCCCGATGAGCCGGCCCTGCCGATGGCCGCGGCTCAGCTGGCGGGCGTCCGCGATGCTGCCGCGGCCGTTGCCGACCAGCCGGGCGCGCATGTTTTCGACGACTTCATCATCGTCAACGGCCGGTGCGTCGGGCCGACGGCCAGGCTGGCTGCCCGCGGCCCGCGGCCCGCGGAGCCGGGTCTCGCGCCGGGCAGCCGTCTAGCCGGACAGCGCGCGCCACCCTGCAGGCTTCGGCCGTCCGCACGAGGCGGCCGCAGGTCAGCTGAGCCGGTACTCGCCGGACAGGATCTCGGCCAGGTCGAAGCTCACGACCTCCTCGAGCTGGTCGAACCGGCAGGATCGCGGCTCGCGGTCGGGCCGCCAGCGGACGAACTGGGCGGTGTGCCGGAACCGCGTGCCCTCCATGTGCTCGTACCGCACCTCGGCGACCCGCTCGGGCCGCAGCGGCACGAACGAGAGGTCCTTTCCGCTGTTCCACCTGCTGGTCTCCGCTTCGCGCGGGTTGCGCACGCCAGGATTCTGCCGCGCCCAGTTCCACGGGTGGTCATCGAAACTGGTCACCAGCGGCTGCAGCTCGGCGAATAGCCGGCGTCGCACCGCCATCGGAAAAGCGCCGACGACACCAACGCTGGCCAGGTTGCCGGCCGCGTCGTAGAGCCCGAGCAGCAGCGACCCGATGGCATCGGGCCCGCTCTTGTGCGGCCGGTAGCCGCCCACCACGCAGTCGGCGGTCCGCTCATGCTTGATCTTGAACATGACCCGCTTGTCCTGCTGGTAGTTCCCGGCCAGCGGCTTGGCCACGACGCCGTCCAGGCCGGCCCCCTCGAACTGGCTGAACCAGCGCTCGGCCAGCTGATGATCCCTGGTGGCGGGGGTTACGTAGACCGGCGGCCCCGCTGCGGCCAGTGCCTCCTCCAGGGCAGCGCGGCGCTGCTCGAACGGCTTGCCGGAGTAGTCGGCGTCGCCCAGGGCGAGCAGGTCGAACGCAACGAACGAGGCGGGCGTCTGCCCGGCAAGCAGCCGGACCCGGCTGGCTGCCGGGTGCACGCGCTGCAGCAGCGCGTCGAAATTGAGCCGCCGCCCGTCGGCGTCGGGAATCACGATCTCGCCGTCGATGACGCACCGCTCCGGCAGGTTCGCCAGGAAAGCGGCGACAAGCTCGGGGAAGTAACGGGTCATCGGCCGCTCGTTGCGGCTGCCGATCTCGACCTCGTCACCGTCGCGGAACACGACCGAGCGGAAGCCGTCCCATTTCGGCTCATAGCTCAGCGCTCCGCCCGGGATGTTCCTGACCGCCTTGGCCAGCATCGGCGCTACGGGCGGCATCACCGGAAGCTGCATGGACCCATCATTGCCGACGCCCGCGGCAGCCGGGCCTTACTGGCGGAGCTGGCGTATTCGCTGACCCGGTTGGCCGGCGCAATTGGCAAGTCGGCGCGCGGTCGCCCTGGTACCGCTTGGGCGCCCCGCCTGGGCGCGGCGGCACTCGGTGGCCGATGATGGCTGGCATCCGTACTGGACGATCACGACACCGATAGGCGGTTCGAGGGTGCCAACCTGGTTCGCCCGCGTCCGGCCCTGGCTGGCCCTGGCCGGAGTCGCCGCGATCCTGGGCGCGCTGCTGCCGCCCGTCGCCAGCTACGCACGGCATGACGAGTTCGCTGAGTCGCTGCAATTCGTGATCTTCGCGACGGCCGGGCCCGCGCTGCTGGTGCTTGGTGCTCCGTGGCGCGTGCTTCGCCTGTCGCGCCGCCCTGAGCCTGGCCTCGCCCGGCAGCAGCCTCCAGCCGGACTGGCCGATCGGATCGCCCGGTCGCGGTCGCGCCGGCCCGGCGTTGTTCGCGCCTCCGCGGTGCTGGTGACGTTCATCGCTGCGGCGATTGGGTGGCGCCTGCCAGTGACGGTCACCGCGCTGGCCAGGGAGCCGGGCCTCGCTGCGGCGGAGATGGTGACGCTGGTGGCCGCCGGATCGGCAGTCTGGCTGGAACTGGTGGAGTCCCCGCCGCTGCTGCCCCGGCTGCTGCGACCGCAGCGGGCCGCCGTTGCGGCGCTGTCGATGTGGAGCATCTGGGTGCTGGCCTACCTCATGGGCCTGTCCCACGTGGCGTGGTCTGCCGCGTTCAGCCACGCGCCCGGCCACGGCCTCAGCACGGCAGCCGACCAGCAGATCGCCGCCGGCGTCATGTGGGCGGTCCCGGCACTCTGCTTCGTGCCCGTCATCTATGCCGTCCTGATTACCTGGCTGCGCGACAGCGAGGATCCGGACGAGGAACTGCGCCGGGCCAGCGCCGGTGACCCGGAGGGGACTGCGGCGCACTCATGGCCGCGTCCGCCACGCGGCTGGCATACGCCGTCGGCCTGACTCTGGCACGCTCATGGCCGCCGCTGACGGCGATCTGAAGGTCCTGAGAAGTCGGGGCGGCAATCTCTGAGATATGGCGCGGCGAAACGCTCGGCGCGCAGTCGACGGAGGTGACACTCGTGAGCTGGGTCTGGCTGAACTTCCCCCTTGCGGCACTCTTTTTCCTCGCCATGACCGCGATACCGCTGTGGCTGGCGTTCAGGCGGCCTGACAACGGCCCGAGCTTCGACACCGTCCCGGTGTACGCGAGGTACGACCGCATCCCGGCGGTCCAGGCAGCGGCAGCGGCGCAGCGCCGGGCCGCCGCACAGCGCCGGGCACCCGCCCGTCAGCCGCAGACGGCCGGGCGTGACCGCGGGCCCGGCTGGAACGCCAACAGCGCCCGTAGCTCGGCCTGACGGCCGGTCGAGAGTGACCGCCTTGGCAGCCTCTTCAGCGACCTCCCGCACGCGAAACGATCGCGGCGAGCCATCGTCGTGGTCGGATTCTTCACTCTGGCGGCGTTCTGCTAAGTGGCTAAGTGAACTCTCCGAAGCATTCTTCGGGCCGGACGACATTAATTCCGCCTACAACAACGGCAAATGCCCGAACGCTCATCCGCTAGGAAACCGGCCGGGCACAGGCGCCTCGCGGCTGTCGTGCTTCCCTGACGGGATGTCGGCACCGAAATCGCTATCCGGCGGCCAGAAACTACGCGACGTCGCCGTCGCGATGGACGCCTCAGCGTGGGGCATAGCGAGCGGGTTGCCATCGTCAGCCCGAACGCCGCGCGATGCGAGATCTTCTTCTTCGGCCGTCAGAGGACGCTAGCTGGGACGCCGATGAGGACGCAACCGCCAGCATTAACTACACCAGCGGAGCAACGGCCCGGCCTAAGGGCGTCCAGCTGACGCACCGCAACTGCTGGCTTAACGCGGCCATCCTCGGCTGGCACCCCGCGCTCACCGACCGCGACGTCTTCCTGCGCACCCTGCCGATGTTCCACTGCAACGGCGGGGGAATGCCGTACGCGGTGACCGCATGGGCGTTCCGCAGGTCGTCGTGCGGAAGATCGACGGCGAGGAGATCCTGCGGCGCGTCGGCGCCCACGGCGTCACGCTCCTGTGCGGCGCCCCGCGGTCGTGGCGGCCATCCTGGCCGCCGCCGCCGCGCCGGGCTCGCGGCGAGGCCGTGCCCGGCCGCGATACCGTGCGGATCGCCGTGGCCGGTGCCCCGTCGCCGTCCAAGACCATCGAGCAGGTGGAGACGGAACTCGGCTGGGAATTTATCCAGATCTACGGGCTGACCGAGACCGCACCGCTGCTGACAATCAACCGCCGGCCGGCCGAGTGGGACGACATGGATCCTGCCGCCCTGGCGCGCCTGCAGGCGCGGGCCGGCGTCCCGGCGATGGGTGTGCAGATCACGACGGATGAGGACGGCGAGATCCTGGCCCGGTCCAATCGCGTGTTCGCGGGCTACTGGCAGCAGCCGGCGGTCGGACGCGGCGCTGGCGGGCGGCTGGTTCCGTACCGGCGACAAGGGTCACGTCGAGACCGGCGACTATCTGGTCATCTCGGACCGCAAGAAGGACGTGATCATCTCCGGCGGCGAGAACGTCAGCTCGGTCGAGGTAGAGGACCGCCTGTACCAGCACCCGGCCGTGGCGGAGGTCGCGGTGATCGGCATACCCGACCCGCGGTGGGGCGAGACGGTCAAGGCGCCGGTGGTGCTCCGGGCGGGCCAGCAGGCCACCGAGCAGGAGCTCATCGAGCACTGCCGCCAGCAGCTGTCACATCTCAAGTGCCCCACCTCGGTCGAGTCGCGCGACGCGCTGCCGAGGACGGCCACCGGCAAGCTGCAGAAGTTCAAGCTGCGGGCCCCGTAGTGGGCAGGCCGCGACCGTCGGATCAGCCGAGGCCGCCGACCGGCGAGCAGCCCGCCGAGGCCGCGCTGCCCGGCATATTCCAGCCCGCAGCCCGAGCAGCTGACGGACATGCTCATCTCCGAGGGCTGGGTGCTGACCCCCAGCTCGGTGAACAGCCGCGTGAGCAGCGGGTACGTGCGCGTGCTATGCACGATGAAGCCGGTGTCGACGGCAAGCTCGCGCCCATCGCCAGCCGTGACCTGGTGGGTATCGGCGTGGCCGCCAAGGCGGCTATCTGCTTCGAGCAGCGTGACCTCGGCGGTCCGGGACAGGATGTAAGCGGCCGTGAGGCCGGCCACCCCGCTGCCGATGACCGCGATCTGGCGGGCCGGGGCCGCGTCCGGCTGGCGGCCAGGCAGCCCTGGACGCCCCCCTCCGGTTACTGACACCTGCCGCACCCTCCTGAGCCCGCGCAGCCCGTCGACGGCTGGCCTGCCCTGCGCCTGTCGTGCCAACTGCGGTCCTGGCCGGCCTGATGTATGCCTGTGCTGGCCGGCCCGCCCTAGGCTCGTCCTGGCGTCCCCTATGTCTGTCCTGGCTGGTCTTCCTACGCGAACCTGGTTCGGCCTGGACCGGGTGGGCGGATTGGTGAACTGCGTCACAAGCGTCAGGTGCGGTACCTGGCGGAGCTTTGTTCTGTCCGCAGTTGCGCAATAATTGCATCTTCTGCGCGGGTGTCAGCGAGCGCAGAGCCTGCCTGGTTGATGTGCCACCCGGCCTGGCTCAGTCGGCCGGTGGCCGCAGCACCGCCGGGCGGATCGGCATTGAGCTGGCACGATCGCAAGCCGCGGCGCCTGCCTGCGGAGCTAGCTGAGCGAGCAGGAGGTCGGGCCCATGACAGGTGTCGACAAGCCAGCGGTCCTGTCCGGCGACGAGCCGTCCGTGCTGCGGGTCGAGCAGCGCGGCATCGAGCACGTGCCGCACGACAGCCGCTGGGGCAAGCCAAGCAGCCTGTTCTGGATGTGGGCCGGGGCCGTCTGGAACGTCGAGTTCGTGGTCTACGGGGCCGTCGCGGTCGTGGTCTTCGGACTGTCGTTCGCTCAGGCCGTCGTCGTCATCCTGGTGGGGAATCTGTTCTATCTGCTGACCGGCCTGGCGAGCCTGCAGGGACCGCAGGCAGGAACGACGACCTTCGCGATCAGCCGTGCGCCCTTCGGGCTGAAGGGCAACAAGATTCCCTCGTTCTTCAACTGGGTTACCCAGGTGGGGTTCGAGATCGAGGGTATTGCCCTCATCGTCTTCGCCGCGATCCTGCTCACTTCGAAGGCGGGCCTTACTGCGGGCACCGCTGCCAAGGTCGCTTTCATCGTGATAGCCGTGGCACTGCAGTCCGTGCTGCCCTGGTTCGGTCATGCCGCCGTGCTCAGGGTGCTGCGCTGGCTCGCTGTGCCGTTCGTGATCCTGTTCGCTGTCATGGCCGCTCTGACGAGCTCGAAGGTCGACCTGCACGCAGTGCATCACGGCGCGGGCTGGGGCGCGCTGCTGGTCGTGCTCGCCCTCGTGATCTCGGCAGGCGGCCTGGGCTGGACCGAGAATGGCAACGATTACTCCCGCTACCTGCCGCGGGCGGCGGACAAGAAGCGGATTGTGCTCGCCGTGGCTCTCGGCGGCGGGATCCCCTCCGCGCTGCTGGAGATCCTCGGTGCCGCAGTCGCGACCGGGGTCCCCAACGCCACCAGCGTCAACGGCCTGGTCTCGGGATTTCCCAGCTGGTTCGTGGTCCCTTACCTGATTTTCGCCATCCTCCAGCTGTTCGCGATCAACACCATTGACCTGTACTCATCCGGCGTGACGCTGCAGAGCATCTTTCCCGGCCTGCGCCGTCTGCACTGCGTGGCCATCGACACGGTGGTCTGCGGCGCGGTTGCCGCTTATGCGGTCTTCTCGTCGCGGTTCTATACCCTGCTGGCTGACTTCCTGCTCTTCATCATCGTCTGGCTGGGTCCGTGGTGCGCGATTTACCTGGTGGACAGCTGGCTGCGCAGGAACCGGTACGACCATGACGCCCTGCTCACCGATCATGCCGGCCGGTACTTCCGCAACGGCGGCTTCCACTGGCCGGCGATCGTCGCTCAGGCGGTCGGCATGGTGGCGGCTGCTCTCTGGCTGAATGCCTACCCGCCGTATGTCTCGATCTTGTCGCGCAAGTTCGACGGCTCGGACTTCAGCGTGTTCCTGGGCCTGATTGTCGGCGGTCTCGTCTACTGGCTGCTGGCCCGAGACGAGGTCAGGGCCGAAGGCGAGTCGACTCCGGTCCCGGCATGACCGCGGCAGCGTCATGCGGCGCAGCCTTCGCCAGTTCAATGCGCTGCTCGCCGGCCGCGCCCGCGAGGTCATGCTGAGCTGCTGCGGCGCAGCGCAGCACCATCATGTGCCGCTGCTGCGCTGCCATATCACCGGGGATCAGGCCAGCGTGCTGCCGACGAGTACCTGTGGGAGCCGATCACCGTCGCTGGCGCCGGGCACCCGCACGCGTCTGCCGGGAACGGGCAGGGACGCGGCGACGACCGCGGTCACGGTGCCGGGGCAGGGCGAGGCTCAGCAGGCCCGGGTGGTGTCCGGCTGCGGGACCTTTTTGTGCTGAAATCGACGGGCTCGGAGTTCGCCGGCTTCCCGAAGACCCTTACACAGCCCTGGATGAAACCCATGACCGGGTGCTGGCGACAGCGCTGGCAGCCGGTGGCGGTATGCGGGCGGGCGGGCCGGCCGTGGCGGGCCTGGGCGGCGGCGAGTAACAATGCGGGCATGGGCAACGTGGCCGGCGAGCACCGGGCCGATGAGGATCGGGTCGACGAGTCCGTTCGCGCCCGCCCGGCCGGCGGCTTGCTGCCGATCATCGCGCATTACACGGGCTACCGGCAGCGGGGCGTCGGGCCGGCCCGGCATCGGGGCCTGCCGTCCCCGTTCCTCACTCTGATCTTCACCCTGGACGATCCGCTCATGCTGGCCCGCCATCCCGATCCCCGCCAGCCACCGGGGACCTATCAGACGCTGGCGGCCGGCTTGCACACCAGCCCGGCCCTGGTCGTCCATCAGGGCAGCCAGTCCGGTGTCCAGGTCGGGCTGAGCCCGCTGGGCGCCCGGCTGCTGCTGGGGCTGCCCGCCGGGGAGCTGACGGACACTGGCCTCGAAGCTGCGGACCTGCTGGGCCCCGTTGCCGGGGAGATCCAGGACCAGATGCGCGCCGCGCCGGGCTGGCCGGAGCGCTTCGGCGTGCTGGATCGGGCCCTGCTGGGCCGCCTCGCCGCGGCGGACCGGTGTCCCGAGATCAGCGCCGAGGTTCGTTTCGCCTGGCGGCGGCTGCTGCACACCGGCGGCAGCGTGGCCATTTCCGGCCTGGCCGCGCAGAGCGGCTGGAGCGACCGGCACCTGCGCGCCGCGTTCCGCGCGCAGATCGGGCTCACGCCGAAGGCCGCGGCCCGGGTTATCGGATTTCACCGGGCCCGGCGGCTGCTGCAGCAGCGAACGCAAGGCCCGGAGCAGCCAGTGCTCGCCAGCCTGGCGGCCGAGTGCGGGTACTACGACCAGGCCCATCTGGCCAGGGACTTCCGGTCGCTGGCTGGCTGCCCGCCCCGGCGGTGGCTGGCCGAGGAGTTCCGAAACGTCCAAGCCGAGCCCCTGGCAATGCTGAAAGGCTCGGTGGCATGACAGACAAGACACCCCCGCCGCAGGTGTGGCCGACGCTGCGAGCCAGGGACGCCAGGGCCCTCATCCGGTTCCTCGTCGACGCGTTTGGCTTCCAGGAGGTTGTCGTCTACGGTGACGGCGACCGGGTCGATCATGCGCAGCTTTGCTGGCCGCCAGGCGGCGGGATCATGCTCGGCTCGGCCCGTCCGGCGGACGCGGACCCGGCCGACTCCTGGCCGGTCCAGCCCGGCACCTTCGCCGCGTACGTGGTCACCGACGATCCCGATGGCGTGCATGCGCGCGCGGCGGCGGCAGGCGCGCAGATCGTCCAGGGGCTGCATGAGACTGACTACGGTTCGCGAGACTTCGCGGTGCGCGACCCCGAGGGCAATCGCTGGGCCTTCGGCACCTACCGGGGCGAGCCGGCCCCGGACTGAGGATCGGCCGCGGACCGAGGATCGGCCCGCAGGCTAGATCCGGCCGCAGGCTCGATCAGGCCGCCTCCGATACTCGCACCAGGGCCTCGAGTCGCGAGGAGGAGCCCAGCTTGTCCAGCAGATCGCTGACGTAGCCCTGCACCGTCGCCTCGACTGCGCTATCGATACCCAGGAGGCGCCGGGTCACCTGCCGAGGCGGCCAGATCTCCGGCGCCGCCAGCTGATTGCCCACGGTGCGGGCAAGCAGCTCGACCGGAGATGCCATGGCCGCGGTCCTCGGCTAGCCGTCCTGCAGGATGGGGCGCAGGGCATCGAGCGTGGCCGGGTCGTCGATGGTGGAGGGCACCGGCTCGTTATGCCCGTCGGCGATCCCGCGCATGGTCTTGCGCAGTATCTTGCCGGAGCGGGTCTTGGGCAGCCCGGTGACGATATCGACCCTGCGCAGGGCGGCGACCGCGCCGATGTGCTCGCGGATCAGGCCGACAAGCTCGGCGCTCAGCACCTCGGGGTCGGTATTGTTGCCCGCCTTGAGCACCACGAAGCCGCGCGGGATCTGGCCCTTGAGCGGATCGTTGACGCCGATGACGGCGCATTCGGCCACCGCCGGATGGCCGGCGAGGACTTCTTCCATCTCCCCGGTGGACAGCCTGTGGCCCGCGACGTTGATGACGTCGTCGGTCCGGCCCATCACGTACAGGTATCCGTCGCTGTCGAGATAGCCGCCGTCCCCGGTGAGGTAGGCGTCGTCGTAACGGGCCAGGTAGGAATCGATGAACCGCTGGTCGTCGCCCCACAGCGTGGTCAGGCAGCCGGGCGGCAGCGGCAGCCGCAGCACGATCTCGCCGGTGGTGCCGGCCGGAACGTCGCCGCCGGTTGTGGGCTCGACGATGTGCACGTCATAGCCGGGCACCGGCACCGTCGGCGAGCCGGGCTTGGTCACCATCGGGTCCAGCCCCATCAGGTCGGCCGCGATGGCCCAGCCAGTCTCGGTCTGCCACCAGTGATCGATCACCGGGACGCCGAGCAGTTCCTTTGCCCACCGGTATGTCTCCGGGTCGAGCCGCTCGCCGGCCAGGAACAAATACACAAAGCCAGAAAGGTCGTACTTGCGGGTCAGCTCGCCTTCCGGATCTTCCTTCTTGATGGCCCGGAAGGCGGTGGGCGCGGTGAACAGCGCCTTCACGCCATGCTCGGCGATCACCCGCCAGAACGCCCCGGCGTCCGGAGTGCCGACTGGCTTGCCCTCATAGAGCACCGAGGTGCAGCCGGCCAGCAGCGGGGCGTAGACGATGTAGGAGTGCCCCACGACCCAGCCGATGTCGGAGGCGGCCCAGAACACCTCACCGGGATTGATGTCGTAGATGTTCTTCATGCTCCAGTGCAGCGCGACCGCGTGGCCGCCGTTGTCGCGGACCACGCCCTTGGGCTTGCCCGTGGTGCCGGAGGTGTAAAGGATGTACAGCGGGTCGGTGGCCTTCACCGGGACGCAGTCGGCAGGCCCGGCTGCAGCCGCGGCCAGCTCCCAGTCCACGTCGCGGCCCTCTACCAGGGTGGCAGCAGCCTGGGGACGCTGCAGGATGACGCACGCTTGCGGCTTGTGGCTGGACAGCTCGATTGCCCGGTCCAGGATGGGCTTGTACTCGATTACCCGGCTGGCTTCGAGACCGCAGGAAGCCGACACCACCGCCGTGGGGGCGGCGTCGTCGATGCGAAGGGCCAGCTCGGGAGCGGCGAAGCCGCCGAACACCACCGAGTGCACCGCACCGATGCGCGCGCAGGCGAGCATGGCGACGACCGCCTCGGGAATCATCGGCATGTAGATGACCACACGGTCGCCCGCGCCCGTGCCCAGGCCGCGCAGCACACCTGCGAACCGCGCGACCTCATCGAGTAGCTGCCGGTAGGTCAGCGTGCGGCCGTTACCGGTCACCGGGCTGTCGTAGATCAGCGCGGCCTGGTCGCCGCGGCCATCGCGAACGTGCCGGTCTACCGCGTTGAAGCAGGTGTTGAGCACGCCGTCGGCGAACCAGCGGTAGAAGGGGGGATCAGATTTGTCCAGCATGACGGTCGGCTGTTGATACCAGTCGATCCCCTGGACAGCCGCGCCCCAGAATCCTTCCGGGTCGGTGAGGCTCTGCTGGAACGCTTCCGCGTATCGGCCCATAACTGCTTGCCCTCCTTGCTGTTCCGTCTTTTGCCTGTTCAGTCTGCCCGTTGCTTAACTCTTTGTCAGGGGGCCGAGCGGCAGGACCTGGTGGCCATAGCTTGCCTCACACACCTCGGCGAGGGCCAGATAGAAGGCGAGTGCCGCCACCACCAGGCCGAGCCACCCGCCGAACTTGATGAGCCCGGTCGACGCCGAGTAGTTGCCAGCGGCGAGCACGAAGAAGGTGACGCCAAGAAGGAAGAGGCAATCAGCTGGGTCAGTCCGCCGAACATCAGCGCGATGCCGAAGGCCACCGCTGTTACTCCGACCGGCGCCAGGTTGGCGTTGACCATGCTGAGCATGAAGGTGGTCACCGTGAAGCTGGCCAGGGCGAGCGGTGCGCTGTTACCCCATGCGACCCGGGCGGCCGTGACGGGAACTGCTGGCGCCACTGGGTTGCCGTTGGCTCGAGGTGCTGTTCAGCGGAAGTCATATTGTCCTCCTTGACAAATCCGACCTGGTTGCCGGAAGCGTGTGCTTGTCTCAGGCGTGCCGGAAAGGGTCATAGGTCCCTATCACGGGCACCCGAAAGTAGGGGCCATGGCCAGGCCATGGCCGGCTGCCGTGGATGTGCGAGGCGTCGTCGCTGGCCAGGATGACCACGGCAGCGGCGACCTCGTCCGCCGTACCGGGTCGCTGGTCGGGGTACTGAGCGGTCAGCTGCTCCTGCAGCAGCCGGCTGCCCGCGCTCAGGTCGGTGACGGTCGGGCCGGGCGCAACGGTGTTAACCCGGTTGCCCATGGGGGCGAGTCCGGCGGCCCTGGATTTCGTCAGCGAGTGCAGGCCACCTCGCTGGGCACGGCGACCGAGAAGTCGACGAAGGCTGCGGCAAAGGCGAACGCTCCCACCTCGCTGTCGCCCAACGTGATCCCCGGCGCCTGCTCCAGCGGCACGCCGCAGCTCGACCCCGAGGGCCTCGCGCTGACGAATACCGACTCGACCGGCCCGCACGCCAAGACCGCGCGCTCGCTGGGCATCACCGGTGCGGGTGTCAAGGGTCGCGTGGATCGCAGATGGCGCCGACACCAGCAATGTCAACTTCATCCGGCCAAACGGCACCTCGGTGTTCTCCGACTACCGGGACTTCACCGGCGACGGTCCGGGCAAGATCACCGGCGGCGACGAGGCGTTCCTGGACGCCAACACGATTGCCGGCCAGGGCATCCACGTTTATTACGTAAACGGCTTCTCAGCCCAGCCGGATCCGTCCGCCTGCAACATCCGGATCGAGGGCGTGGCGCCGGGCGCCAGCCTCGTCGGGCTCGACGTGTTCGGTAGCTTTGAGGACATCACCGAGTCCAACTTCCTGCAGGCGATCAACTACGCGGTCGAGACCGACCACGTGAACGTGCTTAACGAGTCCTTCGGATCCAACCCGTTCCCCGACGTCACCGCTCTGGACGTGACCAAGCAGTTCAATGACGCAGCCGCGGCTGCCGGGGTCGTGGTCAGCGTCTCCAGCGGTGACGCCGGCTCGACGGACACCATCGGCTCGCCGTCCACCGACCCGAACGTCCTGTCGGTCGGTGCCTCGACGGACTTCCGCTTCTACGCGCAGACCAACTACGCCGCCGCGCGGTACTTCGCGACGACCGGATGGCTGGACGACAACATCAGCTCGCTGAGCTCGGGCGGGTTCGACGAGACCGGCGGCACGGTCAACCTGGTCGCCCCCGGTGACCTGAGCTTCGCCTCCTGCAGCACCGACACGGCGATTTACACCGAGTGCACCAACTTCAAGGGCCAGCCGTCCGACGTCGAGGAGAGCGGCGGCACCAGCGAGTCGTCACCGTTCGTGGCCGGCGCCGCGGCGCCGGTCATCCAGGCCTACCGGAACACTCACGGCGGCGCGACGCCGACCCCGGCGCTCGTCAGGCAGATCCTCGTGAGCACGGCCACCGACCTCGGCACGCCGGCTACCGAGCAGGGCGCCGGCCTGCTGAACAGCTACAAGGCCGTCCAGCTTGCCGAGTCCATCCACACCAGTGACGGCTCGCCGTCGCGGGTTGGCGCTACCTTGCTGAAGTCCACCAGCCAGCTGAGCGCGACCGACGCTCCGGGAAGCTCGGAGAGCTGGCCGGTCACGGTCACCAATACCGGCGCCTTCCCGCAGCTGGTCACCATCCACGGCCGCACCTTCGGGCCCGACCAGAACGTGCAGACCGGCAGCGTCACGCTGAACGACGCCACCAGCCCGCAGTTCGCCAACTACCAGGGCCTGCAGAATAACTATGCGGAATTCCACTTCACCGTCCCGCCGGGCCAGGGCCGGCTGAATGCCTCGCTCGCCTACCCCGGCAACCCGGCCAACGGCAACAACTCCCGGGTTCGCCTGATCCTGATCGACCCGCGTGGCCGGTTCGCTGCCCACACCCTGCCGCAGGGGGTCGGCAACTACGGCGACAGCGACGTCAGGTTCCCGACCGCGGGCACCTGGACCGGCGTCATCTTCGGCGACGTCGCGTCGGTCAGCGGTACCAACGGGACCATTCCGTGGCGGGTGGCTACGGAGAAGTTCGTCTCATTCGGCTCCGTCTCGCCATCGGCCGTCTTGCTGCACCCCGGCCAGAGCCGCACCGTGACCGTGTCGGCCACCACGCCGTCGGCACCAGGCGACGCGGCCGGCTCGATCGTATTCAGCTCCGACCTCGGCATCGGCGGGACGAACTCGATCCCGGTGACGCTGCGCTCAACGATCGACGTGGCCCATGGCGGCGCCTTCAGCGGCACGCTGACCGGCGGCAACGGGCGCCCAGACGGGCAGGGCCAGGAGGAGTACTACGAGTTCAACGTCCCCGCCGGGGTACGGGACGTCACCGCCAACGTGTCGCTCACTAACGACGCGAGCGATCCGGTGGGGCGTACCTCATCGGCCCGGACGGTAACGCGCTCGGTTATGGCCAGAACAACCTCAACGGCACGCAGAGCCTGTCGCTGACCGCCTACACCCGGCCCTGCCGCCGGTACCTGGACGCTCATCGTGGACTTCGCTGAGCCGGTTGTCGGAAATGAGCTCTCCCAGCCGTACACCGGCAACGTCCAGTTCAACAGGGTGAGTGTCAGCGCCGCCGGGCTGCCGGACAGCGCAGGCACCAAGCTGGCGGCGGGCACCCCGGTGGCCGTTCCGGTGACGATCACCAACAATGGCGCGGCGCCGGAGGACTTCTTCGTCGACCCGCGGCTCAACGAGACGGCGGCCATCACGCTGGCACCGCTGGACCAGGCCGCCGGCCTGCCCCTGCCGCTCACCGGCAACCCGCCGTTCTGGCTGGTTCCCACCCAGACGTCGAGCGTCTCGACCTCGTCGAGTGCCAGCCTGCCGATCATGTTCGACTTCGGGCCCGAGATCGGCGACCCGGACCTGGCCAGCGCCAGCAGCGGCCCCGGGCCGCTGTGCTCGGACAGCGAGTCGGCTTCCTACAGCCCGGCAGGCGGCAGCGTCACGGCAGGCGTCTGGATTGCGACGCCGGATGAGTGCGGCCCGTATCGGGCTCCCGCGCCCGCAGGCACCGTGAGCTCGGTCACGACCGCGCAGACCAAGCAGTTCGACTCCGCGGTCACCTCCGGTACCGGCGACCTCTGGCGGCAGTCCGCTAACGCCGCAGCCAGGTTCTCGCCGGTCGTCATCAACCCGGGTCAGACGGCCGTCATTGACGTGACGATCACGCCGTCCGGCGCGTCCGGCACGACGGTGAGCGGCACGCTGTACGTCGACGATTTTGCCGCGGACGTGCCGCCGTCCGGCCAGTTCTCCGGCGACGAGCTGGCCGGGCTGCCGTACACGTACACGATCAAGTAGTGCGCCGCATCCCGCGGGGGGCTACGCAGGCCCCCCGCGGGATGCGGCGGGATCCGGATCCGCGGGACCCGCGCCGGCATTTAGCGGCCGGTTAGCTCGGCGAACAGGCTCGCCAGCATGCTGAATGCCGGTTTGGGCGAGTAATCGTCGCGCAGGATTCCGAACCGGCTGAAAGGATCATCCCCGGCAGCTGCTGGCGTCCCGGAGCGTGAACAGCTGCCAGTGCGTCACGTTCAGCTCTGCCCGCAGCCCGGATGCCGACCGCACGATCGTCTCCAGTACGCGTGCCTGCTGCTCTTCGGACCGGCCTGGACCGGTCGGCCAGCCGTTCTCGCAGATCCGGACCGGCACCGAGGCGTCGATTCCGGCAGCTGGCAGGTCACGCTGCCGGAAGGCTCGCAGCACCCAGTCCACGGCGCCGGGCAGCCCGTCCGGGCCCGCCGGCGGCCCGAAGGCGTCCGGGTACAGGTCGGTCCCGGCATAGTCGACCGCGGCGGCGAAATCCGTCCCGCCGAGGTCATGCACGTCCTGCCAGAAGCCGCTGGCCGAGGGATCCACCTCGGGCGCCACGGCGAAGCCGATCGCGGCGGTCGCGCCGGTGTCCTGCTTTCCTCGGCGGCGCGCAGGGCGCCGCCCTTCCCGCAGCCGGGGCAAGTCGCCATCAGCCGCGGCCGGAATTCCGGCCAGATTCGGCTCCGCAGTGACCTGCACCGCCGCGAGCGATCGTCCGAGCGCCGCCACCACGCGGGCCGCGAAGGCCGAAAGGCCCTCGACGCCGCGCTGCGGTCCCGGTAGCACAGCACGAGGTCCCAGCCAGATCCGCGGCGGCCAGCTGGGCGGCTTGCAGTCCACCTGTCTGCCCGGCCGCCCAGGGCGCGGCCACAGCCGCCCGGCGCACGGCCGCGGCGCCCGCGGCGAGATGACGGCGCGCCCGCGGCTGGACGGAGCAGGCTGTTGACCTTGCCCTTGGGGGAGGCCGCGCTGTTGAGCCGACCGGGCATCCGCCCGGACGAGAGAGCAATCCATGCGACCGGTGAGGATCGGCGAGTTCGCTCGCCTGTCCCGGCTGTCGCCCAAGGCCCTGCGCCGCTACGACGAGCCGGGGCTGCTGCGGCCCGCGCGCGTCGACCAGTATTCCGGCTACCGCCGGTACGAGGCCGGGCAGCTGGACCGGGCTCGCCGGGTGGCGTGGCTGCGCCAGACCGGCATGCCGCTGGCGCCCGATCGACGCAGCCCAGTCCCTGATCGCGATGCAGGCGCCGGAGGGCTGGGTGGCCGGGTTATCCAGATCGGCCCCGATATCGTTGCTCCCTGACGGACGCCCGACACGAACCGGGTGCTGCGGTGACTACGCAGCCCGGTGCGCCCGCCTCGACCCCCGGTCATGTCCCTGCGGTCCCCGATCCCGGCTCGGCCTTTGCCCGCTCGGACGCGGCGTTGTCTGGGCACGTCTCCTCGTCGCGGGTGGGAGGTGCTGCCGAAGACGCGGGTGCAGCCCGACACCCGGCACCGGCTCGTCGTGGCGAGCCCGCGCGGCGCGACCGTCGTCCGCCTCGACGTATTCCCGGACGGCGGCCTGGCCCGGCTCCGCGTGCGCGGTGAGGTGATGCCCGCTTCCGCCGCCGCAGGGCCGGCGCTGGCTGGACGCGCTGGCGTGGGCACGCCGGCGGCAAGTCGGCTGCAGGGCTGCGCCGGTAGCAGCCGGGTGCTGCGAGGCCGAAGAGGCGACTGCCCGGACGCCGCCGATATAGCATCCGAAAGTGGCATCGAGCAGCTCAGCTGGAGAAGCGTAATGGCAGCGTATGACTTCGTCATCATCGGCGGCGGCTCGGCAGGCAGCGCCCTGGCGAACCGGCTCTCAGCAGACCCGGCGAATCGCGTGCTCGTCCTCGAGGCCGGCCGGCCGGACTACATCTGGGATGTCTTCATCCATATGCCGGCCGCTCTCACCATCCCCATCGGCAACCGGTTCTACGACTGGCAGTACGAGTCGGAGCCGGAGCCCTACATGAACGGGCGGCAGGTCTACCACGCCAGGGGCAAGGTGCTGGGCGGTTCGAGCAGCATCAACGGCATGATCTTCCAGCGCGGCAACCCGATGGATTATCAGCGCTGGGCTGCCGATCCGGGGATGGCGGACTGGGACTACGCGCACTGCCTGCCGTACTTCAAGCGGATGGAAAACTGCCTGGCCGGCGGCGACGAGTACCGCGGCACCGACGGCCCGCTGGTGCTCGAGCGCGGCCCGGCCACGAATCCGCTGTTCACGGCGTTCTTCGCGGCCGTGCAGGAGGCCGGCTACTCGCTGACCGACGACGTGAACGGCTACCGGCAGGAAGGCTTCGCCCCCTTCGACCGCAACGTGCACCGGGGCAGGAGGCTCAGCGCCGCCCGTGCCTACCTGCACCCGGTACTGCGCCGCGCCAATCTCACGGTCGCCTGCCGGACGTTCGTCCGGAAGATTATCTTCCGGGGCAACCGTGCCGTCGGGGTCGAGTTCAGCCGGGGCGGCGAGCCGCAGCGGGTGCGCGCGAAAGAGGTCATCCTGTGCGGCGGCGCGATCAACTCGCCGCAGCTTCTGCAGCTGTCCGGGGTGGGCGGCCCGGATCTGCTGCGGCCGCTCGGCATCGACGTGGTGGCAGACCTGCCGGGTGTCGGCGAGAACCTGCAGGATCACCTGGAGGTCTACGTCCAGTACGCCTGCAAGCAGCCGGTTTCGGTGGCGCCGGCGCTGAAATGGCGCAACCGGCCGATCGTTGGGGCCAAATGGCTGTTCCTGCGCAGCGGTCCCGGTGCGACCAACCACTTCGAGGGCGGCGGCTTCGCCCGCAGCAACGACGATGTCGCCTACCCGAACCTGATGTTCCACTTCCTGCCCATCGCGATCCGCTATGACGGCTCGGCGCCGGCCGGGGATCACGGCTACCAGGTGCACATCGGACCCATGTACTCCGATTCGCGCGGCTCGGTGCGGATCACCTCCACAGATCCGGCGGTGCATCCGGCGCTGCGGTTCAACTACCTGTCCAGCGAGAACGACCGCCGGGAGTGGCTCGAGGCGATCGGTGTCGCCCGCCGGATTCTCACCCAGCCTGCCCTGGACGCCTACAACGACGGCGAGATCTCGCCGGGACCGGAAGTCGCGACCGACGAGCAGATACTCGACTGGGTCCGCCGCGACGGGGAGACGGCGCTGCATCCGTCCTGCACGGTCAAGATGGGCGTCGGTGACGGCTCGGTAGTCGACCCGGCCAGCATGCGGGTGCACGGCCTGGACGGCCTGCGGGTGGTCGACGCTTCGGTGATGCCTTACGTCACCAACGGCAACATCTACGCGCCGGTGATGATGATCGCGGAGAAGGCCGCCGACCGTATCCTGGGCAACACTCCGCTGGCGCCGTCCACTGCGAAGTTCTACCAGCACCAGCGCGACGCCGCGACTGCGGCGAGCGAGTAACGACCCGTCAGGCCGGGGCTGCCCCGGCCGGGCCGTTGCCGTCGCCGCGGCGCGATCCTGCACACTGGCCCGATGACCAATGACACCGATCCGCGTGATCCGCGCGGGCTGCGCGCCGACGCGCCGCTGCTGGACGCCTGGCTCCGGTTCACCGCGCAGGCGGAAGCAGGCGAGCTGACGCCGATGAGCGTGCCGGGCCATAAGCAGCGCCAGGACCTTGTCGGGGCCGTCGTCGCCGGAGATGCGCCGCTGTACGGCGGGCTCGACTCGATCAAGCACGCCGATGTCCTGCGCGCCGATGCAGAGGCGCGGGCCGCGGCGCTCTGGGGCGCTGACTGGTGCCGGTTCTCGGTGGCCGGCTCGACGCACGGGAACCAGGCCCTGGCCCTGGCCCTGGGCGTGCCGGGCCAGGAAGTGATCATCACCCGCACTCTGCACCGGTCGCTGCTGCTTGGCCTGGTACTCGCCGGGCTGCGGCCGGTCTGGGTGCGCCCGGAGATGGACCCGGCGTCCGGGCTGCCGCGAGCGGTCGCTGTCGACACTGTCCGCCACGCCCTGGCCGCTCACCCAGACGCCTGCGCGGTGTTCCTCGGCGATCCGTCCTACGTCGGGACCACCGGCGACCTGGCCGGGCACGCCGCCGCCGCGCATGCGGCCGGGGTGCCGCTGGTCGTCGACGCCGCCTGGGCGGCGCACCTGGGGTTCCATCCGGACCTGCCGCCGCACGCGATCGCCGCCGGCGCCGATGCTATGGTGACCAGCGCACACAAGGCGCTGCCCGCTTACACCCAGGGCGCGCTGGTGCTCGCCCGGACGCAGCGGCTGGATGCCGCCCGGCTGGACCGGGCCTTCGAGGCGACCCACACCACCAGCCCGACGGGGTCGATCATGGCGAGCACCGATGCGGCGCGGGCACTGCTGGCTCGTGACGGCAAGGAACTGTGCGCCCGGCTGCTGCGCGTTGTCGCGACGGCCAGGCAGCGGCTGCGCGAAGTGCCGGGGGTCAGCGTGCTCGAGGGTCCTGGCGTGGAGCCGACGAAGCTGGTCGTGCTCCTGGCCGGGACGGGCGCGCACGGAATCGCGGTCGAGGCCGACCTGATCGCCGTCGGCATGCCGGTCGAGATGGCCGACCGCGACACCATCATCCCGATCGTGACCATCGCCGACGACGTGCAGCAGGCGGCGGCGTTCACCGACGTGCTCGCGGCGTCCATTGAGCGGCACCGCGGCGCGCCCCGCCATCCCGTGGCCGCGGCTGCCTGGACGGTCACGCCGCAGACTGTGCTGCCGCCCAGGGAGGCATTCTTCTCGCCAAACGAGACCGTCGGCGCCGATGCTGCCATCGGCCGGGTCAGCGCGGAACTGATCGCGCCGTATCCGCCGGGCGTGCCGGTCCTCGCGCCAGGGGAGCTGATCACCCGTGAGGCACTGCAGGCGCTGCGCGAGGTTCATGCCGACGGCGGCCGGATCGCCTACGCGGCCGATCCCACCCTCGGCACGCTTCAGGTCATCCGCGGCTGAGAAGATCGAGACCAATCGATGCCGGGCGACTGGAGGCCGTGATGACGTTTGCCTTGACCGGTGCCGAGCGGGACCAGTTCCTCGCCGATCTGCACGTCGGGGTACTGAGCGTCGCCGCGGGCGACGGCCGCGGGCCGATCACCGTCCCGGTGTGGTACAGCTACCAGCCCGGCGGCCAGGTCAGCGTGATCACCGGCCGCAGCTCACGCAAAGCGCAGGCCATCCGCGCGGCCGGGCGGATGAGCCTGTGCGCCCAGGACGAGGCACCCCCGTACCGTTTTGTGAGCGTCGAGGGTCCGGCCGCCATCGAGGAGGTCGAATTCGAGGAGCGGCTGGCTATGGCGCACCGTTACCTCGGTGGCGAGGGCGGGGATCAGTACATGGCGGCCAACGCCGACTCGGCCCGCGAGGACATCGTGATCCGGCTGACCCCGGAGCATTGGCTGACCGCCGATTTCAGCAGGCAATCCGGCTGACGCGGCTGCGACTTTCATGATCCGGTAAAAAAGGCGTCTCGGCAGGCGCCGACTTTACCGGATCACGAATTCGCCGGGCCGGAGTAGCTGAGCTGAGCGCCGCGCGGGCGGAGGCGGTGCCGTCCTGGAGTATCTGCGCGGCGCGGGAACGCCGTTCGTCGTCCGGCGCCGCGGCTAGGCTGATGCGCACGAGAGCCGCCGCCGCCCGGGCTCCCGCTTCCGCGAGCAGGGCCGCGGTGATGGCGTCGCCGCGCAGGTTCGGGTTGCCGGCCGCTGCCAGCTGCGCGGCCAGCTCGACGATCTGCATCGGGACTGCGGCAGCCGCCGCCAGCGCCGCGCCGACACCGGCGGCAGCACCGGAGCCGGCCGGCCTCGGCGCCGCTGGTCACGGCGTCCCGGCTGCCGGACCGGGTCTGGCCTTCCGGTCGTAGCGCGGGGCGGGGTAGAGGACCGTCTTGGTCTCGGTGAACGTCTCGATGGGGTACCGGCCGCCGACCCGGCCGCGGCCGCTGACGCTGCCCGCCCGGCCGCCGAACGGCAGGTGCGACTCCCACAGGTTCGTCGAGGCGTTGACGTTGACCCAGCCGGCCCTGGCCTGCTCGGCGAATGCCAGGCCGCGCTCGAGGTCCTCGGTAAACACGGCCGCCGTGAGCCCGTACGGGGAGGCGTTGGTCAGCTCCAGGGCCTGGGCGGCGGACTGCACTTCCACGACCGGAATCACCGGCCCGAACGTCTCCTCCCGCTCGATTGCCATCCCCGGCGTCACGCCGTCGATCACGGTCGGCTCGGCGTACAGCGCGGTGGGGAACCCGGTGGCCCGCTGCCCGCCGCAGCAGACTCGCGCCCCGCTACGCGCCGCGCCGGCAATGTGCCGGTCGAACTTGGCGGCGGTCGGCTCGTTGTTCAGCGGGCCCATAGTCGTCGCGTCGTCGAACGGATCCCCGAGCCTGACCTGCGCCTTGGTGGCGGCCACTACCCGGTCCACGAACTCGGCGCGCACGGCTGCATGCACCAGGAAGCGCTCGCCCGCGGTGCAGCTCTGGCCGGCGCACAGGAAAGCGGCCTCCAGCGCCGCCTCGGTCGCCAGCTCGAGGTCGGCGTCGTCGAGGATCACCATCGGCCCGTTGCCGCCCAGTTCCAGCAGCTGCGTCTTGCCAGCAGCACGCGCGGCCACGCTGGCTCCCGTCTCGACCGAGCCGATGAAGCCGACGCCGGCCACGCCCGGATGGCCGACCAGGGCATCGCCGGCCACCGGGCCGGGACCGGAGACGAAATTGAAGACGCCGGCGGGCAGTCCCGTCGCCGCGATGGTCTCGGCGAGCATCGCGCAGCAGGCTGTCGTGGATGGCGCCGGGACCCAGATCACCGCGTTACCGGCCGCCAGCGCGGGCGCGAAGAGCTCGGCGCCCATCGTGTAAGGCCAGTTCCACGGGCTGACGACGGCGACCACGCCGAGCGGGACCCGGCTGATGAGAACGCGGCGCTGCGCGGAACTCGACGCGGGCAGCGATCCGGCCGCGCGCTTGGCGTCCTCGCCGGCCATCCGGAAGTACTCGGCCAGTTCATCGACTTCATCGCGGGCCTCCGCGGCGAGCGGCTTGCCCTGATCGCGGGACAGCACCTCGGCCAGCTCGTCGCGGCGGCTGCGAATTGAGTCCGCGATCTGCCCGCACCAGCCCGCCCGCTCGAACGGCGACGCGGCTGCCCAGGCAGGCCAGCCGGCGGAAGCCGCCGCCACCGCGTCATCGACGTCACCGCGGCCCGCGACGGCAACCGACGCGAATGTCTGGCCGGAGGACGGGCTGACGGCGGGCGCCGGGCCGGCCTCGCCGGCCCGCCAGCTGCCGCCGATATACAGCAGGTGCTCACGCATCGATCGCTCCCTCGCGCTGGGACGCGGCACAGAGCTTGCCAGGCCCGGCCGGGGAGTCGGGCGGCATCCGGTAGGCCGGCCCGGAGATGGACGGCGCGGCGACGCAGGCGCCCGTGTCGTCGAACACCGGCGATGCCACGGCGACGAGCCCGTCCTCCAGCTCGGCATCGGCCGTGGCATAGCCATTGCGGCGAGCGGCCGCCAGGTCGGCTTCGAGAGCCGGATGCGTCGTGATCGTCATGTCGGTGTAGCGCTCCAGCCGATCAGCAACGGATATCGCGCCGTGGGCGAGCAGCACCTTACCGCTGGCTACGGCATGTGGCTTGGTGCGCCGGCCAATCCAGCCGCATGAGCAGCTGAGGATATAGGTGCCCGGTATCACCGCCACGTTCATGATGCCGGCGCCGTCCGCTACCGCGAGGTTGATAGTCTCGCCGGTTTGCTGCGAGAGCTTCTCCATCGCTGGCTGCATCGACGGAACTAGGTCGAAGCTCCGCAGCGCCAGCCTGCCGAGCCGGATCACCTCAAGCCCCAGCCGGTACCGCCGGCCCGACCGGGCCAGCAGGCCTGCCCGCTCCAGCACCGCTGCGAGGCGGGACGTCGTCGATTTATGCACGCCATGGACTTTGCCATCTCAGTGACGCCGAGTTCGACTTGCGAGTCGTCGAAGCTCGTCAGCAGGGCCAGCGCCGCTCGGCAGACTGATACGTTGCGCCAGCAGCAACGACGTTCTCGGGCACGCAATCAGAATGGCGGCGATTCCGCGCCCAAGTCAACCGGGCGGAACCCGAGGTTTTACCGCTTCCCGGATGTATTGTGCCGTTGACAACCTACGTTGCCGCAATCCGCCCGTCCGCCAGCAGGGAGCAGACGTGGGAAATCAGCCGCCGGGCTCGGCGGATACCGCCGCGCCAGCGCACGATCCGCTGCCGGAGGCCAAGGAGCTCGCCGAGGGCGCGGCGGGCGCTGGACTTGGCCTCAAACTGCTCGGCGGGCTGGCCGTGCGCGTGGTCTGCCCGGACTTCCCGCCCCGGCTGCGCCGGGACCAGGATATGGACTTTGGCTGCCTGGCGAAGGGCCGCAAAGACGTGGCGGCTTACCTGGAGCGCAGCGGCTGCCGGCCGGACCGGCGGTTCAATAACCTGAACGGCGACCGGCAGATGTACTTCACCGCTCCTTCGGGGCGGCCGATCGACGTGATGGTGGACCGGCTCACGATGTGCCACGCGCTCGATTTCCGGCCGAATTTCGGGCGGCTGCCGCTCACCCTGGACGCGGTCGATCTGCTGCTGTCGAAGCTGCAGATCGTCGAGCTCAATGCGAAAGACGCCCGGGACGTAATGCAGCTGCTCGGTGCTCTTCCGCTGCGCAAGGCCAGTGCCGCAGATGGCGCGGGCGGTCGGCCCGCGGTCGCGTCCCCGTTTATCGATACGCAGCGGCTCGCCAAGGTGGTGGGCGCTGACTGGGGCTGGTGGCGGACGGTGACCGGCAACCTCACGAAGTTCCCCTCGCTGGTCAGCGAGAGCCCGGAACTGCTGCCACCGGACCCGCCCTGCGACCCGCTCGATCAAGCGCGGCAGCTGCTGGAGCTAGCCGATGCGGCACCGAAGGGAGTTAAATGGCGGTTGCGCGCGAACGTCGGTGATCGTGTCCGCTGGTATGAACTGCCCGAGGAAGTGGGACATTGACCCGGCTCGTGATCGTTTCGTCGCAACAAGTACTTGACGCCCCGTTGCAGCGGATGCTACTACGTTGCACTGGAGACGTTCCAAAAGGCATAGTGACGGCATGAAGATCTTCTTTGCCACTGATATCCACGGCTCGGAAGTCTGCTGGCGCAAGTTCCTGAACGCCGCAGCCTTTTACCAGGCCGACCTCGTCGTGCTAGGCGGGGACGTCACCGGCAAGGTGATGGTCCCGATTACTGCTCATACCGGCTATTGGCAGGTGTCGCTCGGCGGTGAGGCGCACCGGATGGAAACCCAGCAGGAACTGGACGAGATCAGGCGCCAGATCCGCAATCGGGGCTCCTATCCGGCTGTCGTCACCCCGGACGAGCTCACGGAGCTCAGCTCGCAAGAGGGCGCGGTCGACCGCAGGTTCTCGGCCGAGATGATCAGCTCCCTGGACCGCTGGATGGATATGGCCGACGGCAAGCTCGGCGGCGGCAGCATTCCGTGCATTCTCAACGGCGGAAACGACGACATCTGGGAGATCGACGACGTCATCGAGGCGTCACCGTGCGTGACCTTCGGCGAGGGCAAGTCCGTCGAACTCGACGGGGGATTTCACCTCGTCTCGATGGGCTGGACCAATCCGACCCCCTGGAACACCTTCCGCGAGGCGCCGGAGGCGGAGCTGGCGGCCAAGATCGAGGCCGTGGCCAGCCAGGTGCCCGACATGGAAAGAACGATCTTCAATTTCCATGCCCCGCCGTACGGCACCGGCCTGGACGAGGCTCCGGCGCTCGACTCGACGCTGCGGCCCACGCACGGCGGCGCGGTCATGAAGGCCGTGGGCTCTACCGCCGTCCGCGACGCCATCCGCCGCCATCAGCCGATGCTGTCGGTGCACGGGCACATCCACGAGAGCCGTGGGATCAAGAAGATGGGCCGGACGCTGGCTATTAATCCGGGCAGCGTCTACGGCGACGGCGTCCTGCAGGGCGCGCTGCTCGAGCTGAACCCGAAGAAGGGGAAAGTCACCAAATACCTTCTCGTTAACGGCTGATGCCGAGGTTTCTCCATACGGGGGCAACATGACGGGCTGGCCAGGTGCCCCTGCGAGCCCACTACTGAGAGGCGGAAATGGCGACTGAAGCGGTCGGCGGCGAGACGCCGACACTGTTCCTGCGAAAGGCAACGGGCCTGGTCCGTGGCTGGTCGGTCCGGGACTCGATGATCTACGCCTGCCTGGCAACCAACTTCGTGACCCTCGGGCTCTACGAGTTCACCTTTGCCGGCCCGGCATTCCCCAAGGGCCAGCTGATTACGTCGATCCTGATCTCGGCCGTCTTGGTGTCGTTCCTGGTGATCGCCTACACAGGTCTCATCGTGACCATCCCGCGCGCTGGCGGTGATTATGTCTGGCAGACCCGGATCCTCGGCAGCGGCGTCGGCTTCGTCATGGCCGCAACAGGATGGTGGTTCATCCTCTGGCTGTGGGCACCCATCTACGGCAACATCCTCTCGGTGCAGCTGTTCCAGCCGCTGTGGGCAACTCTGGGAGATCCCGGCGGAGCAGCATGGTTCGCGTCGAAGAACGGAATCTTCGTCGTCTGCCTGATCACCATCGCGCTGGCTGGCGTTTTTGTATCACTTGGGATGTCCGGGTACGCCAGGATCCAGAAGTGGTGCTTCGCCGGCGGCCTTATCGCATTCGCGGTAGTCGTGCTGCTGCTGCTCCTCAACTCGCATGCGAACTTCATCAGCTCGTTCAATCTCGAGGCGCACAAGATTTTCGGCATCAAGAACGCCTATGGGGCCACGGATAAAGCCGCCGCCGGGATCAAGGGCTACGCGCCGTCGTCCCTCGGCTTCGGCCCGCTGGGGCCGACGATGCTTCTGGTGCCAGCGATGATGTTCTTCATCCTGTGGCCGAACTGGGGCTCCACGCTCTACGGCGAGATCCGCGGCGCGAGCGACTTCAAGCGCGTTTTCACCGGCATGTTCGCCGGGCTGTGGATCACCGTCATCCTCACCGTGATCTTCCTGCTGCTGATAGCTAAGACCGTCGGCTGGGATTTCTACCAGAACGCCAACGCTACTTTCTACAACGCCAATTCGAGCATCCCGATCTGGCCGTACCCGTTTATGTTCGCTGGCTGGCTGGTTCACAACACCGCCTTCCAGGTCATCCTGATCCTGGCGCTGAGCCTGTGGTTCTTCGGCTGGGTGGGAACCCTGTTCCTGTCCTCGACCCGGGTCATCTTCGCAGCCGCCTTTGACCGGGTGCTCCCGGACCGGGCAGCCGAAGTGTCGGAGAAGCGCAAGGTCCCGGTCTACTCGCTGATTCTGATGCTGCTCCCGGCGGTGGGACTGAGCGCGGTCTACGCATATTCCACGACGTTCCGGACCTACACGCTGGATGCGACGCTGGTCATCGCGGTGACCTACCTGTTCAGCGCGATCGCCGTGGTCATCCTGCCCTGGCGCAAGCCAGACCTGTGGCGCGCGTCGCCGGCCAGCAGGATTAAGGTCTTCGGCGTGCAGATCGTCCCGGTCGCCGGGGTCGTGACTATAGGGCTGCTGGCCTTCAATCTGTACGAGTGGTTCTCGAACAGCCTCTACTTCGTGAACAACGCATCGTCGCTGGTCTTCATGGGCGCGATGTATGTGCTGGCGATAGTCGTGTACGTGTTCGCGCGGCTGGTGCGGCGTCGCCAGGGCATCGATCTCGGCCTGATCAACAAGGAGATCCCGGTCGAGTAGCAGGACCGGGCCCGACGTTGTCGGCCTCGCACCGGCCCCGTCGTCTCACCAGTGGTGGGCGGCGGGGCCGGTCTGCCCGGCCACGTTCAGCGCGGGCCGGCCGCAGGCAGCTGGAATCAACGATCGGCAGGAAATAGCGGCATGAACGACATCCCGAGCCGGGCAAGCGCCGTAATCATCGGCGCCGGCATCGTCGGCAACAGCCTCGCCTATCACCTCGCGCGGCTCGGCTGGCGCGATCTCGTGCTGGTGGACAAGGGCCCGATGCCCAATCCCGGCGGGTCAACCGGCCATGCCTCCAACTTCATCTTCCCGATCGAGTACTCCAAGATGATGATGGAGCTGACCCGCGACAGCACCGAGCAGTACAAGGATCTCGGCGTCTTTACCGAGAGCGGCGGGATCGAGGTCGCCCGCAGCCAGGCGCGGATGACCGAACTGCGCCGCCGCTGCTCGGCGGCCAGGGCCTGGGGGATCCCCGGTCGGCTGCTGCCGCCCGCCGAGGTCGGCAAGCTGGTCCCCTACCTGGATGAGTCGGTGATTCTCGGCGGAGCCCATTTCCCCACCGTCGGGGTGGTGGACTCGCTGCGCGCCGGGACGCTGATGCGGGAGGAAGCGCAGCGGCTCGGCGCACTGCAGGTGCTCGCGGGCGCCGAGGTGCTCGGCATCGACTCCTCAGCGCAGGGCCGGATCAGCGGCGTACGCACCAGCCGCGGCGACATCGCCACCGGCGTGTGCGTGATCTGCTGCGGCGTGTGGAGCCCCCGGATCGCGGCGATGGCCGGAGCCCGGATACCGCTGACCCCGATCGTGCACCAGATGATCAGCGTGGGACCGATCCCGCTGTTCGCCGACACCGCCGGGGAGATCGAGTACCCGATCGTGCGGGACGTGGACACCAACATGTACGAGCGCCAGCACGGCGGCGACATGGAAGTCGGCTCCTATGCGCACCGCCCGATCATCGTGGCGCCCGATCAGATTCCCTCGATCGAGGAGGCTGCGCTCTCCCCGACCGAGCTGCCGTTCACCCAGGATGACTTCGACCCCCAGCTCGCGGAAGCGCTGGAGCTGATGCCGGATCTGCTGGGAGATGAGCGCGCGGGTATTCGTTATGCGATTAATGGTCTTATCTCCATGACGCCCGACGGGCATCCCGCGCTCGGTGAAACGCCCGAGGTTCCTGGCCTGTGGTCGGTGGCCGCGAGCTGGATCAAGGAAGGGCCGGGAATCGGCCGGGCGGTAGCCGAGTGGATGAGCGGCAAGACCCCCGAGATCGACATTCACGAGGCTGACATCGCCCGGTTCTACCCGCACCAGCGGACGGCCGCGCACGTCACCGCCCGTGCCCGCGAGGGCTTCAACAAGATGTACGGGATCGTCCACCCGGCCGAGCAGTGGGAGTCCGGCCGGCCGCTCCGGCTCAGCCCGGTCTACCAGCGCGAGCGCGAGCTTGGCGCGGTGTTCTACGAGACCGCGGGCTGGGAGCGGCCGCACTATTACGCCGCCAACGAAGGACTGCTCGAGCGTTACTCCGGGCAGCTGATGTACCGGGAGGCCGAGTGGGAGGCGCGCTGGTGGTCGCCGATCATCAACGCCGAGCACCTGGCGATGCGGGACGCCTGCGGCCTGGTCGACCTGACCGCTTTCGCGATCCTCGACATCACCGGGCCCGGCGCGCTCGCCGCCGTGCAGGCACTGGCGGTCGCCCAGCTGGACGTCCCGGTCGGCCGGGTCGTCTACACCTCGCTGCTGGATGACCGCGGCGGCTTCAAGGCCGACCTGACGATCATGCGGCTGGGGCTGCAGCGGTTTCGCGTCGTGACCGGCGGCGCCACCGGGATGACTGACCTCAAGTGGATCCGCGATCATCTCCCGGCCGACGGCAGCGCGGCCGTGGCCGACCTGACCTCGGCGTGGACCACCCTCGGCCTGTGGGGGCCGCGGGCCAGGGCCGTCCTGCAGGCGGTGACGGCCGACGACGTGTCCCGGGCCGGCTTTGCGTTCGGGACCTGCCGCGAGATCGAGATCGGCGCCGCCGCTGTGCTCGCGTCGCGCATCTCCTACGTCGGCGAGCTCGGCTGGGAGCTGCACGCGCCGATCGAGCAGGGCGCCGCGCTGTGGGACGCGGTCTGGGATGCGGGCCGGCCGAGCGGCCTGGTGCCCGTGGGCATCGGCGTCTACGGCACCACGGGCCGGATGGAGAAGGGCTACCGCGCCTACGGCAACGAGCTGGACGCTGACTACAACCTGGTCGAGGCCGGGATGACGCGGCCCAGGGTGAAGCCGCAGGACTTCGTCGGCAGGGCCGCCTACACTGAGCAGCGCGCCGCCCCGCCGGCCGCCGTGCTGTGCACCCTCACCGTGGACGACCACACCTCCGCATCCGGCCAGCTGCGCTACATGCTCGGTGGCGAGCCGATCCTCACCGCCGCGGGCGAGCCGCTGATCGACGCGAAGGGCAGGCACTCCTACGTGACCAGCGCCGGCTCGGGGCCCTCGGTGGGCAGGCACCTGCTGATGGCCTACCTCCCGCCGGAGCAGGCGGCCGAGGGCACCCGGCTCGCCGTCGAGTACCTCGGCGAGCAGTACCCGGTGACCGTCGCCGTGGCCGGATCGACGCCATTGTTCGATCCGGCCAACGAGCGGATCAGGAGCTGAGGACGGTGCAGGTCGCAGTCTGCGTCAAGCGGGTGCCGATGGTCGGCGGCAAGATCATGGTGACCGCCGACGGGCAAGACATTGACAGCAAAACGTCCGGTTTCACCGTCAGCCCGCACGAGGAGTGCGCGGTCGAGGAGGCGGTGCAGATCGCCGGGCGGCTCGGCGGCAGCGTCACCGTCATCACCCTCGGGCCACCGGAGGCCGCCGAACAGCTGCGCGACATGCTGGCGCTCGGCGCGTCCCGCGCGGTCCTGCTGGAAACCGACGGCCGCGAATGGGGCCCGATCGCCACCGCGGCAGCAATCGCCGATGCGGCCCGCGACGGCGGATTCGACCTGCTGCTGTTCGGCAACGAGGCGGCCGACACGGGGGACTACCAGGTGGGCGTGCGGGTCGCGCACGCGCTCGGGCTGCCCTGCGTGACCGGGATCAAGAAGCTGGAGATCTCCGCTGCCGCCGACAGCGCCACGGCGCGGCGTGACTACGCCGGCAGCGAGGAGGCCTTCGGCATCCCGCTGCCGGCCGTGGTGACCGTCAAGGAGGGCATCAACCTGCCGCGGTACCCGTCGCTGCCGGGACGGCTGCGGGCCAAGCGGGCGCCGATCGAGCGGCTTGCGCCGCGGTGGCAGCCCGAGGGCCTGCGCAAGGAACTGCTGCGGGTGCCGGCCGCGGCGAAGAAGCGGGCACAGGTCCTCGGCAACGGCGCCGACGCGGTGCCGGCGCTGGTGACGCTGCTGGACGAGCTGGGAGTGCTGTAGTGATGCGAGTGCTGCCATGACTGTGCTGTGCCTGGTGGAGCGGGACGGGAACGGCGCCGCCGATGCCTCGCTGCGCGCCCTGTCGTTCGCCCGGCAGCTGGCGGCATCATCCGGCGAGAGCCTGGCAGCGGCGCTGTTCGCCACGGCCGGCGATGTGCCCGCAGCGGTTCTGGGATCCGCCGGTGCCGCCGATGCCTATGCGGTCGCGTCGACGCGGCTGGCTGGTTATGCGCCGGTTGCCTGGGCCAGGGCGCTGCAGCAGCTGATCGCGGCCTGCTCGGCCACGGCGGTCGTCGCGGCCGGGACCGACCGGGGCAGCGAGGTACTGGCCCATCTGGGCGCGATCACCGGCCTGCCGGTGGCGGCGGGCTGCGCCGCGGCGGTTCGCACGTCGCCGGGCTCCTGCCGGCTGGTGCGCCAGCGGTGGGCGGGCAGCCTGCTGGAGGATGCGGTGCTCGAGGCGTCGCCCGCGCTGCTCACCGTCGCCGTGGACGCGGTGGCCGCCGAGCCGGCGGCGGTGCCGGGGGCGCCGGCGGTGACGGTGACGGTGACGGTGCACGAGTGTGCACCCGAGCTAGCTGACGCCGACGTGGCCGTCTGCGCGGTCGAGTCGGCCGAGCGCAGCGGCGGGGTTTCGCTGGCCACTGCACGCGTGGTGGTCGGTGGCGGCCGGGGTGTCGGCAGCCCGGAGGGCTTCGCGGTCCTGGAGGAGCTGGCAGGCCTGCTCGGCGGGGCGGTCGGCGTGTCCCGTGTCGTCACCAGCCAGGGCTGGCGGCCGCACAAGCAGCAGGTGGGCCAGACCGGCACCCGGATCTCGCCCGAGCTCTACCTAGCCTGCGGGATCAGCGGGGCGATCCAGCACATGGCCGGGTGCCAGAGCGCGAAGCACATCGTCGCGGTCAACACCGATCGGGACGCGCCGATCATCTCCCGCGCCGATTATGCGGTGATCGGTGATCTGGGCCAGGTCCTTCCGGCCCTCGTGACCGCGATCCGGGCCAGGGGCACTGCGCCGCGGGGCGGGCCGGACGACGTCGGCCCGCCGTATCACCCGCCGCAGACCGCTAGCCCCTCGTGATGGCCTCGAGATTCTCGCGTGCGGTCTGAGTCAGCGGGTGATCAGGGCCCAGGGCCCGCTCGCAGTCGGCGCTGGCGCGCTGAAAGATCGTGATGGCATCGGTCATCCGCCCGGCTGTGTGATAGGCGTGGCCGAGGTTGCTGCGCGAGCCCAGAGTATCGGGATGGTCGGGCCCCTTGACCCGCTCCAGGTCGGCGATGGTGCGCTCATAGAGCGGGATCGCGTCCGACAGCCGTCGGCCGGAGTGGTAGGCGGAGGCGAGATTCGCCCGCGCGGTCAGGGTGTCGGGGTGGTCGGGTCCCTGGACCCGCTCGCGGTCGGCCAGGGTCCGCTCGTAGAGCGCAATCGACTCCTTCGGGCGCCGGGCCGAGTGGTAGGCGTGGGCGAGATTGCCGCGTGCGGTCAGGGTGTCGGGGTGGTCGGGTCCCTGGACCCGCTCGCGGTCGGCCAGGACGCGCTCGTAGATCGGCATCGCCTGCTTCAGGCGCCCCGCGGTGCGGTGGGCGTAGGCGAGGTTCGCCCGCGCGGTCAGGGTGTCGGGGTGGTCGGGTCCCTGGACCCGCCCGCGGTCGGCCAGGACGCTCTCGTAGAGGGCAATCGCATCCTTCGGCCGGTCCGCACCGCGGTAGGCCTCGGCAAGCTCGGCGCGGGCGACCAGGGTGTCGGGGTGGTCGGGTCCCTGGACCCGCTCGCGTTCGGCGAGGTTGCGCTTGTGCAGGGTAATCGCGTCATCGACGCGGCCTGCCGCCAGATAGGCCCGGGCGAGGCTGCTGCGGGCGGCAAGGCTATCCTGGTGGCCTGCCCCGAGGACGGCGACCCGGTCGGCCAGTACCCGCTCGTACAGCGGGATCGCGTCGGCCAGTCGGCCGGCGGCGTGATAGGCACCGGCGAGATTGCGGCCCGCGGCGACAGTGTCGGGGTGAGCCGGACCGAGAATCTGCTCCCGGTCGACCAGGGTGCGCTCGTAACCGCTGATCGCGTCGTCGAGCCGGCCTGCCAGTCCGTAGCTTTCGGCCAGCTTCTCCCTGGCGAGCAGCGTATCGGGGTGATCGGGCCCCAGGATCCGGCTGTTGGCACCGATCAGTGCCTGCCAGTAGGCAGTGGCCGCCTCGGCGAGCCCGGCCCGGTCGAGGCTCTCGCCGGCCCGCACGAGCAGGGGATGACAGCCCGTGCTCCAGAGCAGTTCGCCGGTGCACTCGCGGATGCTGGCAGCGCAGTCCCGCAGCGCCTGGGCCAGCAGCGGGTGCACCTCACCGTCCGGCCACGCCTGGGCTACCGCGCTGGCGGCGGCCAGGGCGGCCTGATCGCGGTGCTCGGGCGAAACGAAGCTCCGGATGGCACGCTGGATCATCGCGTGCACCCGGATGGTGCGCGAATCGCTGGCGGGGTCGACGGCCAGCAGGCTCAGCCGGCCGAGAGTGCTGACGGCCTCGCGGACCTGCGTTTCGCCCGCGGCAGCGTCAGGCCGGCCGGTGATGTAGCTGCACGCGGCCTGGCTCAGGACGACCGAGCCAGGGATACCGCCCGGATCGAGGAGCGCGAACAGGGTCAGCGTCGCCCACGCCGCGCGGCCCGGCGTGAACTGCTGGGCGCGGTCGACAGCCAGCGACCAGGTCGTGAGCGCCGCCGGCGGAATGGCGTCGGCCACCCCGCCGGCGAGGCGGCGCTTTCGCTCGGCGAACAGGGACCGGTACTCGCGGCAGTCGAGCCTGCTGTCAGCCATGACCGCAGTGGCATGCGCGAGCGCAATCGGCAGGCACTGCAGGTCCTCGGCAAGGTCCAGCGCGCCGAACCGGAGGTCGGGATCCTCTTTCAGCGCCGTTGTCAGGTAATTGACCGCCTCGCGGCGAGTGAACGGCCCCACCGGCACCGTTCTGCGGTGATGCCCGTTCACGTCGGTGGCCGCGGCCCGCGTGGTCACAACTACCCGGCCCGCGGGGCCCTGCGGCCACAGGCCGTCCAGGTCGTGGTAATCACCGAGATCATCGAGAACTGTCAGCCACGGACGGCCGGTGCCTGCCAGGTACGCCAGGAACCTGGCCGCGGCCGATTCGGGATCCTCCGCCTGGCCGGCGGCGCCGACCTCCGTCCAGGCCTGCGCGTAACCGGTCACGATCGCCTCACGGCTGGCCGCGTTCACCCACACGAGCAGGTCGATGGCCCGGTTAGCCCACAGTGTCCGGGCCAGGTCGACCGCGAGCTGCGTCTTCCCGGTGCCCCCGGTGCTGTCTGTGCTAGCGGTGCTGCCCGTGCTGCCCGTGCTGCCCGTGCGGGCCGCGGCCGGGAGCGCGTCGGCCAGCACGGTGGTCTCGCCTGGGCAGAGCTCCCCGGCCAGGCCCAGCCCTGTCTCCGGCCGCTGGTAGTAATTGTCAGCAAGTGGCGGTATCGCACCGGACCGGGCCGGCCAGCTCACCCGCTGGGACGCAGCGCGGTCAGCACTGGCGCCGATCGCACGGCTGTCCATGGCTGCCGTCACCACCACTCAGTAATCGCCCAGTGACACGTACAGACTACGACGTAACGGCCCGGCATCCCGGCAAACTGCGACGATCGAGGCCGCATCTTGGACGGACGGCAGGTTGGCAGCGCCTCGCGGCTGCTGGCCAGGAGAGACGGGCGGCACCGCCAGGCGCAGGAGTCCTGACAGAATCGGCCGCAATCGATAGCGTTCCTGACATGACGGTGAAACTCGTGGTCCTGTACACAAATCCAGTGGATGCAGACGCATTTGACCGGCATTACCTCGGCGTCCACATGCCGCTCGCGGCGAAGATGCCCGGCTTGCAGCGGGCTGAGGCCGGCCGGTTCACCGCCGCCCTCGACGGCGGGGATGCCACCTATTACCGGGCCGCTGCGCTGTACTTTGCCGATCAGGACGCGATGCACGCGTCTCTGCGGTCGCCGGAAGGCCGGGCCACCGCGGCGGACTTTCAGCAGATTGCCCCGCCGGGCACGAGAATGCTCGTCGAGATCCTGGACGACTGAGCCGGCCGCCGATACCACCTGGGCCGATAGGAGCTGGCTCGTCAGGCAGGCTGCTGTGCGCCGCGGGGGGGTGCTGGCTCGGGCGCGTCGCGGCGACCGCGGCGCCACGCCCACGTGGCGGCGATGGCCAGCGCCGCGGAGCAGGCCGCGGCGACGACAAGGCCGATGACGGCGACCAGGCCGTGGCTCCAGCCGGTGGCCTGGGAACAGAACGACACCGCGGCGCTGAAGTCGGTGTAGCCCAGGCCCCAGCCCACTGGCTCCCTGGCCGGAACCGGCAGCCGCTGCAGTGCCTGCACGATCTGCCAGACGAGATCGCCGAGGTAGCAGATGATCACGATCTCGAGCAGCAGCCAGCACGGCAGCCGCGGTCTGGCCCGCCGCGCCAGCGCGGCGACTGCTGTCGCGCCGAGCAGCGCGGTGGACCCGACCCCGCCGAGGCTCACGGCTACGTTGCCCCGGGGGCTCAGTTTCTGCGAGTCTTAGAGATTGCAGCCGGTGCAGTGGTCCCCTGCCCTGCTCCGGTAGATCACGAAGGTGGCGCGGCCGTCGCCGGGCAAGCGGGCGACCGTTGTGTGGCCGATCTCGTGTGTGATCACCATGACCGCCGCGATGACGGGAGCGAGGAAGACCACCAGGCCAACGCCGCCGGCGATCCGGGCCTGCCGCCGCCAGGATCCGGTCATGGGGCGCTTACCGGTTCCCGCGGACGTCCGGGCCTGGCTGGGGAGCAGAGCCGGGCCGGTCGGGCGGCCGGCTATCGCCCGGACTCCAGCCGGTTTCGATGAGCGGCTGCGGTTCGGTGGCTCGCCAGATCTCGCGGACCAGTACCTGCAGTGCGCCTGCTGTCGGGATCGCGAGCAGTGCTGCCACGAAACCCCCGAAGATCCCGCCGACCCAGTCCCCGATCGATGCTCCGACCAGGATGGAAACCAGCACTAGCAGCGGGCTGACCTGCACCGTGCGGCTCATCACGACCGGGTTCAGCACGTGATTCTCGACCTGCGTATAGACCAGGAATACGACGAGGGTGATGATGCCCGCCGTCAGTGAGCGGCCGGCCGCGAACAACACGGTTGGTATGCCCGCCAGCGCGCCGCCGATCATGGGAAGGAAGTCGACCAGTGCTACCCACAGTGCCCACAAGAACGGATACGGGACGCCGAGCACGAGCAGCGTGATGAACACGACGACTCCGGCTATGAGCGATGTCGCGAAGTTGCCCAGCATGTACCCGGTGACCGAGCGGTTCACCTCGCGCCCGATCCGCGAGTAACGCCCGGCGCGCGCTGCTGACATCAGGCCGAGCAGACCGGACCGCATCTTCGGGCCCTCGAGCAGCAGCAGCACCACCAGCACGAAGATGGTGATCAGCGCTATGACGAGGGTAACGGCGCCCTTGCCGAGGCTGAGCGCAGGCTTGGCCAGGTTCTCCCCGAAGCTCTCCAGCTTGGGCGCGCTCTTCATAATCCACGACTCGACGTGATACTTGGTGACCAGGTGCCCGACCCCAGCCTGTGCCGTGCTCCGCCTGGCTGACATACACGGGCAGCTTGGTCGCCAGCCCCGAGGTGGCGTTGGCCAGCGGGTAGCCAAACGCCACCGCCAGGCCGATGAAAACCAGCAGGCCCCATAGCGTCACCACGGATACGGCCAGTCCGCGCCGCGGCACGCCCCAGTGCTGCAGAACCACCACGAGCGGGTTGAGGATCAGGGCCACGAATCCCGCAGCGACAAGGATCAGGGCGACATCACGCAGCCGGTAGATCAGCTTGCCGGCCAGGTAAACTGCGACCACTACCGCGACGGTGGCCAGGATGGCCCTGAGCGGAACTCCTCGGGAGTCCGCGGCCCGCCAGAGCAGTTCCCATCCTCCAGCCGACCATCATGGCAGCCGCGGGCACGGGTGATCATTGCCGGGCCCTTGCCAGGCCTGGGTTCGGGCCCTCGCCCGCCCGCACCTTCGTCTTCCGTGCATTCCGGCGGCTGTCAGTGCTCCGGCCACCGGTCGCCTGTATCCCCCGCCTGTGCGCTGAGGTGTGGACAAGTCGTGGACAAGTCGTCGGTTAGCGGTGGAGAAGTCGCTTGCGCGGGGGATAACGGGTCGAGTCCTGTGGATGAAAAAAGAATCTTGGATTGATGAACCGAAAGCACTTGTGCAGCCCTGCGCGGACGCAGTAGAAATGCACTCACCACAAAGACGAGGACCACCTCGGGGGCGACCCTGGGACCGCGAAAGGGCCGGGAGACCGGCGCTTCGAGCGGGTCTTCGGAGCCTGTGGCGAGGCGCTGCGGGAGCGCGGCGGCCGAGCGATCGGCGGCCGTGGAAACGTGGAGCCGAGCGAGGCCCCTCCATCTCATACATGGAGGGGCCTCGTCCTATTTTGCCCGGCGGACACAGCCTCCGCTAGAGCGACACGCCGCGCCCGGTCCTGGTAGCGGGTCCGGTCTCGCCAGTGAGGAATGCCTCCACGATGGGCGCCAGGCGCCCGGCTTGAGTGACGAGGTCAAGATGGCCGCCGTGGTAGATAGTCAGCTCGCTTCGAGGGATCAGCCGATGCATGACCCGGGCGTTGATCAGCGGGATGATCGGGTCGTCGTCGCCCGCCAGTATCAGGGTGGGCTGACGCACCAGCGGCAGCAGCGGGAGGCTCGTCCAGCCGACGGCGGCCAGCAGCTGGTACTGATAGCCCCTGGTCGCTGCGAGGCGTGTCGTCGCGTTCAGCAGTTCGCGGGCGAGAGCGGGATTGTCGCGCACGCTTCCTCCGTAAAGCTCACCGCCGATGCTGGGTGGGTATCCACGGCCTTGGTGGCGTCGCGGCATGAGCATGCGGAGCAGAACGCGAGGGTGGCCGGGCACCATCAGAGCCCCTGGCGAGGTAGCCACCAGCACCAGCCGGCGCACCCGGGCCGGGCATCCCACGGCGAATTGCTGCGCGAGTCCGCCTCCCCAGGAGATGCCCAGGACATCGGCCCGCTGATAGCCGAGTTTGTCGAGCAGACCGGTCATCAGCGACGCCAGTGTCGCCAGATGGTAGGGGACCACCGGCAGGGGAGACCCGCCGATGCCCGGCATGTCGAACCGGACGACTTCCCGCTGCGGGTCGAGCGCGTCGACGAACGGCTGCAGCAGGTCAAGGCTGGCGCCGATGCCGTTGCACAGCAGAAGCGGCGGCCAGTGCGGGTTCCCGGCCCGGACAGAGACCCGCAGCACCCGGCCACGGACGGTCAGCGTCCGCACCTGCTCGCCCGCGGCGGGGTGCCGCGGCGCGCCGCCGTCCAGGACGCGCAGACCGCCCTGCCGCCCGTTGTTCCCGGCTGCCCCGGGCGAGTCACTGGTCATGGACATGGACATATGGTCCCGGCGCGGCGCATATCGGCACCATAGCACCCATCGTCCGCTGTGCCTGTGGGCGGGCATGTGGATAACTAGTGGACAAGTGGGTGGACAAGTAACTTGCGCCGGGGATAACAGCGCAAGTCTTGTGGATGGAGCAAGAATCTTGAAAAGGCGAACGGCAACCCCTTGTGCAGGCCTGGCATGAGGCATTAGAACTGCATTCACCACAAAGACGAGGACCACCTCGGGGGCGACCCCGGGACCGCGAAAGGGCCGGGAGACCGGCGCTTCGAGCGGGTCTTCGGAGCCTGTGGCGAGGCGCTGCGGGAGCGCGGCGGCCGAGCGATCGGCGGC